>Ga0066388_100001719_pt1 | contig 12653 bp, 11 predicted proteins | sample PanSoiMetaGPlot6_FD_64539 | JGI IMG/M metagenome (GOLD analysis project Ga0066388, IMG submission 64539) | Tropical forest soil microbial communities from Panama analyzed to predict greenhouse gas emissions - Panama Soil - Plot 6 (Hybrid Assembly) | ecosystem: Environmental > Terrestrial >... | reverse complement strand
ATCGGCATTCCCGTTGCAGCACGCGACGGGATGCCGACCATGACGGCGCTTTCGCTCCTCACGGTGACCCTCTCGGTCCTCGGCGGACTTTTCATCCTGCGGCTGTACAACGGGCTCGTGCGGTCGCGGAAGCGCGTGCAGGAAGCGTGGTCGGGCATCGACGTGCAGCTTCGACGACGGGCCAGCCTGCTGCCGAATCTGGTGGAGACGGTGAAGGGCTACGCGGCGCACGAACGGGGAGTGTTCGAGGAAGTGGCCCACGCGCGGAGTGCGATGCAGCGAGCCGGCACAGCCGGAGAGACCGCCGCCGCCAACACCGCGCTCAGCGCCGCGCTCGGTCGTCTGCTGGCCGTTGTCGAGAGTTATCCGGCGCTGCGCGCATCCGACAACTTCATGAGCCTGCGCAGCGACCTAGGTGACATCGAAGAGAAAATCGCCTTCGCGCGCCAGTTCTACAATCGCAACGTCCTCGACTACAACACGCGCCTCGAGACGGTTCCCGATTCGATCGTCGCGAGCACGTTCGGGTTTCAGGCCGCCGAATTCTTCGAAGCCGCTGCCGACGATCGCGGCGATATCCGCATCAGCTTCTCGACCACGACCGCAACGCCCCAGCCGCCGGCCACCGCCGCGTAGCGAGGGCCGCGCCGTTGCAGGATCACGAGCAGCCTGTCCTCGTCTACGACCGCGTGGGAAGGAACCGCCGGAACACGGCCATCCTGCTGTCGTTGGTGCCCGTGCTGCTCTTGCCATTTACTGGCGGAATCGTCGTCTACGTCGTGCCGTGGATCCTCGTATTCGGCACGCCGATGCTGATTCTTTCGGGGCTCTTACCGATGAGCGAGCTGAGGGAACACCCCGTGCGCTACGAGGTCGTGACAATGGCCGTCGCAGGAGCCCTGGTGCTCGCGGGCATGACCGTCGCGATCCTGCTCGTCATGCGCTTCTACCGCACCCGCCTACTGCAGACGATGGGTACGCCGCTGACCCGCGAGGCCGCACCCGATCTCTGGCGGACAGTCGAGAACCTGTGCATCGGCGCCGGCCTGCCGATGCCGCGGCTGTACCTCATCGACTCGCCGGTGCCCAACGCGTTCGCCACCGGCGCCGATCCCGAACATGCGTCCCTGGGTGTCACACGAGGACTGGTGGAGCTGTTGCGGGAACGCGAACTGGAAGGCGTCGTCGCCCACGAAATGTCCCACATCGGCAACCACGACACGCAGCTGACCACGGCAATCGCCGCAGTGACCGCAACGCTTCGCATCCCCATCGGGATCGTAACCGGCATCTATCGCGGCTTGACAACGCTACACATCGCGGCTGGCATCCTGTTCATCGTCGGCGTCATCTACATCCTCGGCATGGTCACCGCTCTGACGCTGGAATCGGTCGCGTACCTGCAAGACGAACTGACGGTGCCCCGCTGGATGGTCTGGCGGCAGATATTCGTCGCGACGGTGCACTGGCATGTGTTCCTCTTCGCGCCGGCGATCGGCCTGTTCATCCGGCAGGCGATCTCGCGGCAGCGCGAGTTCCTGGCCGACGCCGATGCGATCGTGCTGACGCGCGACCCCGAAGGACTCGCGCTCGCGCTGGCGAAGATCGACGCGTGGACGGGACCGCGAAGGTTCAACCTCGGACCGTCGGCGGCGCACCTCTGCATCGCGAATCCGCTGCCGACCGATACGCCCTGGTGGGACCGGATCTTCCCCTGTCATCCGCCGATGCAGGACCGCATCAGCCTGCTGGCCAGAATGGGCAGCGGCATCTCCGAATCGGCGATGCGGGCGGCCGCCCAGGAGGCCGTCGCGGCCGGTCGGCGCGCCATTATTGCTCCGCAGCCGCCGCCCGTACTGGTTGATGCGAGCCAGCCAGCCCTTCCTGACGCGCCAGCCGGCGCAGGCGATGACGTTCCGAACGGGACGCCGCTCTACGAAGCGCCCGACGGATGGTCGAAAGTGCTGGGGAGTCTGCCCGAGGGTACCGTAGTCACGATCTCAGAAACCAACACCAACTTTCTCCGCGTCACCACGGCCGATGGTCGTCAAGGCTACGTCAGCCGGGCGGCGCGAAGCCATCTCATCACGGAAGCGCCACATGGTTAAACGAATTCTCGTCATCGGCACACTGATGACCGTCTTCGCGGTCACAACCCTCATCGTGTTCTCGATCCTCGATCTCATCTCGAGCGAGGAGCTGTGGACGACGATGGGCCGGACGGTGGCGGCGATCGCCGTTATGACCGCAGCAGCGGTGGTGGCCCGTGTTGTCGTAGGAATCGGCAGAAAGGCCTGAACGTGCATGAACGGCGTTCAGGGCTTCGAAGGCGCGTAGTATCCCTTCCGAGCGCGAACGCGCAGGCCCTTGATGTCTGAGCGATTGACTTTGATCTCGACCTTGCGCCAGGCGCCGTCCATCTTCTCGTTGCTGGAGACGTAGCCGATCGTGTACTGCGCTCGAACCTCGCCAAGCACCTGCTCGTAGATTTTGTCGAGATCCTTGACGTTGCTCGGGAAGAATGCCGTCCCTCCAGTCGCGGAGGCGATGTCCGAGAGCAGTGCTCGCTGCATCAATTGGGCCATCTGCGGTTGTTGCTCGAGCGCCCCAATCGTGTAGACCGTGGCGTCTGACAGCTTGAGCAGCGTCATCAGCTTCTTGTAACTCAGGCTGCTGTGCGTGTCGCCACCGTCGGTGTAGAGCACCATGACTTTCCGGCCGTCCTGCTCGCTGGCGCCGTCGAGATAGAGGCCAATGGCGTCATACAGCGAGGTCTCACCGCCGGCTGTCAAATCGCGGACACGTCTGACCAGGCGAGGGAAGTCGTCTTGACGATAGACCGCGCTTCTCACCACGCTCGCGAAGTCGATGAACGTCACGTCCACGACATCGGGCAGCGCCGTCAGGAATCTGATCACTGCGGTCTGGGTGAACGGAAGATCGAGACCCTGGCTCCCACTGATGTCGAGCAACACCCCGATGTGCAGCGGCGGACCGACCTCCGCCCCAGAGGCGAATGCGAAGATCTGCTGCGGCTTGCCGTCCTCGTAGACGGCGAAATCGCTGATGTTGAGATCGGTGACGAGCCGTTGTTTCTTACCGGCAACCGTAACGCCGACACTGACGAGATCTGTGCGCCCTCGGAACAGCGCGGGGGCTTGTGGCTCGAGCTGCGCCGACGACGGCGCGACCGCCACGATGATCGCGGCGGCGATCGCGAGAACAGCGGTTGATATGCGGATCGATCGTCGACGTGTCGCGTCGGCCCGCATCCGACGCTGTGTAGTGTTCGACAGCTGATGCACGTTCGTACCTGAGGCCGCATCGTGCATCGGGCATGCCGCTCTCTGACGCGGCCCGCCGTTGCGCTTCGAACTTTGGAGTGCGGGCAGTAACGTGGAGGCGGATTTCGAACCTTCGACCGATAGAGGTCACGACATCTCGTGACCGCCGGCTTATCCTCGCTTGCGATAGGTAAGGACGTGGCTGGCCGTCCAGGCGCTTTGGCGCATGTTGAGCAATCGAGACGCCTGGATGATTGGCCACATTGTGCCGATCACGAGGCCGGCGGCGGCCAACGGTCTCGCGCTCAGAAACGCCGGCGTTTGGCTGGCGGCCCATTTCAGTTCCCACAAAACTTCCTGGGCAGACTTTTCGTGCACCAGCGTCCATTCCGATGATGGAAAGACGGCGTCAATCGCTCGCCGAGACACCCCAACGCCTCCTCGACGCTGGAAATCGGCGCTCTTGTCGATCCGTCCGCGCCCCAGAGCGTACGCGCGTGCGAATCGCTGCGGCATCCAGCCGACGAACCAGAGTTTCGTCGTGTGATGGTCGTAGGGAAACATGCGGTTCGGCGTGTCGCAGAGGAACACTTCGCCGCCCGGCTTGATCAGTCTCGTGAGCTCTCGTACGCAATGACGCCATTCGTGCGGATAGGCATGTTCGAGCACCCCGAACATCGTCGCCAGGTCGAACGAGGCGTCTGGCAGAGGAAGCTTCTCGTCGCGTCTTGTCAAGTATTGGATTTGTCGCAGCGTAATCCGATTCTCGTGGCGCAAGTCGATGACCCGTTGCTCGGCCACTCGAAGGCTCGTGCGATCGGGGTCCACGCCGACCACGGTCGCCCCACGTTCTGCCAGGGCGACAGAACTGCAACCAGTGCCGCAGCCGAAATCGAGAATCTTGAGACCGTCGATTGGCCTGGTCTTCTCCAAGGCCGGTATCAGGTGCTGGCGAAAAAACTCGACCCGACCGCCCGCGTGATCGCGCCACCAACTCAGATAGTGACGTTGGTCTGGAGAGGTTGACTGTTCGGGCCCGCCGCCGAAGTACGTTTCCAGCCGTCGGTAAAACTCCGGCGAGTATCGAGGGTCGAGGACTTGCTCGACGAATGGGCTGCGATCGTTCATTCCGAGACCTTGGGCCGCGTCCCGCTCAGCGACCTAAAAGGGCTGGCTCGATCGCCGAGGTGTTGCGCCCCCGATCGCATACAACGCCTCCGCCGTACGCAAATAAATGCGCTGCCCGTGAACGGCCAGACTCGCATGGCCGCCGCTGCCCATGTCGTTTTCGGCGATAGCCTCGAATGTCGACCCGGCGTCGAAGACGAACGTGCGACCGGCATCGTTCGTGACGTACACATGACCGCCTGCCACAATCGGCGAGGCCATCACGCGACCCGCCAGCCGCTTCTGCCACAGCACCTCGCCCTTCCGCGCCGCATAGCAGGTCACCACACCCGAATCGCTGACGACGACCAGCTTGTCGCCTGACACGACGGGGCTCGGCACGTAGGCAACGCCCTTGTTCGATCGCCAGACCACGTGCGTGCGCGACACATCGCCGCGGCCGTCGGCACGGACGGCGAGGATCTCGCGCAGCGGATCGCCCCCGCTGCCGAACACCAAATCGTCGGTGAACGCCGGCGACGCGACTGTGGCTTCGGCCGGACCGTCCGCGGACCACAGAAGTGCTCCAGTCTTGGGGTCGTAGCTCGACATCGTGCCCTGGCCTTCGACGAGCAGCTGATCGCGTCCGGCGACGCGCCCGATGACCGGGCTTCCGTAACTGGCTTTCAACCCGGTCGGTCGATTGGTGCGCCACATCGTCTTGCCGGTGGCGCGATCGACACCTGCCACGAAGCTGCGGCGCAGATTGTCGCCCTGCACGATGACCAGCGAATCGTAGAGCGCGACCGACGATGCGTAGCCGTGCTCTGAGACGAACGGTCCGACGCTGCTCTGCCACGCGATCGATCCATTGAGATCGACGGCCGTCAGCGACAACGCGCCGCCGTTGATGAAAGCGGCGTATACGAAGCGGTCGTCGCATGCAGGAGTGGACGAGGCATGCGAATTCTCGGGACTGCTCCGCATGAAGCCGCCGCGGTGCGCGACGGTATTCCAGAGCCGCTTCCCGGTCGTCCGGTCGTACGCGAGGATCCGCTGCTCGATTGCGCGCGGCTCCGAGGTCGTGAGGAAAACGCGGTTGCCGCATATGACAGGCGTCGAGTATCCGGTCCCCGGCACGGCCGTTTTCCACAGCACGTTCTTCGTCGGACTCCACTCGGTGACAACGGTTTGTGGAGTGGTTCCGTCGCCGCGGGGACCGCGCCACGTCGCCCATGAAGAGGAGCCGTGGTCCTGTGATCCGAATGCGGTTCGGTTGGCCGCGAAGAAGCCAAGCGCCAGTAGAACAGCTATTAGCATCACGACGCGCACCAAGCGGACGTTCCCGCTCGCGGCGCCGGCTTCAGCTCTCGAGCTCGAGTTCGTCATACCGTTCGATCGCGACGAGCTCGGTCGGTTTTCGCACGTACACGGTGCGCAGGGAGGGCAATCCGGTGGCGGCGGGAACCCACATCGTCCCGCTGCCGATCTCGGCACCCTCCATCGTCACGTCGAAATTGACGGTCTGGAACTCGCCAACGGGGGACCTCTGGGAATTGCCGAACGTCAGCCGCCCCACTCGAACCCACTCGTCACCGGCCTCGGCCCCTTGCGGCGGCGAGCCTGCGAGCAGGTCCATGACCACCTGGGACAAGCCCTTCCGCGCAAACGTCTTCAGCAGCTCCGTGCGCAGTGTTGACGGCACGCCTTGATCAAAGCCATTGGTCCGCGGACCGCCTTTTCCGTGAGAGCCTTCCACATCGAGAAAGATCGGCACCTGCTGACCGCGCACCGTCGCCATCAAATCCATGCGCACGGTGTTCGGGGGCGTCGCAGTGAGCGAACCGGTGACGTGAATCTCGTCCGCGCGAACGTGCTGGACGGTGAGCTTCATCCGCACGTTCCGCGCCGCCAGCAGGCGCGACTCAATTTTTTCGACCAACGCTTCCGCGGCTCGATCCTCTTGTGAGCCAGGCTGTGACGCCGTGTTTGCGCCCGTCGACGGCGCGGACGACCGGCGGCACGCCGCCAACCATGTGGTCGCCAGACTCGCTGCGGCCACAAGCGCGTCCCGTCGTCGCCACGATCGCGTCACCACTCGCCTCCGTGTTAGTGCAGAGCCCGCCCGATTGGGTTGGCTGATTGTATACTACGGGTCCGACAGTCGCCCACGACAGAAACTGCTGAACTCTCTCGTCCACATAATGCGATCGTGAACGGTGGAGGTCGATTATGGACGCGTGTCTGCGCGCGACCTGCCTGTTCGTGACATACACCGCATTCGTAGCGTGTTCGGCATCGGCAGCCGCCGGCGGCGCCAATGTCCCGTCCGGCACATGGGCCGGTGAACATATCGTGATGGCGGTGACCGGCGCCGGCGCGACAGTAGAGTTCGATTGCGCGCACGGCACGATCGACGCGCCGCTCACGATTGATGGCAGCGGGCGATTCGACGCGGCGGGATCGTTCACCCGCGAGAGCGGCGGCCCGACGCGCGAGAATCAGCCGCGCGCGGCGGCAGCTCGCTACAGCGGATCCCTCAACGACTCGACGCTCACCTTGACGCTGGTGCTGACGGAAAGTAAAGAAACCATTGGGACCTTTACTCTGACACTCGGTGCCCACGCTCGGTTGATCAAGTGTAAATAGCGTCTTTCACACTTTCGCACCGTAAGTGTCGGATCGCAGTGGACACGGTTCCGCCTTCCTGCGATCATGACGGGCCCCCCTACGTGTCTCACCCTTCTGAGAGCGGAGCGACCATGCACAATCAACGTGTCATCAGAACGATCCTGACCGTTCGTCAGGCGCTCTTCGTAGTCAGTATCGGCGCGCTCGGCCTCACACAGGGCGCCAGCGGCGCCGCGCAGTCGGCCCAGGCCCAGGGCGGCGTGAAAACCGATCGCGACTACAAACATGACACGTCGAGGAAGCTGACCGACATTCCACCCAAGCCGTACGTGGGCAAGAAGGAACACGAAGCGAATCGCAACCCGCGGAGAATCAGCCAGCACAAGGATCAGCCCGATGCGGCCGCCCAGACGACACTGGCCGAACCGGCCATGCCGAGCCCCGTCCTGAACTTCGAGGGCATCGGGTTTCCTGGCGTCAACTGCAACTGCGCACCGCCCGACACGAACGGCGAGGTTGGCAGCACGCAGTACGTGCAGATCGTGAACGAAGGGTTTCAGGTCTTCAACAAGAGCACAGGAGCGTCGGCCTTCGGACCCGTCGGGATTTCCACGTTGTGGAGCGGATTCGGCGGCGTCTGCGAGAACAACGGCAACGGCGATCCGGTTGTCATCTACGATCAGTTGGCCGACCGCTGGGTCGTCAGCCAGTTCGCCGGCGTGTCCGTGCCCACCGACGAGTGCGTTGCCGTGTCGACGACGAGCGACGCGACCGGCTCGTACCATCGGTACGCGTTTCATCTCGGATCGAATTTCTTCGATTACCCCAAGCTCGCGGTCTGGCCGGACGCGTATTACATGTCGATGAACGTGTTCAACTCGACGGGAACGGCCTATCTCGGTCCGCAGCCCTTTGCATTCAATCGCGCGGCGATGTTGAACGGTAGCTCTGCGTCGTTCATCACGCCCGGCATCACCAATGGATCGAGCGAAAATGCCTATTTGCCGGCCGACCTGGACGGCAAAACGTTGCCGCCGGCCGGCGCGCCGAACACGTTCGTCGAGTATCCAAAGGACGGCTTCTATCAACTGTTCCACTTTCACGCTGACTTCGCCACGCCCGGGAATTCGACGTTTACGCCCTTTGCCACGGTGGCGGTCGCGGGGTTCACGGAGCTTTGTCCGACGACACGCAGCTGTGTGCCGCAGTTGGGCACGACCTCGAGGCTCGACGGCATCGGCGACCGGTTCATGTTCCGCGCCGCCTACCGGAACGCGGGCGATCACGAGTCGCTCGTCACCAACTATTCGGTCAACTCCGGAGGTGTGGCAGCGGTGCGTTGGCTCGAGTTGCGGAACGTCACGTTCGGTCCCGTCACGGTCTTCCAGGAAAGCACCTACCAGCCCGACACGACGTCGCGCTGGATGGGCAGCGCCGCGATGGACGGCAGCGGCAATCTTGCGGTGGGATTCAGCGCATCGAGCTCCCTCATCAACCCGCAGATTCGCTTCGCCGGGCGGCTCGCCACCGATCCGCTGAACACGCTCGCGCAGGGCGAAACCACGCTCCTCGCCGGCATGGGCAGCCAAACCGGCACGTCCAGCCGATGGGGCGATTACAGCGCCCTCACCATCGATCCGGTGGACGATTGCACGTTCTGGTACACGACCGAGTACTACACGACCACTTCCAGCTTCAACTGGCACACTCGCATCGGAACCTTCAAGTTCCCGCAGTGCAGCGTGTCGCTCGGGACGCTACAAGGCACGGTGACCGATTCGACGACGAGCGCCGCCATTAACGGCGCATTGGTGCAGATCTCGGACGGCTCCTCGACCACGACGAACGCGTCCGGCGCCTACTCGAAGGATCTCGCGCAGGGCACCTACAGCGTCACCTTCTCGAAAGCTGGCTACACCAGCCAGACCTTCAACAACGTCGTCGTGAACAGCGGCGCGACGACCACCAGGAACGCCGCGCTCGTGCCGGCGCCAGCGCCGTCGCTCGCCATCGCCAAGACGGCGGACGCCGCCAACGTGGGCAGCGGATCGCAAATCGGCTTCACCGTAACAGTGACCAACAGCGGATCCGGCGCGGCGACCGGTTTGAGCGTCAGTGACAGCCTGCCTGGCGGGATCGGAATCAGCTGGTCGATCGACGGCGCGAACAGCAGCCCCGGCTGGTCGATCGGCGGCGCGTCGCCGAACCAGTCGCTCAGCGGGCCGGCCAGCCTCGCCGCAGGCACCAACACGCACGTCCACGTCGTCAGCGCGACGACGAGCCAGTCGTGCGGCACGTACAACAACACCGCATCGTTCACGAGCGGCAACGGCGGATCCGGATCAGCGGGCCCAGCCAGCGTCGTCGTGACGTGTGCCTCCGGCCCGGTCGCGCAGATTACGACGTCGAACTCGTGCAGCGCGTTCGCGGGAGGGACCGCGACGGCGTTGGGTACCGTGAACTACGTTGTGAGAGGCAACCGGATTAACACCGTGACGCCGACGGCGTTCTTCTACTGGGTGAAGGTGTCCGCCACCGTCGGCGCGAACACCGTCGTTATTCCTCAGGCGATCAGCACCGGAAATTTCATGACCTTGTTCCAGCAGGCCACGAGCAACGTATGGAATGCGGCGTGCGGCAGCGTCGCAGGTGCCAGCTTCGTGCAAACCTCGACGAACGCGAACAGCGGCACGGTAACCGTCACGTTCACGGCACCGACTGCCGGCACCTATTTCATCGGCCTTCAGTTGAGTAGTGCGAATCTGAAGAAGCAGTCGCCGCCCAATCCGACGACCGTTCACTACGCCTTCTCGACCAACGGTGTAAGCGGCTCGTCGATGGGGCTGGATCTAGTCAAGCAGTAGCCGCTCGTGGTGGCGCACGCGCTCGACGATCGGGCGGTGCGCCACCGTCATCGTCGGTGTTTTCGCTCGTGCACAGTTTGGCACGTGGGATCGTTGGCCGACGTCTGGACACTCCGGGCCTGTTGTCTGTAATTGCGTCCACGAAGACCGCAGGCCAGGACGTTCCAGAGTTGAACACGGCTTCGGCGAGCGTTCACCGTTAGCGCGTGTCCTTCCACAACTTAGCGGCCTGCGTGGCGCTGCCCGGCAGCTGGCCCGGCGTTTGCCATGACCGGACGTTGAAAGGATGGATGGTCAATGGCGCATCGAACGTTGAAATCCAACACGCTGGCCCTTGCCGTGAATGCGACGCTCGTCCTCGCTAGCGCAAGCGCACTCGTCGGCTGCACGAAGACCGAAGCGGTGACACCGGAACGAATCGATCAACAGTACGGAGTGTCTGGGGCGTATAACGACGCCGTGCAGACCTCCGATGGCGCGATTCGTGGAACGCTCGTTCCCGTCACACTCGCCGACGGCCGCAAAGCGCAGTTGTTCGTCCCACAGCACGCGCGAAATGAACCGCACACCGTGTATCTTCGCGACGATCAAGGGCTCCATCCCGTGCGCATCAAGGACAGCGCGACGCGTGAGCAGGTCGTCCGCGCACCAGCCGTGGTCGAAACCGAGCCGGAGCCTTCGCATGCGCACAAGCGGTCATGGGAAAAGGATGCGCTGATCATTGGCGGGAGCGCCGCCGCCGGCACGGCCATCGGCGCAGTCGCCGGCGGTAAAAAGGGCGCAGCAGTCGGCGCTACGGCCGGCGGCATCGGCGGATTGATTTACGACCTCACGACGCAGCACAAGCACTGAGCGTGGAGATCGCCTCGACGGGCCGCAGCGCCGCGCGACAAGGATTCTCTGGTGTTCACACGCGTTACGCGTGAACGGCGGACTCTTGTGTGAGCTGTGCGATCACCGAACCGGCGTCGAACTGGAGCCAGTGCGCGGCGATGCGATGGTTCTCTACCCGGTAGAAGATCATCAACGGCGCGGACACCGAACGGCCGGTCGCCGGGATCCCGGCGAACTCCGAGCGGTGGACGCCACGAAATGTCCCGCGCATCGCGACTGCGTCACCGTCCGCGACGAGGTCGTCGGGGATGAGCTCGTAGGCGGGAAAGGCGGCTTCGACCTGGCGAATGTGCTCGGTGAGACCGGGATCGCTGACGAACCGCGCGACCAGGTCCGACGTCTTGGCCTGACCGCTGATGGCCTGAAGGTAGCGACTCACCAGCTCCTTGCTGACTGCCGACGAAACGCTCATGCTCTCGTCCCTCCGCTGCCGGTCATCGGCAACGACAGCATCCTAGACTCGCGGCCCCGCGCGAGTCCTCGCTGAAATGCAGAGAAAATCAAAGAAAAATCACAGCGGGGATAGCAGCGCGTTCCGGTTCGGCGACTTCGATTTGTTTCCATTGGAACGGCAGCTCCTGCGCCGGCAGAAGCCGGTGCGGGTCCAGCCGAAGGCTTTCGACGCGCTGCTGCTCTTCGCGCAGAATGCGGAACGCCTCGTCCGTCGCGACACGCTGGTCGAGACGCTCTGGCCCGACACCTACGTCACCGACGCGAACCTCACGAACGTCATCGTGGCGCTGCGCAAGATCCTCGGGCGGGACGCGATTCAGACGGTCTCGAAGTTCGGGTATCGCCTGACGCTTCCGGTGCTGGCGGAGCCGGGAATCCAGCAGCCCGTCTACGCGACCTTTCTGCGGGCGAAAGAACTGATGGCGCTCCGATCGCTCGACTCGATGACGCAGGCGCGCGATCTGCTGTCGCTGTGCGTGGCTGACGATCCGTCGTTTGCGACGGCATGGGCCTGGCTGGGTCGATGCTGTCTGTTTCTCGAGAAGTTCAAGGACGAGCCGTCCGCCAACCTCGAGCTGGCGCAAGCCGCCCTTCGGCGGGCGCTCGCCATCGACCCGCACCTGGCCTGCGCGAACCACTTCTACACGCAGCTGCAGGTCAATCTCGGTCACTCGCGCGATGCGATGGTGCGGCTCGCCCGACGGATGTCTGAGCGCGGCGCCGAGCCCGAGAGCTTCGCAGGGCTCGTGCAGGCGTTGCGCCACTGCGGTCTGCTCGATGAATCGGTCGCCGCGCACACGCGGGCGACGGAGCTCGATCCGACGATCGTCACGAGCGTCACACACACGCACTTCGTGCGGTGCGACTACCAGGCTTCGCTCGACACGTATACAGGGACACGCTACTACCTCGATGCGGCAGCATGGGCTGCGCTGGGCGAACCCGCGCGGGCGAAGACGCTGCTCCGGGAGCGGCTGGCCAGAACTCCGCTATCCCGGCTGATGTCGGGCATGATGCGCTCGCTGCTCGCGACGTTGGATGGCTTCCGGAACGAAGCGGTGAGGCTGACCACGGCGATGGCCGTGGAGCGCGAGCCGGAAGTATTGTTCTACCTCGCCCGCCATCTGGCGATGCTCGACGCTGGGGACGAATGCCTCCGCCTCCTCGCGCGCGCCAGAGAGGAAGGATTCACGGCTTCGGCGGCGCTCGAGCGCGACGCGGTGTTCGAGAGGCTGCGTGGTCGCGGTCACTTCAGGCGGGAGATCGGCCGCGCCCGTGCGGAGGAGCAGGCGGCCAGGCTTGCGCTGGTTGAAGCTGGTGGGCCGCTGCTCCAATCGTAGAGGGCAAAGACGGATCTCAGCGCGGCGGCGCGCATCTCCAACCGCCCCGCGACATCGGCGTCGGGGACCCGACTCTCGCG
>Ga0066388_100001718_pt1 | contig 12655 bp, 13 predicted proteins | sample PanSoiMetaGPlot6_FD_64539 | JGI IMG/M metagenome (GOLD analysis project Ga0066388, IMG submission 64539) | Tropical forest soil microbial communities from Panama analyzed to predict greenhouse gas emissions - Panama Soil - Plot 6 (Hybrid Assembly) | ecosystem: Environmental > Terrestrial >... | reverse complement strand
GCGACACCGAGAAGTAGCTGCCTTTGCCGGCTTCGCTTTCGACAGAGACGCTTCCACCATGAGACTCGGCGATCGCCTTGACGATCGACAACCCCAGTCCGCTTCCTCCGGAGGCCCGGCTGCGCGATTTGTCCACCCGGTAGAATCGATCGTAAATAAAGGGCAGGTGCTCTTGCGCTATGCCCATGCCCTGATCGACAACTTGCAGGTATACCATCTTAGCGTCTGCTTTGGTACTTGCACTTGCCCTTCCGCCCGAGTCGCTGTAGCGAAGCGCATTTTCAAGCAGGTTTCCCAGCAGTATCTTTAGAGCATCGCTATTTCCCAAAACCTTCACTGCTTCCAGGTTGGCACAGGTCAGCTCGATACCCTTCTCTTGAAAGCGCCGACGAAAGTCCTCGACGACTTCGAGCACGAGCTTGTCTAGCGAAATGGTCTCCCTGATGCCAATCGCACTGGGTGCGTCAAGCTCGGCCAGCAGTAGCAGGTCGTTGACAAGTACGGTCATGCGCTCGGTTGACGCGAGAATGATGCGGACGTCCTCGTCTGGCATTTCGAGCTTCTCAAGCCTCCGCTCGAGAGATTCAGCTCGCGTCTGGGCAATGGTCAATGGGGTGCACAGTTCATGTCCGGCGTCTGCTACAAAGCAGCGCAGCTGCTGGACAGTGTTTTCAATTGGTCTGACTGCTTTGCCAGAGACAATGTAGCTGCAGAAACCCAAGCCAACAAGAATCAGGGGAGCGACCAGGGTCATGGAAAGGACCATCTGCCTGACGGTTGTGTCGCGCTGGCTCGTCGGCAGCTGAATCTGCAAATATCCTACGGCGTGCCCCTTGTGGCTGAGCTTGCTTATGCGCAGGCGCATGGTCTGACCGTGCGCGCTTTCTTCGATTCGGCCATTTGAGAGATACGAGACACCTGCGGGTCCGTATTGCTCGAGCAGCCTGCCCGTCTGATCAAAGAGTTGAATGGTGGCCAGCGAGCGTGCCGGCTCAGTCTGCACGACCCTCAGCCAGTCTCTAAACTGAGGCTTTGACTCGTGCAAATCGACGGCGTGTCCGAACTCCGAGGCTAAGACCTTGAGCTCTTCATCGAGCGCCTGCGTTAAGCTGGCGTAGGTCCAGAGGACACCAAGTACCGTCAGCGACAGGTACACCAGGGTCGACAGCCCCACAAACCATCCGGCGATCTGCCAACGGAAGCTTTTAAACATCGAGGGACTCCTCGATTTTGTAGCCGACGCCATGAATGGTCTTTATCAAGGGGGAGCCGCCCGGGTCGTCGATTTTCTTGCGCAGTGATTTGATGTGCGACCGCACTGTATCTGATACCACATTCCGGTCCGTGCCCCACACGCGATCGATCAGCACGTCCGTGCTCAACACCTGACCCTTGTTGCGCACCAGTACCTCGAGCAAAGCGAATTCCTTGGGCACCAGGTGAACCTCCTGCCCGCCCCGTGTTACCTGGCGTCTGGCCACATCGACACACAAATTGCCGACGTAGAATCTTGTCACCGGTGCCGTCCCGGGCCTGCGCAGCAATGCACGAACCCTGGCCGAGAGCTCCCGCAGGTGGAACGGTTTGGTCAGGTAATCATCTGCCCCGCTGTCCAATCCGGTCTCCTTAGCCAGCAGGGATCGTTTTGCCGTCAACATCAAAATAGGGATAGTACCCCCGTCGGCTCTGATGTGTCGGCAGAGGTCAATGCCACTCATGCCGGGCAGCATCCAGTCCAATATCATCAGATCGAAACTTTCGATGGCCAGCTTCTCGATTGCATCTTCGCTGTTTCCAGCAATTGAAACCAGACAAGCCTCTTCAGCGAGCCAGTCACGGATGGAGACTGCCAGATCGGTTTCGTCTTCGACTAGCAGAACCTTGGGCACGCGATCCACCTGCTGGCGCTGAGACCAGGGTCACCCTTCGAGTCTACCTCTTGCTGACAAATGCAAGGAACAAACCTGCTTGTCAGCATATGTCAAATTCAACAGCGGTGAACCAGTGTGACTGCGTTGCTAGAGAGAATTAACGGACCTCTCTATCTCGTCGAGCTGATTCAATTGGTCTTTGATCAACTGCCCGGGAAGCTGATGCTTTTTGGCGAGTTTTACGTTGGTGATCTCGCGCATCACCTGAATGCGCAGGTTGTCGAGCAAGGCGTAAGACGTGCCTGCCAGGTAGGCAATCGGTCCGGTCCCCAGCTGGACGTTTGTCATTCGCGGATCGTTGACATACTTGAAACCGGCAACATCAAACTGTATACCGTACGAAAGCTTGGTGCCGCCGACAAACATTGCCGAGAGAATGTTCTGGACTGCTATGCGGTTGCCGGCGCGAATCTCCTTGGAGCTGCGCTCAAATTGCTCAACGAAATGGCGCCGGTGTCTGGCATAAACATCCTCTCTGTTGAGCACTGATGCTACGGCAGAATCACCGCGATCTCTGCCGCCATGACAGACTTCGTCCAGCTCCTTGTAGTCGGCGTCCAGTTTCGCCATTGAACCTTCGACTTTGGTTAGTCCCGATGCTTTCAGAAGGTGCCTGTCCACTGTGCTCATACACCTGCCCATCAGTCTGCTCAAAATCGGGTTGATGATGATCAAGGCACCAGATACGGTATTAAGAACACCTGCCGGCTGGTTGAAGCGACGGCGGTGCTGACGCACAGCTTTGTAGCCGAACAAGTTGCCGAGTGCGCCCGTCACATTCTTGGCGGTGTCCAGCAGGTAGAAAGATTGCTGAGTCCACAATATGCGGCGGGCACCAATGTGGAAGCCGTCAAACTCATTGACTAGCAGGTCACGTAGATCGCCGAGAATTCGGACTTCGCAGGCGTGGGCGTGTGCTGCATCGGCGGATACATACTGTTGGTCGGCTTGACAGCGAGAACTCAACTCGGTGATTTCCTGGTCGACCTTCTTGACGATGCTCTTTACATATCTGCTTCCTGCAGCCGGTGAAAATCCGTCCCGAGACGCCTTGGCTGAGTGATATCCGTTTATCATGAATTCCAGCATGGACCCGGAGGCGCCTATCGTCTGTCCGACCGCGCCCAGGACATTTCCGTGTTCGAGAGCGCCAGCATGCAAGCGCAGGAAGTCGCGGTCACGAATGTGCGACATGCGCTCCGAGACCCCGACAATCAGACTTGCTTCCGTCAAGCCGGCGTTCGCCTCCTGAAATCCGAAGTAGCGCAGGCCCTTCCAGCGTCCCTGCTTGGCCGATGCCTGTCGATAGTGAAGGTTGAAGCGCGCCAGGTTAACCAGGTCGAGCAAGATCTTTTTTGTCAACTCGTCTGTTGGCAGCACGGCTACATTCGGCGTGCCGGCTGTGTCCCATGATGCTGAAGGAGGATCCGCGGCTGCATGAGCGCCGGGGCACAACAGCGAAAATGTCAACGATGCACAGAGTAATACCCTGGCAACCAGTCCTTTATCTAATTTACGAAATTCCAGCATGATGCCTGTAGTGCGCGCCGGGGCGCTTGGTAAGTACGATAAGCAAAGTTATAAATTCGGATTGTGTGCAAGTTGTGATCGTGGCACGGGATTAATCAAGATCGTGTCGCTAGTCCTTCCGGGACTTGTCCTTGGTCAGTAGATTGTAAAAGATCAGCTTGTCGAACTTGAAGGCATCAGGCTCGATCTTGAATTTCCCCGCAAATGGATATGTATAGGCCGCAACAAGGAATATGTTCAACGACAGCGTGATCGCCACAAGCGCAGTCATTATTACTTGCGCCTTCACACTTTTCAGGCCGAAAAAGTATGTGAATGTGATCGTAAGAATTCCGCCCGTCATCAACACTGCCCACAAAAGCGGTGACACGCCATTCTTGTTGGCCAGGAGCCTCGCCCGGCGATTGTCTCCAGCCGTGCCCAGCTCTGCAAGAATACTTGAATAGGCGGCTTTCTGCCCCTCAGTCACAGGCTCGAAGTCTCTGATCGCGTGCCACATGCTGTGCAGCCCCTCGGCCGCTCGCGGGCTGTAGCTGAAGGATTCCATCTTGTCCCATTCTTCTTCGATGACAGCGGTCACATATTCCACGCAATAGCCGCGTACAATTTCCCTGGTCTTCTGGGGAAACCACCCGGCGTATTGAAATATGTCAACAATCGAGTTGGCTTCAAGCTCCGCTGTCTGGCGCGCTGCTTGAATGTTGGATTGAGCCTCGACGACGACGAACGCCAGGAGCACTGCGTATAGCGTTCCTATGACCGACAGCAGATAGCCCGCAACTTCATGATGAGATTCCAGCTTGGAAAGATCCACATAACGGCGGACCAGCAGCATCCCGACCACCGACAGAACCGTGCTGACGCCGACTACCAGAGCGCAGAAGAGAATCTTTTCCCACATCTGAAACCTCGCGCTTGATTCGCAGGACCCCACACAGAGTGTACAGCAGGCGAAAGCTCAGTTCAGCACTGCTCAGGGGCTTGCTCGCTGGTCTTAAAAGCGCGGTCCGCGGTACTCGGCGATTCCGTCGGGAGACAGCAATGTATTGGCGAGGGTTCGCTCTGCATGACTCATCCGCAAGCTGAGCAGCTTTTGCGCATAATCGAGCATCAATCCTTGATACCGCCTGTCGCCGGCTTTGTCGTCGAACTCGAGGGGATCTTCCTGCAAGTCGAAGAAGAGGGGCGGTAGATTTGTAAAGTGTACATATTTGTAGCGCTCGTCTCGCAGCACGTTGAGCGTGCACTGATCGCTCGTTAAATCCAGAGACTTCTCCGCCGTGTAACTCTTTGGATCCCGAAAGTCGTATTCCCAGTGGACGGCGTCACGCCAGGCGCTCGGATTGCTCCCTTCAATCCAGGGACGCAGCGACCGCCCATCGCATTCCATAGGTGTAGGTGTTCCCAGCCAATCAAGAATGGTAGGCATGATGTCAACGGCTTCGGTGAAGGCATCGACTATCCGTCCGCGAGCCGCGGCATTTCGCGGGTCGCGAATAATGAGCGGAATGTGGTAGCTCTGGTCGAAGTAACCGCCCTTGTCCCAGAGCCAGTGATCTCCGAGTTGTTCACCGTGATCGCAAGTAAAGATTATCAGTGTGTTGTCCCACTGATTACTGGCTTTGAGGTAATCCACCAACCGCCCGATGTTATCGTCCACTTCTCTAATCAACCCGTAGTAGCAGGCAATCATCTGTCGGATTTCATGCTCGGGCAACGATTGCACGTTGTAGTTGTGCCCGAAGTAGGCGCCCGGTCTGGTTTGCCGCTCCAACCAGAAACGCAGAAACGGGTGTTGTCTGCCTTCTTCATGCGGCGATGCGGCCCGACGCGGAAAGGGAACCAGGTCGGGATCGAACATTCGGTTGTAAGGCTCCGGCGCAAACAATGGTGGGTGCGGGCGAAGAAAAACTGCGTGCACAAACCACGATTGATCTTGATGCGACTGCCAATACTCGATGACTTTGTCCGTCGTGTAGGCGGTATCGCTATCGATTGCCTCATAGATCGGTGCCGCCAGGGACCGACCGCGCCGCTCCGCTCCAGGATAATCCGGTCTGCCTATGTAGACGTCCATCGGATTGTCAGGCAACTTGTAGCCCCTGCCGGTAAGATATTCGAACCATGGAAAAAAGAGTTCCTGAGTGTAGGTGGCACCAACTCGGAATCCAGGCATGACGCCCATGTAGCTGTCTTGCAAGCTGATTGTGGCCGCTTTGGAGTTGCTGGTGTCGAGCGATGTGTCGGTGTAGCCGAATAAAATTGGGTCGTAGCCTAGTTTCCGGACTTCGAGCGCGATGTTTGTGTGGCGATCCGACAGCGGTGTGCCGTTCAAAATCGCGCGATGCTTCATTGCGTACAAACCCGTCAGCATGCTCGTGCGCGCCGGCCCGCAGGGGGCTGCCTGGCAATAGTGATTTCTGAACAGAAGTCCCTCGGCAGCCAGTGCATCCAGGCGTGGTGTGCGGACAACCGGGTGTCCGACGGCCGACAGACACTCTGCGCGCCACTGGTCGGCGCTTATGAATAAGACGTTGCCTTTGGTATTCACGATGTTCATTCTCCAACTGGTAGACCTTGGGGCTACAGAGACTGCTTGAGTGCGTCGTTGATAATTTGCAATATGGTGACTCTGCTGTACTGCTTATCTTCGCTGGACACAAGGTACCAGGGAGCGAAGTCGGTGCCGGTGCGATAAAACATCTCATTGGCTGCCGCAGTGTAGGCGTGCCAGTGCTGCCGGGCCACCTTGTCGGATGGATTGAGCTTCCACGGTTTGTCTGCGGCTCGAGCATGGAAACGCTTGAGTTGCTCCTCTTTGGAGATGTCGAGCCAGAACTTGACAATTATTGCGCCGCTGCTGGCGAGCAACCATTCAAACGCTCTGATTTCACCATAAGACCTCTCCAGGTCCCTGTCCTTCGTGAAATGCATGACCTTCTCGACCAAGATGCGTTCCGCCCAGCTGCGGTCGAATACTCGAACCTGGCCGAACTCAGGCATGCGGTCGCCAGTCATGAACCGCCACAAAAATGGGTGTGCCTTCTCAGCATCGGTTGGCACTCCGACCGGCACGGTCAGAAAGATCTTCATGTCGTAATCAAGGGCTTGAATGATGCGCTCCGTGGCGCCACTCTTTCCGGCACCGTCTCTGCCCTGAAAGACCACGATCAAAAAGCGTTCTTGCTTTCTCAGCTTCCTGACCAGCGTGTTCAACTTTGCTTGCTCAGCCTCCAGGACCTTCGAGTATTCCTTCTTATTCATTTGCAGGCTGTGATCGATCAGCGACAAGTAGTCAGGGATCTTGCTGTGTTTCGTATACGGCTCGATGATGTCATCGTAAGTAAGATCGACAGCGATTGCCCCGTTGTCCAGGGGGCTGTAGTCTTCGTACGGAGTCAACTTGTTGGCGTGCTTTAGCGCTGTCCGGCTGCTCATGATATTGCCCTCTTATCTTGTTGCTGGTCGGTGGTGCGCAACATGCCGGCGCCAGAAGCCCGGCATCTCATAAGACTCTACCGCACCGCGCCAGTGCGTTCACGACTTGCGAATGGCGTTCTCCCTTTGATTTCACCGCGTTTAATCCTTGACATGTTGTCGGAGCCGGTCTTCCACTCTCGATCGACTAACGATATGCTCAAGGGATGCGCTTCTTTTACTGTTCTGCGGGCAGCCGCTTGCTCCAGAAATTGAACAATCTAGCTGTCGGGTTTCTTGCACGTCCGCACAACAAACAGGACCCGCTGAGACAGCTCATGCCTGGCGGGCAACTGGTCGAAGCCCGCGCCCCACAACACAAACAGTTCGCTGGTGTTGCTGACGACGACCGTGATCGTGCCGGCAGGCGCTCGCCAACTATCTGGGGGCTTCGTGCGATAACTCGTGAGCTGCGACTCGGTCAATGCGTGATCAAAGACAATGCGGACTGGAACTTTTGCTCCCTGGCTCGGCGTGTACGGATTGATCGGCATCAGTGCCTTCAGCTCGCTCTCCAGTGCAAAAATATCGTCGCCGGGCTCGAGGCAGCGGCCGTGCTCTGTGCAGTAATCGTTCAACCAGGACGCGGCTGTTTGCATGGCCCCGTACAGCGTCCTTTGCGCATAAATTTGGGCGGCGGCGAACCCGCCCCAGGCGCCTTCAGGCATGACCTCGTCGACAAACTGAGCAAGCGCCGGGGATTGCGCCTGCAGATATGAGGCAAGGAGCAGGCTGAGTAACGGCAGTGGTTGGCGAATCATCAAGCGGCTCGCTTCGTTGGTGCTAGCAGGTATTTTCCCGCTTGCCGGCAAATGTTCACGGTATGATCGTGTTCTACTTCGGGGGATTTTGAATGACACAGGGACCGTCCGACCTCGTTCCGGGGCTCGTGGTGCAGGCAGCGGTTGTCAACCATGAAGACGGGCGCGTAGAGCTTACCGATCACATCGCCATATCAGACAGTCCTCTGTTCAATGAGGATCTGGCGCCGGTTCCGATCGTCAGGCGCAAGTGGACAACATACAACTACGCCGCTCTCTGGATGAGCATGTCGGCCTGCATTCCCACTTACATGCTCTCGTCGGGGCTGATTGCTTCTGGAATGAGCTGGTGGCAGGCGCTGATCACCATTTTGCTCGGTAACATCATCGTCCTGGCCCCGATCCTGCTCAATTCTCATCCGGGCACCAAATACGGCATTCCGTTCCCGGTTTTTGCCAGAGCCAGCTACGGCACAATCGGCTCGAATGTGCCGGCTTTGATGCGCGCTCTCGTCGCCTGCGGTTGGTTTGGCATTCAAGCCTGGATAGGCGGGCAGGCGCTCTACACCTTTATGAAGGCGATCATTCCCGGATGGCCGACCGTGCTCGGCGGAACAATCGGCGGGCATACGCCGACGGAGTGGCTCTGCTTCATGGTCTTCTGGGGAATCAACATCTACATCATCTACCGGGGTATGGATTTGCTGAAAGGGGTGGCCAGTCTGGCAGCCCCTTTTGTGTTGGTGATGACCGTCCTGCTCCTGGTATGGGCTATTTCTCAGGCTCACGGGCTTGGCTATCTAGTCACTGATACCGGCAAGTTCAAAACGCTTGCGGAGTTCATGCCGGTCTTCATTCCATCCGTCACGGCCATGATCGGTTTTTGGGCGACGCTGTCGCTAAATATGCCCGATTTCACGCGCTTTGGGCACAGCCAGCGCGAGCAGGTCTGGGGGCAGGTGATTGCGCTGCCCTCGGCGATGACCGCCTATTCCGCCATGGGAGCGCTTGTAACGTCGGCCGCCGTCATCATTTACCCGCAGGCGAAAATGAGCGATCTGTGGGATCCCGTCAAACTGATCGGCATGTTCACCGAGCCCTGGCTGATCGCCATTTCGATGTTTACAGTGGCGGTCGCGACTCTTGCCGTCAACATCGCCGCCAATGTGGTGTCTCCGGCCAACGACTTCGCCAACGCCTTTCCGAAGTGGATTTCCTTTCGAACCGGCGGCTTGCTTACGGGACTGCTTGGGGTTGCCATGCAGCCATGGCAGTTGATCGCAGATCCGAGCGGGTACATCTTCAACTGGCTGCTTGGCTATTCCGGCGGGCTGGGCTCGATTGCCGGGGTGCTGATCGCCGATTACTGGGTCGTCCGTAAGAAGCAGCTTGTTCTGGCGGACCTCTACAAGCAGGACGGAGTCTACACGTACCGCAACGGCTGGAACTGGCGAGCCGTTGTCGCAACCGCTGCAGGATGCGCTTTCGCGTGGGGAGGCCTGGTGGTGCCGGCACTGAAGCCGTTGTACGAATACGCGTGGTTTGTCGGCTTGACGGTGGCAGGGCTTCTCTATCTTGTTCTCATGAAAGCGGCACCAGTACCCGCAGAAGCCGGCAAGAAACACGCATAGGTCCAGCGAATGACGACTGTGTTTGGAAGTTGTTGCCGGCGATCAGCCTTCCAGCCGGCCGGCGCGATGTTGGTCGTAGATGCTGAGGAGCAGCCTTGCCGCTTTGTAGCGTTTGGCTGCCAGGTCTGCCTGCTCCGCGGGCCAGTCTCGATCCTTCAGGTACTGGTTTAGCGTCTCATGATCTAGAGATGCGTTGTCCGCGTGAGCGACGGCTGCGAATTTGCAAAATCGTTCGAAGGTCTTTGGGTCTGCTACGCCCTGGGTCTTGTCGGACTCCTCTGTGAAGGATTCCAGAAGGCGCGTGGCCTTTTCTGACAGTGAGGCTGTCGCTTGCATAGTGCATCCTCTTGAAGTATGGCTCCGGGCTATCGAATAGCTCGCATTTCCGATACATTGTACTCGGGTCCCCTGCCGGCAGGTTCCATGAGAGGAAATGTGAAGCGAAAGCCCTTCAATGCGTACGTTCTCGATCAACTCAGAGGGCTTGAGGACGTCGAATGCAGACCGATGTTCGGGTGCTTCGGACTGTACAGCGACGCTGTATTTTTCGCTATCATTTGCGACGATCGCTTATTTTTCAGAACCGACGACGTCAGCCGCCAACGGTACATAAAGATGGGCATGGTGCCATTGCAATTTCGAGAAAAGCAATCGGTCAACTCTTACTACGAAGTGCCTGACTCGATACTCAAGAGTGCGGACAAGGTCGCAGACTGGGCGCGAACTGCAATCGAGTGCCAGCGGGATAGGCTGGCCAGGAAAGAAAAGCGGGCGAAGCGGTGACGGGGAACCAGGGGAGTGAGATGACTGCGGGGGGAGAGCAGAACAAAGTACGTCCGGATCGAGCGGCTTTGATTCAACGAACGGAAGAGTTTGTCCGTGGCAAGCTGGAATCTGAAGCAACCGGTCACGATTGGTGGCATGTGCACCGCGTTCGCAACAATGCCCTTATGATTGCGCGGGGCGAGCAGGTGGATACTTTTATCGTTGAGCTGGCTGCCTTGCTTCATGATATTGCCGACTGGAAATTCCACGGTGGCGATCTGTCGGCCGGCCCCCGAGCCGCACGCGAGTGGTTGGAGAGTCTGGGCATCGAAGAGGAAGTGATCGCGCACGTTTGCGACATTATCGCCGGCGTCTCTTTCAAGGGTGCTGGAGTCGAGACGAAAATGCGGACTGCGGAGGGGCGCGTAGTGCAGGATGGCGATCGGTTGGATGCGATCGGCGCCATCGGTATCGGGCGGACGTTTGCGTACGGTGGTCACTCAGGGCGACCGATGCACGATCCGGAAGTTCGGCCCGTCATGCATGCAACCTTTGAGCAGTACAAGTCGAGCAACGGTCCCACCATCAACCACTTTTTCGAAAAGCTGCTTCTGATCAAGGACAGGCTCAACACTCAGACAGCGCGAAAACTCGCCGAGGAGCGCCATGCCTTCATGGAGCAGTTTCTCGAGCGGTTTTTTGCTGAGTGGGAAGGAAGCGCATAAGCAATTCTTGACTTTGGCTCATTTGGGCCTCTTAGAATCGTGCTATAAGAAGGCCAGTTGGCACTTTTAGGACTCGTCGGCAAGAGAGCGCCCGCGTGGGCTCGTCGCCGATGGCTCACTGATTTCGGTCTTGACAATGAAGACGGCGGTTGTTGACACGGTTTCAGGCCAAAAAGAACTGACGCGCATGCCTGGCGAACGCTCGGGCGCTACGGCTGATGAGCTTGGGTTATTTCTTCTACTGGTATCAGGATGCCTGCTTCGGTCCGCGCCAGTTGTTCGAGTGCTCTGCGGCTCTGGTGTTGCTGACGGCTCGCTTCTTCAGGCAGATTTCCGACATCTGCTCGCGGCTGTTTTCTGGGGTCGACAGAGCGGCCATCGATGCTTCCGCCCTCTCTTTAACCGCTGCCTGCGTCGTTTTCGCCATCTACGGGCACGTCCTGTCTCTGACAGGCTTGTACGGTCACGATTACTGGGGCACCGATACTCAGACCGTCAAGGCAATACGGAAGCTTGGCATTCACAATGCCGTTGTATTCCTGAAATCGAACTACGGCTGCGTCTTCGCTGAGAACAGTCCGCACCTGGACTCGGACATTGTTTACGCGCGCGATTGTGGGGCGGCCAGCAACGCTCGGGTGGCACGGCACTTTCCCAGCCGCTTGCTGTACATGGCCGATCGACAGCGTGTAGACCGGTACCAGCCCTGAGCGCCGACCAAGCACCGGCAAAATTCACGCCCCTTCATTCGCCCCTCTTAGAATCGTGATATAAGAAGCCCAACCTGCCATTACGAGAGGATTCCATGAAAAAGCCGCTTGTTACCTTTGCGCTCGTCACGGTTGCCGCTTGCCTGCCTGGCACTGTCCGTGCCGAGGACGGGGCGAACCAGGGGGTGGAAAACGGCTCGGACATAGGGGCTTTCTTCGGTGCCGGTCCGGAAATCGACCGCGACGCCATGGATGAAGCCGCCGAGCGTGAGAACAGGAAGGCATACCTGGACCAGGATCCCAAGATGCCTGCCCACATTTCTCCTCCGGTCGGTTCTACGGCTGTTCAGCCTGCCGCTGCTGGAAGCAGTCAGTCGGATAACAGAGCCCAGGCACAGCAAACCGCTGCGGCTACTGGCTCGAAAGCGGATAAACAGCAAAGCAACAGCCAGAAGCCGCAGCATTCGAAGATTGGACGCTTCTTCCGGACAGTAGGCGATGTGCTGACTCCCAACTGGCTCATCGACTTCGGTCTCGGTCCAAACAACGATACTGACAAAGGCCCGGACAACCTCAACAAGAACTACTAGTCCGCTCTGCCGGTGTCCTTGATCGCCTTGGCTATCAGGAGCCAAAGCGACAATGCCAGCCGCCGGTCATACGTATTGTCCGGCAGCGACCGCCGAAGCCCACGCCCACTGGAAGTTATAACCGCCCAGCCAGCCGGTGACGTCTACTACTTCTCCAACAAAATACAGTCCTGGAACGGTTTTTGATTCCATCGTTTTCGACGAGAGCTCATCGGTGCTGACGCCACCGCGCGTCACTTCCGCTTTTTTGAAACCTACCGTCCCGCCGGGCACTATTTGCCAGTTGTGGATTTGCCGGCAGACCGTCTCGAGCTGTTTATCTGAGTACTGAACGAGTGGGCGGGACTCGATGAATAGCTCGCAGAACTTCTCGGCGAATCGCCTGGGCAGACAATCGGCCAGCAAGTTCTTGAGCTGAGTGCGCGTGCCGTCCTGGCGCCTTTCGTTGAGCCATATGTACAGATCGAGCTCCGGCAAAAGATCGATGGTAATTACGTCACCCTGGTTCCAGTAGAGGGAGGCCTGCAGACTGGCA
>Ga0066388_100001716_pt1 | contig 12658 bp, 7 predicted proteins | sample PanSoiMetaGPlot6_FD_64539 | JGI IMG/M metagenome (GOLD analysis project Ga0066388, IMG submission 64539) | Tropical forest soil microbial communities from Panama analyzed to predict greenhouse gas emissions - Panama Soil - Plot 6 (Hybrid Assembly) | ecosystem: Environmental > Terrestrial > Soil... | reverse complement strand
GCCCTGGCTGCTGGCCTGGCTCCCGCCGGCCACGATCCTGGGCTCGCTGGTGTCGGTAGGGCCGCATGTTCCGTTCTCGTCGGTGCCGGCCCTGACGCACGCCGCGGGCAGCGCCGCCGTCGCCGCACTCCTCGCCCTGGGTTTTCTCTGGCTGTTTCCCGGCACCCGCAGCCTCCGGAGCCGGGTGGCGTGGAGCGTGCTGGCTCTGGCGGTCATCGTGCTCTCCGCCACGCAGAACCGCGGCGGCCTGCTCGGCGTGGCGGCGGGGGCGGCGGTCGGGCTGGCCTTCTTCCGCGGCCCGCTGCGGCTGATCAAGCGGTCCCTCGTACCCCTCGTCCTGGTGCTGACCCTGGCCACGCTGCTGCCGTTCCGGGTTCCGATCGCCGGCTGGCAGGCCCGCTCGTTCTCGGTATCGCAGCTGGTCAAGAACGTCGTGAGCATCACGGGCACGCAGCAGGGCGGCAACCTGAACTCCAACGCGGCCGGCCGTGAGCATCTGTGGGCGGCGGTCTACCAGAAGCAGGTGGCGGACGGGACGCTGGTCTACGGGTCGGGGTTCGGCGTGAACCTCGCCACCCAGGTGGGCGTGTACCAGGCCTCCGTCAGCCAGCCAGGCAATCCGCTGCGCAGCCCGCACAATTCCCATCTCGACGTGCTGGCCCGGATGGGCCTGGTGGGCCTGGCCCTGTGGAGCGCGCTGTGGCTCGGCTGGTACTGGCGCATGGTGGCGGGCTGCCGCCGCCTGCTCCGGCGCGGGCTGCGCGCTCGCCGGCACGTCGCCGTGCTGTGCATGATGGCGACCACGACCATCCTGGTGTCGTCGTTTTTCGCCCCCGAACTGGAAGGGGCCCAGGTCGCCGCCCTGTTGTGGACCGCGTTCGGAGTCGGGGTCGCGGTGACCAGCTTCCGGGTCGGCTTCAGCAGCGGGGACATTCCGTACGCCGGGCCGGACCCGCCCGGCGTCCCCGCGGCCGCGGCGGCGGGGCCGCGCAGGTGAGCCGGCCCCTCGGGCGCGCCCGGCGGGCCGTGCCAGCCTGGCGCGCCGCGATGCTCGCCGTCGTGCTGGCCTTGTCGCTGGCCCAGTGCAGCAGCGGGCCCCGGCCGACCGACCGCGGGACCCGTCCCGCCAGCGGCGGCGGCCGCCCCGTCCACGTCGGCCTGGCCGGCCCCGTCGGGCCGGAGGCGAGATCGTGCCACGGGGTCGCGATCGCCGCGGGCGGCGATATCCAGCGGGCCATCGACTCCAGGCCGCCGGGCACGACGTTCTGCCTGCCGGCCGCGACCTACCGCCTCACCGCCCCCCTGGTGCCGAAACGCGGCGACGCCCTCATCGGCCAGCCAGGCACGGTGCTGTCCGGGTCGAAGGTCGTGACCGGCTGGCACCAGCACGACCGGGTGTGGTCGGCCCCCGGGTTCCTGCCCGCCGCCCCGGATACCCACGGGGAATGCGCCGCCTCGGCCCCGCTGTGCACCCGCGCCCAGGAGGTGTTCGTCGACCACCGGCGGCTGCGCCCGGTGGCCTCGCCCGGGGCGGTCACGGCCGGCGCCGTCTTCGCCGACTACGGCACCGGCACGATCACGATCGGCCGTGACCCCCGGTCGCACCTGGTCGAGCAGGCCGTCGCGCCGGGCCTGATCCAGGCGACCGTCAGCGACGTCACGGTGGAGAACCTGGTCCTGGAGGAGGCGGCCAACCAGGCCCAGGTCGGGGCGGTCGACAGCCGCGACGTCTTCGGCAGCCAGCGGGCCGGCCCGGGCTGGCGGATCCTCCACGACGAGGTGCGCCTCAACCATGGCGCCGGGGTCGGCTTCGGCAGCCACAGCACCGTGGCCGGCAACCTCATCACCGGCCAGGGGCAGCTCGGCTTCGGCGCCTACGGCACGGGTTCGGTCATCACCGGCAACGAGATCGCCTTCAACGGCGCGGCCGGATACTCCCCCTTGTGGGAAGCGGGTGGCGGCAAGAGCTGGATGACCAGCCACGAGACCCTCACCCGCAACTACGTCCACGACAACCTGGGCCCCGGGCTCTGGGACGACGGGGGCAACGTCGACACGACCTACCAGTACAACCTGATCGTCGCCAACTCGGGCGCGGGCATCCAGCACGAGATCAGCTACGACGCCACGATCACGTACAACCTGATCGCGGGGAACGGGTTCGGGATGCACCAGGGCTGGGCGTGGGATGCCGGCATCCAGATCCAGTCGTCGGGCGGAGCCCGGCGTATCGACGTCGCGGATAACGTCGTCACCGGCAACTACAACGGGATCACCGTGATCGACAGCGGAGCCCGCGCGCACGACCAGCCGGCCCCGTACGGACCCCACGTCGTCAGGAACGTACGGGTTCACGACAACGTCATCGTCATGTCCGGCACCGCCGTCACGGGGGCCGTCGAGGATGACAGCAATTCCGCGATCTTCAACGCCGACCGCAACCGTTTCAGCGCCAATACGTATTACCTGGGCTCGGTGACCGCGTCGCATTTCTCCTGGGCCGACGCGGACGTGAACTGGGAGCAGTGGCTCGCCTTCGGGAACGATCGCCGTGGGCGCGCCGAGCCGCTGAGCAGCGCGGCGGGCGGATCTTTCCGCGCCGTGCCGGCCGGCGCCTCCGCGCTGCTGCCCCTCGGTTAACCCAGCCTCATCGCCGCCCCGGAACTAACCGGGCGATCCGCCGCGACATCTCTAAGTAACGTCGCGCGCACTCGTTCCCGGCCGCGTAACAGCCGAGAAATACGCCTGAAACTCGCGCATGGGACACATGCCTTGCAGGAATACAGAGCGGCCGGGGCGGAGCCAGCCAGCACGTTGGACCCCAGAAGGCCCGTTTGCCCCATGGAGGCATAGTGAATCCCTATCCCAGCTGGCTTAACGCCGGGGATAACTCCTGGCAGATGACCGCTGCCACGCTGGTCGGGCTGATGTCGATCCCGGCCCTGGCCGTCTTGTACGGCGGCCTCGTCCAGAAGAAGTGGGCCATAAACACCGTGATGATGGTGTTCACCACCTTCTGCCTGGTCCTCATCACCTGGGTGCTGTGGGGCTTCAAGCTGGGCTTCGGCACGCCGCTGGTCAGCACGTTCATCGGTGATCCGAGGACGGTGCTCGGGCACAGCGCCCTGCAGGGACAGGCGAACATCCCGCTGCTGAACGGCCTGATGCCGAACTTCCGGATACCGTCGGGTTCGGTCATCTACTTCCAGTTCGTGTTCGCGGCCATCACCCCGATCCTGTTCATCGGCAGCGTGCTCGGCCGGATCAGCTTCAAGGTCTGGCTCGTCTTCGTGCCGCTGTGGATCACGTTCGCGTACTGCGTGAACGCGTTCCTGCTCTGGGGCGGCGGCTTCTGGGCGGGCAAGGGCGCGCTGGACTTCTCCGGCGGTTACGTCATCCATCTGGCCGCCGGCACGTCCGGCTTCGTCGCCGCCGCGGTCATCGGCCCGAGGCTCAAGCGCGACCGCGAGCGGGCCATCCCGAACAACCTGCTATTCGTCGCCGTCGGCGCCGGCATCTTGTGGCTCGGCTGGAACGGCTTCAACGGCGGCGACCCGTACTTCGCTGGCGCGGACGCCGCGGCTGCGATCGTCAACACCAACCTCGCCACCGCCGTGGCCATGATGACCTGGATCGTCATGGACATGACGCTCAGCAGCGAGAAGAAGCCCACGTTCCTGGGCGGCCTGAACGGCATGATCTGCGGCCTGGTCGGCATCACCCCGGCGGCCGGTTACGTCAACGGCTTCGGGGCCATCATCATCGGCCTGGTCTGCTCCGCGATCGTGTGGGTGGCCTGGTACTACCTGCCGAAGTACGTGTGGCCGTTCAACAAGGTCGACGACGCGCTCGGCGTGGTCTACACGCATGGCTTCGCCGGGCTGTTCGGCGGCCTGCTGGTCGGCCTGCTGGCCGACCCGAACATGATCGTCTACCTGGGTCTCGGCAAGAACCCGTCGATCAGCGGCACGGGCCTGTTCTACGGCCACCCGCACCAGCTGCTGGTCCAGCTTGAGGCCGCGCTGACCATCATTATCTGGGATGCCGTGGTCACGTTCGTCATCCTCATGGTCATCAAGCACGTGTTCAGGATGAAGCTCCGGCTGCCCGACGAGGCGCTGCAGATCGGTGACGTGGCGGTGCACGGCGAAGAGGCGTACCCGTCCGACGAGCTGGTCGGCGTGGGCACCTCGATGGCCGACGAGGTGTCACCGGCCCCGGCCGACGGTAAGGTGCCCGAGAAGGCCACCAGATCCGCGGGCGACGACGCCTAGCCTGCTCGCTTCGAGGCTTGCGCCGCGTGCGGCCGCGGCGTAAACCGGACGCGCGCCCGGGTGTATTCCACCTGGGCGCGCGATCGGCGTACGGGCTTCAGTGCCCGCGGAAGGCCTCCTCCAGCCACCAGGATCCGTGGGCCGACGTGACCTTGGCGTCGATGAGCAGCGGGCGGGTCCGCGGGCCGTCCACCCAGCCGCGCACCGGGGCGAGGTCCGCCGCGTCGCGCACGGTGATGCCCTCGAGGCCGAACCCCCGGCCGATCGCGGCGATGTCGGCCGGCGGGAACCGCACGACGTCGAGCGGGTCGCCGTCCGGCCCGAAGTGGTGGACCTCGGCGCCGTAGGCCTCGTCATCGTAGACGATCACCACCATCGGCAGGCCCAGCCGGGCGACGGTCTCCAGCTCGCTGACCCCCATCAGCGCGCCGCCGTCGCCCAGCGCAGCGACCGCCAGCCGGTCCGGCCGGGCGATCGCGGCCCCGATGGCCGTGGCCAGGCCGAGCCCGATGGACTGGAACGCCTGGGTGAAGCAGAAGCCCGCCTCGTCGGGCACCGACAGGAACATGCTCGGGTAGCCCATGAAGTTGCCCGAGTCGACGGCCACGGTCCGCTCCGCGGGCAGCAGGTCATCCAGCGCGATGGACAGCACGCGCGGGTCGATCGTCGCCCCGTCGCTCTCGTCCTTGAACGCCACGTCCCGCCAGCGGCCCTGCCCCGCGATCCGCGCCCGCACGTCGGCGGACCGGTACCCCGCCGTAGCTGGTGACCCGCCGTCACGTTCTAGGTACGGAACGGACCGGCTATCCCGCCCGGCCTCCTCCCGCCTGCCCTGGCCGGCCAGCGCGTCCGCCGCCGCGCGCGCGGTCTCGGCCACGTCGCCGGGCACGCCCAGGTGCACCGGCCGGTGCGCGCCGATCGCGGACGGGTCGTCGTCCACCTGGACCAGGGTGGCCTGCGGCGAGATCAGCTTGCCGTGCCGCATCGTCCACATGTTCAGCGAGCAGCCCCAGCCCACGATGACGTCGGCGCCGCCGATCAGCTCGGCCGCCAGCGGCGTGGCGAACCCGCCGCTCACGTCCAGGTTCCACGGGCTGCCGTGGAACAGCCCCTTGGTCACCGCCGAGGTGGCCAGCAGCGCCCCGCACGCGTCCGCCAGCCGCTCGAGCTCGGCGGCCCGGCCGCGGGCGCCCCGGCCCGCGATGAACACCGGCCGCCGGGCCCCGCGCAGCACCTCGGCCAGCGCGGTGACTGCCTCGTCGGCCGGGGCGACCGGGTAGGTCCGTCGCAGCGTCGGCACCGGACCCGGTTCGCACGCCGCACTCTGGACGTTCAGCGGCAGCGCCAGCACCACGGTCCGGCGGCCGAGCGCGGTGGCGTAGGCCCGGTGCGCGTCGGCCAGCGCCGAGGCGGGGGAGTAGACCCGCATCGGCACCGCCCCGACGGCGGCGGCCAGCCCGGCCACGTCGACGTGGAAGTTGGACCGGATCTCCGGCGCCTCGGCCGCCAGCACCAGCAGCGGGGTGCGGCTCTTGGCCGCCTCGGCGATGCCCGTCATCGCGTTGGTCAGGCCGGGGCCCTGGTGCACGGTGACCACGCCCGGAGCGCCGCAGGTGCGGGCCCAGGCGTCGGCCATGACCGTGGCGCCGGCTTCGTGCCGGGCCGCGACGAACCTGGCGCCGCCCGCGACCAGGGCGTTCGTGACGTGAAAGTTGCCGCTGCCGACCACGCCGAACACGGTGTTCACTCCGAGCCCGGCCAGCCCGCGGCCGACGGCCTCCGCGACCCGCATGCTCAGGAACGCTCGACCAGGGCCAGCGCCCGGCACGGCGACCCGGAACCGCTCACGATGGGCAGCGGGCCCGCGATCACCACCGCCCCGGTGACCGGCAGCCGGGCCAGGTTCTGCAGCTGGGTGAGGCCGTACTTGCCCGCCCCGAGCAGCATCGAGTGGCACGGGAACGGCGGGTCGAAGGAGTGCGCGGCGCCCGCGTCGGTGCCCACGGTCTCGGTGCCGAGCCCGATCACCGGCGTCTGTTCAGCCAGCCATTTCGCGCAGGCCACGCTGATCCCCGGAGTATGCGGTCCTGTCTCGTTGGCGTTGAGGAATTCCGCCTGGTCGCCGGACCGCGTGTCCCAGCCGGTCCGGTACAGCAGCCAGCCCTCGGGCAGCGGGCCGTGCTCCGCCTCCCACTGCTTGACGTGCTCGATCTCCAGCAGGAAGTCCGGGTCGGCGGCCGCCTCGGCGCTGAAGTCGAGCACCACCGCCGGAGCGATCAGCCGGGCCACCGGGACCCGCGCCACGTCCTCGCGGTCCTTGCCGGTCACCCAGTGCACCGGGGCGTCGAAATGGGTGCCGGTGTGCTCGCCGGTCACGATGTCGTTCCAGTACCAGGCGGGCCCGCGGTCGTCGTAGTGGCTGATCTCGGTCAGCCCGAAGCGGGCGGTATTGCCGAACGGTTCGGGCAGCTGGATGATCGGCGTCTCGGCGCTCAGCGGCGCGGTGAGATCGATCACCTCGACGGAGCTGTCACGGATGGCGTCGGTCAGGGCCTGCAGCACGGACATGGTGCTCCTTCTCTCTCTCAGCGTCTTGGCTCGAGCGCCCCGGCTATCCGAAGCTTGGCTCATCTGCGCCCCGGCCGGCTAGTCCCTGGGCCGTCAGGACACGCCGGTAACCTGGCTCACGAGGTGAATGAATGACCAAGCCTGTCGTCAAGGCCGTGACCCTCGTCACCGAGGACGGCGTACCCATCGAGGCCATCCACCTTCCCGGCCCGCAAGATCTCGCGATCGTGGTCGCGCACGGGTTCACGCTGTCATGGCAGCGGCCCCATGTGTGGCGCATCGCCAACCGCTTCAACCAGATGGCCGGCGTGCTCACCTTCGACTTCCGCGGTCACGGGCGCTCGGGCGGCCTGTCCACGATGGGTGACCGCGAGATCAGGGACCTCGACGTGGTGGTCCGCTGGGCGCGTGAGCTCGGCTACCGGCGGGTCGCCGCGGTCGGCTTCTCCATGGGCGCCTCCATCGTCTTGCGGCAGGCGGGCCTGGTCGGCGGCCTGGACGCGGTGGTCTCGGTCAGCGGCCCGGGACGCTGGTACTACCGCGGCACCGAACCCATGCGCCGGGTGCACTTCGCGGTCGAGCACCGCCTCGGCCGGTTCGTCACCCGGCGCTGGCTGAAGACCAGGATCAGCCCGGAGGGCTGGAAGCTGATCCCGGTCCCGCCCGCCGAGGCGGCGGCGCAGATCTCGCCGGTGCCTCTGCTGATCGTGCACGGCGACCAGGACCGCTACTTTCCGCCCGAGCACGGCCGCCAGCTGCACATGGCGGCCAGGGAACCCAAGGAGCTGTGGATCATCCCGGGCATGGGCCACGCCGAGTCCGCCTGCCGCCAGGAACTCGTCGACCGCATCGGGGACTGGATCGAGCAGGCCGTATCCGCGCGTACCCCGAACGCGGCCGCCTGACCGCCGTGCGCACGGAAAGTACCAGAGGACCCGATGGGCCTGTCCGGATCCGGGCGGCCGGCCCGGAGGACGCCGAGGCGCTCCTCGAGCTCAAGCGCCATCTGGACCGGGAGACCGCGTTCATGATGTACGAGCCGGGCGAGCGGGACAGCTCGGTCCAGGACCTGGCCCGCGAGCTGGGCGGCGTGGCCAGGTCGGCCAACTCCGTCGTGCTCGTGGCCGAGCTCGGCCACGAGCTGGCCGGGTACGTGCAGCTGACCGGCGGCTCGTTCCGCCGCAGCCGGGTCACCGCCTACCTGGTGATCGGCGTCCGCGCCCACGCGGCCGGCCGGGGCATCGGCACCGGATTGCTGCGCCGGGCCAGGGAGTGGGCCGCCGGGCACGGCCTGCACCGCCTCGAGCTCACCGTGATGGCCCACAACACGCGCGCCATCCGCCTCTACGAGCGCATGGGTTTCTCGGTGGAAGGCCGCCGCGCCGAATGCCTGCTCATCGACGGCGAGTTCATCGACGAGCTCACCATGGCCGCCCTCCTGCCCGCCGATGCGACCGAACCTTAATCTCCATGTTTCCCGTCATCCCGCATGATGTTGACATGGCAGAAGCGTCGGGAAAGCGAACGCTCCGGCCATTCCCGGCCCTCGACCCCGAACCGCCCAGGCGCTTTACCTGGCGCAGCCTGCTCTGGCCGGCCGTGGCCTGCGGGGTCGCCGCGGCGGTGGCGGTGGCGCTGCTGACCTGGCCTTCATCGTCGCCCTCGGCATCCCGGCCGGCTCAGGCGCCCTTCGCCGACCGCGACGGCCTTGTCGTGTTCGAGCAGCAGCCCAGCGGGCTGCTCGGCACCGCGGCCCCGGACGGCAGCCACCTGGTGATGCTCAAGCGGCTCGGTGCCCTGCAGGGGACCGACCTCCCGGTCGCCGCCAGTGACGGACGACACCTGGTGAATCTCGAAGGGCAGCTGGTGACCATGGGCCCGTCAGGCCCGGTGTCAATCAGCGACCTGGGCGCGAGCGCGGGCCTGGCTTCGACGGACCAGGCCGCCAGCACGGGCTGGGCGGATGTCTCGTTCGCCGACGGCGGCCGGTACGTGCTCGCGACCGAGTGCGACCTGGCCAGTCAGGTGAGCCAGTCCTGGGTCGCGGAACTCATCCCCGCCGTCGGCGGGAAGGGCCGCGCGCTCGGCACGGTCACGCACGCGGTCGGCGACCCGGGCTCCGCCGCGGCCATCGTGTCCCGGCCGGCCAGCCTGTCGGAGGCATCGTCCATGTTTGAGTGCTTCGCCCCGGGGATGGCGCCGGACCAGGCCGTGGAGTTGCGCCAGCCGGGGCACGCGGACCGCACCCTCGTCACCGCCGCCGACCTCAAGGCCGCGCTGGGCTGGCCGGCGGCCACGCCGGTCCGGCTGGATGCCGATCCGGTCGCCGGCGGCAGCAGGCTGGCGGTGCGCGTCGTGGTGAACACCCCGCCGGGGCAGCAAGTACCGCGGCAGGCCGTGGTCGTGACCAGCCGGGCCGGGCGAATCCTGGCCCACATGCCTCTCCCGGCGGCCACCACGATCACGCAGTGGTCACCGGATGGGCAGCAGATCGCCTTCTGCCGGGCCAGCCCGCGCGTTCCGTCCAGTGTCACCGTCTGGCCTGTGACCCGGGCGGCCCGGACGATCGTGCTCCCAGGGCACCACGACGTGGCGTGCAACCAGCTGCTGTGGTCGCCGGACGGGAGCCAGCTCATCTACGCGGCCTATGCGACCGAGCGGGGCCTGACCCAGTCCGCCAACCTGCAGCACGGCTGGACGGTGATCGACCTGCACTCCGGGCGGGTGCATGACGTGACCGCGCCCGGCCAGCCGGCCGCATGGCTGCCGGGCACCGCGGGGGAGAGCCGGTGAGCCTGGTCGCGGGCACCTTGCGCGGGGCGCGGCGGCGAGCGGGGGTCTCGCTCGGCATCCTGCTCGTCGCGACGGTGGCGGCCGCCGCCGCGGCCGCCGGGCCGGCCTATGACGCGGCCGCCCGCGCGTCCATCCTGCAGGACAACCTGCACAGCCAGGTCCCCATCGCGCGGACCGTGGAGGTTGACGGCAGCGGCCCGGTGGCCGGCCTCGCCGACAGCCTGAGCGCCCAGCTGACCAGCATCCTGGCGGCCCGACTGGGCGGGCCCGCGGTCGTGAACCGGCTGTTCCAGCCCCCGGTGCAGGCGATCCTGGCCCAGGTGAGCACGGGCAACCACCTCACGCCGCTCACCTGGCGTACCGATGCGTGCGCGCACCTGCGGCTGACCGCGGGATCCTGCCCGCGCAAGGCGGGCCAGGTGATGGTGAGCACCTCCTACGCCATGCTCAGCCATGTCCGTCCGGGCGGCACGATCGCTACCTCCTCCGGGTACGGCCGGCTTACCGTTACCGGGGAGTACGCGGTCCCGTCCGGTCCGGAACTCGGGACCGCGTACTGGCTGAACGCCGAGTGCGCCGACTTCATCTTCGAGAACGCGAAGTGCCTCCCGAGCCCGCCACCCTGGGACGCGATGTTCACGTCGGCCGCCACCTTCGCCGGCGCGCCGGACAGCGCGCAGGGTAATGCCACGGTCCTCCACGTGCTCGTGCCGGCCAGCGTGCGGCCCGAAGATCTCCCCGGCCTGAAGGCGGCCGTGAACGGCCTGCTCACCGACCCCGCCCTCCAGGGGACCGGCGCGGCCGCGACCAGCTCCATCCCGCAGCTGATCGACCAGATCTCGGCCGGCTGGCAGACGCTGGACGTGCCGGTCTTCCTGATCACCTGTCAGCTGCTCCTGCTCACCTGGCTGCTGCTGTTCCTCATCGTCACTGACGCGGCCGAGGCACGGGCCGGCGAGGTCGCGCTGGCCAAGCTGCGCGGCCACGGCCGCCTCCGGACCGTCGCGTTCGGCCTGTCCGAGACGGCGCTGCTGCTGGCCGTAGCCCTTCCGGTCGGCGTGCTCGCGGGCTGGGCGGCCGCCGCGGGGCTGACCCGGATTCTGCTGCGGCCCGGCACGCACGCCGAACTGCCGCCGCTCGCGATCGCCGCCGCCGCGGTCGCCACGCTCGGCGGCCTGGTGGCGATCGTGCTTGCCGCGCGGCGCGCCCTGGTCCGCCCGGTCACCGAGCAGTGGCGGCGCACCGCCCGCCGCGCCGCGGACCGGGGCTGGGTGCTCGACGCGATACTGCTTACCGGCGCCCTGGCCGGGCTGGCCGAACTGATCGCCGCCGGGAATGTGACGTCTGCGCGGTCCGGCTCGCTGGGGCTGCTCGTTCCCGGGCTACTCGGTCTCGCGGCGGCCGTGATCGCCTCGCGGCTGCTTCCTGTCGTCTGCACGTTCGCGTCCTCCGTCACCCGCCACCGCGGCGGGACCGGGGTGTTCCTCGCCGTGCGGCACATCGCCCGCCGTCCCGGCGGGACCAGGACCACGATCGTCCTCACCGCCGCGTTCGCGCTGGCCGCATTCGCCATCGCCGCGTTCTCGGTGGACCAGCGCAACATCGACAGGGTGGCCGCGGCGCAGACGGGCGCCGCGGCTGTGCTGACCGTGACCACCCCGGCCGGGCAGGACCTGGGCGCGATCGTGGACCGCATCGACCCGGGCGGCGGCCGGGCCGCCGCCGTGGACCGCTACGCGGGCGGCACGGACAACGGCGCGGTGCTGCTCGCCGCGCAGCCGGCCCGGTTCGCGCGGGTCGCGCAGTGGCCGTCGGGCTCGCTCGCCCGGCCGCCCGCCTCGGTCGCCGCGGCGCTCGAACCGCCCGTCGCCCCGCCGGTCACGCTGCCGGCCGGGTCTGCGGCGGTGCGGGTCCTGGTCACCGGCTCGGCCGGGGTCGCGCCGGGGACCGATCTCACCCTCTGGGTCGTGGAGGCCGGGGCGCCGGACGGCGGGCAGGTACCGGTCAGCCTGGGCGCCCTGCACCAGGGCTGGCTCTCGGCCACACTCACCGGGTGCCCGTGCCGGGTGACCATGATGAGCATCGACCCGTCGACGGTGACGCCGGGCGTGAAGCAGGGCAGCGTGACAATGTCCGGCCTGGCCGTCCGGACCGCCGGCGCCTGGGCCGGGCTGCCGGGGGCGCTGGCGAGCGCGTCCGGCTGGGGACCCGGAGCCGAAGACCCGGTCGGCTGCTCCAGCACCGGGGGCCAGGTTCAGGCGGGTCCGGCCGGGCTGCGCTGGTCCTTCCGCTCGGACGGTGCCTGCAGCCCGGCTCTCAGCAGGCTGGACACTCCCACGTTGCTGCCCGCGCTGGTGTCGCGGCAGCTCACCGGCGGCCTCAGTCCCCTTGCGACGGTCGGCCTGGACGGACGGCAGCTCACGGTGAAGCCGGTCGCGCTGGCGGCCGCCGTGCCGGGGGCGCCCGCCGTCGGCATCGTCGTGGACCGTACCTACGCGCAGCGGAAGTCCAATTTCACCTCCGACAGCCTCGTCGCCGAGCAGGTGTGGGTGGCGCCGGGCGCGCTCGCGGCGGTGCGGGCCGGGTTGACCGCGGCCGGCGTCAAGATCGACGCCATGGCGACGACGGCGGACGCCGAGGCCGTGCTCATGCGGCAGGGGCCAGCCCTGGCCAGCGTGCTGTTCCTGGCGGCTGCGGCGGCCGCGGCGCTGCTGGCCGCGGGGGCCGCCGTGCTCGGCCTCTACCAGGCCGGCCGCCGGCGCAGCTATGAGTACGCGGCGCTGGTCGCCGGGCGGGTGCCGCGCCGGTCGCTGCGTTCGTCCGTGTTCATCGAGCAGGCGGTGGTGCTCAGTTTCGGCGTGGTGACGGGGGTGGCGGCCGGCATCGGGTCGGCCGTGCTCGTGCTGCGTAACCTCCCGGTGTTCCTCACCCCGCCCGCCGCCCCTTCGCTGCTGTTCGCCCCGTCGGCCGGGCAGGTCCTGATACCGCTTGTGGTCACGGTCGCGCTGCTGGCGGCGGCCGTT
>Ga0066388_100001715_pt1 | contig 12660 bp, 8 predicted proteins | sample PanSoiMetaGPlot6_FD_64539 | JGI IMG/M metagenome (GOLD analysis project Ga0066388, IMG submission 64539) | Tropical forest soil microbial communities from Panama analyzed to predict greenhouse gas emissions - Panama Soil - Plot 6 (Hybrid Assembly) | ecosystem: Environmental > Terrestrial > Soil... | reverse complement strand
TCCTGGACGCCGACCAGGGCGGGGTGGGCGGTGTGCGAGGTACAGGCCAGGCGCCGTACTCTGCTCGCCACTGTCGGCGATTACGACAGTGCGGTGCGGTTGTGGGATCCGGTGGAGTCTCGCGGATACGTCGTTGGCAACTGTCTTGTCCGACAGGTGTATGGCGAGGGCGGTCAGGGCGCGACCTGACCGGCGGCACCGGTCGTTCCACCGCCATCGTCCCCCTGATGCCGCTCGACGAATGTCTTTTGCGCCCGGCCAAGTGCCTCATCCGATACCGTCCCGGAATTCCCGACACTGCTCCGTATCGCGGGCGCGAGGTCGATGTCCTCGTCGTCGAGATACTGTCCGAGCAGTTCCCGCAGCCGTTGGAGGCAGCGTGTCCTGGTCGGGCCGATGCTGCCGATTGGCGCGCCAACAGCGGCCGCGATTTCGGCGTATGACGGGGATGGCTCACTGTAGAGCAGTGCCAGCAGTTTCTGGCACCGCACGGGAAGCTGGCCAATGGCGTGCCTGACTGCCTGATACCGCTCCGACGCCAGAAGCGCGTCCTCAGGGGACCGGTCGTGATTATCGATGGCGGGCAGGTCGTCCGGGTCGGTGGGAATTGAACGCCCGCGCAGGACCCTGAGGGCCTCCATGCGTGCCGTCGTGGCAAGCCATGCGCCGAGGTGTGCGGGCTCCTTTATGTGGCCGAGGTACTCGATGAGCCGTAGCCACGTCTGCTGGAAGACGTCGGCGGACTCCTCATCCGTTAGGCGGTACCCACGCACCACCGACCACAGGTAGGGCGAAAACTGCTCGATCAGACTGTTCCAGGCCACCGCGTCGCCATCGGCGGCGCTGCGAACCAGCGAGGCTACTCTCGCAGACTGTTCACTCATCATTCGCCTTCCGCGAGGGTGACGTGGTACAGGCCGCGGCGGGACCCGATTAGGAGACTCGACGATGTTTCGGCGGCGAGTGCGGTGGCGCCGAATCCGAGCCGAACCCTGCGCATCTGCCCGCCGGAACCGACGCTGACCGTGCTGACCCCGTGGTCGTCGCCTACCACCAGCGTCGGCCGGTTCCCCGTTCGCGCGACAGTCAGCGACCGGACCCGGTGTGACGTTATGGAGGCAAGCGTGACCGCGGAACCGGACGTCATCGTCCAGCATCGAAGATCCGGCTCGTCGCCACCGCCGAACACCATCGCCACACCCCTTGCAACGATTGCCGCCACGGCGTCGAACTGTTCACCCGCGGCCAGGACCGATCCGATCTGCTCGCCCGTCAGCAGATCCCATCGGTAGATTCCTTGATCTGTGCCGGCGACGAGGACTGGCCGGCGATCGACAAGGGTGAACGTCAACGCTCGGATGTCGCGGTCGGGGGCCAGGGCTGCACCGTCCGGATGCCCCGTCAGCGGGTTCCAGCGTCGGACCCCGCCGTCACCACCCGTGACCAGAACCGGTCGGCCCTCAGCCAAGAGCAACTGGGCCGCCCGCACCACCTGCGAATGGGCCCGGAACTGATCGCCGACCGGCTGGCGCGTTGTGGCATCCCAGACCCGCACTGTTCCGTCCAAACCGCCGGAGGCGATGGTCGGCCGCCCGCTGAGAACGGTGGCGGTGACGGCCCGGACCCCGTGCTCATGAGCGAGGATCGGGTCGTCGGCCGGTTTGCCGTCCGCAGTGCGCCAGAGCCGCACCGTTCCGTCGGTACCACCGGACACGACGACCACCCGGTCGGTCAACCCGGCGAGCAACGTCAGCGAGGTCAGTTCACCATCGTGTGCGTCGCCGTCCCCGGCCGGAACGGCGGTCTCGTCGACACTCCACGCCCTAACCGTTCCGTCGAGGCCGCCGCTCACCACGACGTCTCGCTCCGCATAGTGGCCGACCGCCACCGCCGTGACCCAGCCGTCGTGGCCGGGCATGACCAGGTCGGGGTAGTCGACGCCCGACGCCGGATCCGACCTTGTCGGTGAGGCGTCAGACCATACCAGAACCCGTCCGTCGTACGCTCCACCCACGGCGGCAGGGCGGTCGGAGGTAACCGACAGGCAGCTGAGCCATCCGTCGTAGCCAAGGACGCGATCGGAGACCGGTCGCCGGGTCGTGAGGTTCCAAGTAGACAGGACGCCGTCCAGACCGCCCGCCGTTACCGTGCCAGTGTGCGGGCCGTGCGGTGCCACCGTCACCACGGGCTCGGCCGACACCATCGCCATCCGGACGACCGGCGTCCCCTCGGGCAACGTCCAGGCCATCGCCGTCCCGTCGGCGCCGCCAGACACGATCACGGCCGCGCGGTCGATCTCAGTGGTGGTCAACGCCTCGACTCCGCCGCTATGCGCATCGAACGGTTGGCGGCGGTACGCGCCGGTGGCCAGATCGTGGATGCCGATGCGGCCTTCGCCATCGCCCCACACCACGAGCACCTGATCCCGCGCTCGCGCCACCACGACCGCGCGGACACCAGTATCGGTGACCAGCGGACCGAGATCGCTGTCGGCGAGTCGCAGCCGCCATAGGCCTGCGTCACCGCCGAAGACCACGACCGGTCCTGTCCGCGGCAGATGGGTCACCGCGACCGCGCTGATCTCGCCCGCCGGGACAGCGACCGGCGCGCCGACCGGTATGCCGCGTTCCAGGTCCCAGATGCCAACCGTTCCTTTCGAGTCTCCGGTCACCACCCAGATCCGTCCGTCGATCTCTGCGACGGCGATCGCACCGACCTCTCCGTAATGCCTCCCGATGACCTGGTGCGGGTGGACGGGACGGCCCCGCACCCAGGGTGCGGACCAAGGCCGGTCGACGTTGAGCGCGACAACTCGGTCGGCGAGCGTGGAGTGACCCTGCTGCCGGGCGTGCAGTTCCAGCAGCGCGGCGCCTTCCCCGGCGTCGCTGGTCCGGAGCTCGTGGACGATGCCGCGGTAGACCGCGGCTGACCGGCGTGCCTGCGGGTCGCGGACCCGTGGCAGCTCGCGGAGCAGTTGGTCCGGGCCTGCCGTGAGGAGAAATCCGGGATCGGCGAGCAACTCATCGAGGTGGCCGGATCGGGCCGCGTGAGTCGGCAGGTGATCGCGGATATAGCGATGTGCGGAGCGCCAGTCCCGGTCGCCCGAGGAGGTGCGCGGTACGGCGGCCAGCAACGCCTCGGTGACGGCCGTGTGCGGGGACGGGTGCGCAGCCCGGGTCGCGAGGTGTTCGGCGAGCGCCTCGTGAAAGAGCCGGTACCGCACGTCCCCGTCACTCACATTCAGCCGTTGCACCAGGTCGGCGGCGGACGTCGAGCCGATGAGCCACCGCACATCCTGCTCGGAATACACCGCCATGCCCAGCGCGCTGGCCAGCTCCGCCCATACCGGCCCGGGTGGAAGGCCGGCACCCTCGGCGAAGGCCAGGGGTACCAGCAGCTCGCGGATGCGTGCACCCTCGGGGAGCCGGGCCAGCTGGCCGTCCATAGCCGCTCCGACGCTCGCCGGGAACGGATTCCGGACCGGAGACGTGACCAGATCCACCATCGTGTTGTCGTGAGCGAGCGCGCGACCGGTCAGTTGCGCGATCAAGAAAACGCGTCCCGCCCGGTCAGCGATCGCCTCGGCAACCCGCCGGGCATACTTGGCGTCGGCCCGATACGGCGACTCCGCCAGCGGATCGGTCCTTAGTAGCAGGCACTCCAGAGCGTACTCGACGACGTCGGCCGACTCGAAGTACCGCTCATCGTCGAGGTCGATGACGGCCGCGCCCGGGAGAGCAAGCAGCCGCAGGAGGTGCGGGCGCATCCCGAGCACTAGGCGGATCCCGACGTCTGGGCTGCTATCAGTCAGCGGCCGGATGACTTCGCGCACCACCCGCTCCGGCTCGACAGCCTCGTCCACCGCGTCCAGGACGACTGTGACGGGCGGACGCCGCCCGCGCAACGCGAGGATCAGCTCGTCGACCCCGGCCACATCAGGACCGACGCCGTCGATCCAATTGCCGCCGAATCCCGCGCATTCGGCCAATCCGCCCAGGATCTGGGTGACGTCCTTCCCACGGGCATGGATGGCGCCGTCGATCACGCCAACGGTCGGCACCGACGACCCCACGTCACGCTCGCCCCGTCGCATGTCCAGATCCGCAAGGATCACCAGCCGCCCAACAACAGCTGACTTTCCGGAACCGGGGCCGCCCACCACGGCGCGGACTCGGCCGCCACCGACGGCCGGGTCACCGTCAAGGAAGCCAACCAGTGCGCGGATAGCGGCGGTTCGTCCGGTGAAGTAAGAGCCGCGCCAGTCTGGCCGCACCACACCTCGCCCGTAGGTGAGGAAATGCCGTTCGTCGATGTGTCGCTCGCGGTCGCGGTGCGCCCGTTCGATGCGTCGCTGCTGACGCTCGGTCCACCACGGCGACTGGAGCACCAGCGCCGGCACGGCGACAACCGCACCGGCCACGACCAGCGTGATCCACAGCCAGCGCCGGGAGCCCTGGGCGTCCACCAGCTGGACCGCCGTCCCCACAATGACGCCAGCCGACCCCAGCACTGCGGCGAGCAGAGCCCACCTATTGGCAGCCCGGCGAACTTGATCGGGCCCACTACCGCCGAACGCCGGCGGCCGCCTTCGCGTTAGCCACAATGAACACCCTAGACGATGGCAGTCGATACACGGCGATTCTCTCCCGTCGCCCGGGTTTGTCGCCAGCCCTGCTCGCTGATCAAGTGTCCGCTTCTAGCCGCGATGAGGTACATCCAGGCCACAGACCGTCCACCAGTTCAACTAGCAGTGGGTGTTTCTGCAGCCGCACCGCAGCGCCAGCACAGAGGCCAGACGGTGCCAACGCGCCTGCGCGGGTGGCCAATGGCTGTGATAACACAGCGTGGTCGGCAGCCCCGCTAAGCTCGCACGGAGCCGCCTAATTGTACTGGAACAATCCCTCGGCACGGTCCGGTTGAGGCGCGCAGAACGGCATTTTCTGTCGCGTTAGCTATCTTCTGGTGAATGCGCGGCGAAGTTCAGCAGCCCAGAATTGTAGCGCCTGGCTACGACAAAATGACAGCGGTCTGCGCGGCCGCCCCGCCGACCTCGAAACGGTTCGAACTGCGACCTCTATGACGACAACACACGAGGCGCCCGGTAACGGAGGACCGAAAGCCGATGTCTGGGCTGGCCAGGAAGCGTACAGCGGCTACGAACACCGCGTCTGGGCGCACCTGAGCGCTCATGGTCGCTCCCATCCTGCTCCCAAAATCAGACACCACCATAAGGTTGGGCAGCCGATGAGAGAACAAGTCGGCTGGTGAGAACCCTCGACGGGGTGGCCGGATTGAACCGGCTGCCTCTTCGTCTGAAGCCAAGTTGCCATGCGGACTACGAGCCTCGACCGTCTGCTTTTCAGGCCGGACATATCCCCAGTTGGCAGAAATCATGCGAGTGTTATGCGCTGTCGCCGATGGCTGGTGCTTGTCGCTGGCTGCTGCTGTTGCTGTCACCGTTGCTGTCAGGGTGGTCTGAGGCCCTATGCGACGCGTCCTCCACAGCGCCACGCAACGGCTTGCATCTCGCCGCCCTGATCCTCGTCACCACTTGCGAACTTTCGTCGGCACACCAGGCCGGGTTGTGTCTTGCTCAGACCCCTCCCCCGAACCCGACTGCTGCCGGACCTGGTGACGGATGGGTTCTGTCAAGCTCGGCTTTGCGTGTACATGAGCCTTGCACCCCTACCTTGGGCGATTACCCTTCGGCCACAGCCGGGCTTGACAGGTCCTGGCGATCTTCTTGATCTCCCGCCGCTGCGGCAGCGTGAACTTCGGCGGGCGGCCGCCCCTGTACTTCGGATACAGGGAGCCGAACCCGTCGGCGTTGAAGTTCCGGATCACGTCCCGCACCCGGTCCTCGCTGGTGAACGCGACCTTCGCGATCGCGGGCACGTCCATGCCTGGGCTGACAGCAGCACCATCTGGGCTCGCCGCCAGGTCACCACCGACCCGGAGCCCCGGCGGATGATCCGCACCAGCCGTCGGCCTTCATCATCATCGATCTCACGCACCCGCACACGTTCAGTCACCGCCCCAGTCTGGTCGGCCCAGCGACTGCAGGGAAGACCAGCAGGGCAAACGTGACCTGCTACGGCACTAGCTCGAATGCGCCGCGCAGTACCCGTAGTGCGCCCACCCGGCCAGCTCGGAGCGCCGGACCGTCTCCCGGGAGGCGCCGCACGGCACCGGTGGCGTCGATCAGCCGCACCTGGTCATACCACGACGGGCACTGCCGGGCCAGGTGAGCGGTCACCGCGGCCAGCAGCGGCGCGGCGGCCTTGAGCCGCTTGTGGTAGCCGGGCTGCCTGGGCAGGTAGGGGAACAGGTGCCCAAGCCGGGCGTAGCACAGCCGCCGCCAGTGATGCTCGCTGCGGGCACCCAGCAGCACCTGCGCCACCGCCAGGCACACCGGTTCCACATCGGACAGCCGCTTGGGCTGGCCCGGCCAGCGCCGGCCAGAACCGATCACGTGGTCATCGATCTCCACGTACAGTGCGATTAGGAGGGTATCCAGGTCTGTTGTCACGAACGATCATGGATGCCCTCTCCCATGTCCGGATCAACCCGACACGCCGCACTCGCCGGAATCAGGAATCACTCATCTAGGAGCCCGTGAGGTACTGCTGTTGCTGGGCGGGCGTGAGCTTCTCGGTGACTCGCTGCCTGGCGATCCGCTCGAGGGCCGGCAGCGAGGCGGTGGCCAGCTCGGAGCTCCAGACCTGGACGAATCCGGAATCCTCGGTCTCGATGAACGCAACGATGCTCTTCCCGTCCGGACTGAACGAGAGGTCGGTGACGAAGTCGCCGTTGCTGGCTTGAAGCACGACAAGCGTCCGACCTGTATGAGCATCAAGCACCCGCACGGTCCCGTCTACGCAGCCCGCCACGATCTTGCTGTCGTCACCGCTGAACGCCGACGCGCTTAGTGCGGGGCCCGGGTCGACTGAATTCAGCAGACGATCATCGCGCGCATCCCAGACGTTAACCGCGCTTTCGGAAGTGGTCAGGAATTCGCTGCCGCTCTGGTTGAAGCTGACATCGTCAGAAGGCTGACCCGGCTTGCCCAGGACCTTGGGAGTCGTGGCCGAGCCGTTCCACACCTCGACCTGGCCGTTAATATCAGCGCCGACGACCTGGTGCGCGTCCGGACTGAATGCGAGAGCAACGGGCTGTTTTTTTGCGTGAAGCGTCCGCAGCAACCGGCCGGTATCCGCGCTTCGCACCTGGACCGTGGTGCCGTCACCAGTCACGATCGCGATGCGGGACCCGTCCGGACTCATGAAGACAGGGGCCGCCGACTGGCTAAATTTGATTGGTGAGGGCGGGACGGTTAGGCGGTACGCCGTGCCGGCGGCATGCCACAATTGGACTATTCCTGTCCCATTGACGTCCGTGCCGCTTGTCACGATCTCCGTGCCCGCGCGGTTAAAGGCCCACGAGAAGTCCACGGCCAGACCGGTGCTTATGACCGTCTGCCGCTTACCGTCTGGCGTGAATACGCCGAGATTCCCCTCATTGTCCCAGATTATTATCCGGTTGCCAATGTACTCGGCCCCCGAAACCGCGCCCGCCATACCGCTGAGAGATGAGCTGGTGAGTTCTTTCCGCAACTCGCGCGGCCGGGCGTACCAGACACGGACGTTGCCGTCTCCGTTGGCCGTCACGACTTCACTGCCGTCGGCGCTGAAGCGCGCCGCATTGACCTCCTCGGTGTTGCCTGCGAGCAGCGTCAGCGGGACCTTGGTGGAGAGGTCCCATACACGTGCCGGCCCGATCCCATATCCGGCTACGACCTGCGTCCCGTCCGGGCTGAACGCGGCGGTCATCGCATTTGGCGCGCCTGCGGACAGGGTCGCCACCACCTTGCGGGCGGCGAGCCGATATATTTCGACATCTCCGTCTTGCTCAGCGGTGACGACCTGGCGGCCGTCGGGACTGAATTCGGCATCGCTTGCGGACTTAGCGACCAGCCCTTGCGGGCGCGGCTGGCCTGGCCCGCTTGTGTTCAGCAAGACTACGCCGCTGGACAAAGCTACGGCGAATTCCTGAGGGTTGCGTGGGTCGGCCGCTACTGTAAAAGCCTGATCATCATTGAATATGATGTGGCAGCACTTCGACCTCTTCTGGACTTCCCACAAAGCGACGCCACTATTTGATGCAATCGCGAGCTCGCCCGTGCTCCTGATAAATTCAATGTGGTTGACCACTGTGCCGACAGAGCCCGATTGCAGCTTACTTCCGGTGCGCGCATCGAACACAGCGACGGTACCGTCTCCGTAACCGGCGGCAAGCTCGGTGCCGTACGGGTTGAAGGCCACGGCGGTGGCACCTCCGGCGTCCGGGTATTCACCCATGCGCACGAGGCTTTTCCCGCTCTTGACATCCCAGATCCGAACGGTCCCCGAATCGTCGGCGCTCGCGACCTTAGCGGTGTCGACAGGATCGAATTCCGCCGACGAAACCCTCGACCCATCCGGGAGAGTCTTCAGTATCTGAAGGTTTTCCAGTGCGGACCGGAGTGCGTCCTCGGCCAGGCTAGTGGGGTGCAGATGCAGCGCCTGCAAGGCCAGCAGCGAGCTGAGCTCCGGATTATCGCCATTCAATACGGCCTCCGCTGTCAGCTGGCGCGATTGCGCGAGCTGCTTTTGCTCATCCGCGCTGTGCAACAGATAGGCGAACAGGGCCGCGAGCCCGGACACGATGAGCAAAAGGAACACGGCCAAGGCGGCGAGGAGCCTGAACCGGCGACTGCGGCGCTTTTCCTCCCGGACGGCGATCGTGCGATTGATGGTCGGACCGAGCACGTCGTGGAAGATCTCGTAGCGACGGCCCCGTATGGGATCCTGCCCGGGCGCGGCAGGGACGGGACGGACGATGCGCTCGCGATCGAGCTTGGTCAGGACGCTGCCGACCTCATCCTCGCGGCAGCCGGTTCTCTTCGCCAGGTCAGAGACCGACTCCGCTATCTTCCCGCCCGAGGGGGTGACGAGGTGATCGAACATGTCGATGGCGGTCTTGCGCTCGGCGCCGCCCAGGGAATCAAGCGCCTTCCCCAGGTGCGCGTCGACGATCATCCTGACCCCGCGCAGCTTCTGCAGGGTCGACAGGCGCAGTTCGTGAGAGCCCTCGGCGCGTTCTGCGTCCCAGACCCTCTCCATCACCAGCTGCAGCAGCGGCGTCGCGATCCGGTCGCCACCGCCACCATAGGCCGCCGCCCGGCTCGGCCGAACGTCGCCATCGGCGCCGAAGGCCCGGACCTCGTCCAGCACGGCCTCGACGAGCTCGTCCCGGACCTTGACGGGCTGAGAGACGCCGGCCTGGCTGTTGTAAACGGCAAGGGGTTCCCGGATCGCCTTCTCCGCCGACCCGCGATCGAGGTAATCGATGTGCAGGTAGTTGCCGTAAACGTTGGCGATGCGCCCCTTGAAAAGATCGCCGAGGCCAGCGTACGCATCTTCGCGGACCGCGATCAGGAAGTTGGCGCGAAGATCGGTCCGGTTGATACAACGGGCCAGTTCGTCCGCGAACCGGTCTGGAACGGGCTCGCGGGAACGGTAGAGGAAGTATTCCTCGAATTGGTCCAGAATGATGAGCAAGCTCGCGTTGACCGCCTCCGACGCCGCCTCGATGGCCGCGTTGAGCCGGCCGCCGGGCAGCTCAGGAACCGGGCGTCCCCTCAGGTACGGCTGGACTGCCTTGATGATGCAATCCGCCAGTTCAGGCGAGGGGTCGTCCTTCCACGAGCTGAAGACCACCGGGACGGACCGGACAATGCCGCGGCGGGCGAGCATATCGTCGGCGAGCCTTCGCATCCGCCATGCCACACCCGCGCGCAGCAGGGAACTCTTGCCCACTCCGCTCTCGGCGTGCAGTAGCGTCAGCCGGGCGGCCCGGAGATTCGTGATGATCTTGCTGCCCTCGGCTTCACGGCCGAAGAACCAGGGACCGAACTTCTCGTCGTAGTACTCGAGCCCGAAGTACGGGCTGTCCCGGTGCGCGACCGGTATCGCGGGCTCGCTCATATCAACTCGTCGCGGTGCTCGGTGAGGAACCGGTCGAAACCCTGGACATAATCGGTCAACCGACTTCGGTACAGGCCGACGCCGGAGCGCTGCCAGAACTGCCTCTCGAGCATGTCGGGACTGCGTTCGACCGCCCAGTGGGTGGCGCCGCTGGGTCTCTCGCCCGGCCAGATCCAGTGCAGGAATACCCTGAGCCTCCAGTCGGCTATGGTGTATCCGAGGAAAAGGCAGCTGGCCTGCCGCAGCTTGGCGAGGATCTGCATGGGCACGACTTCCTCGGCCGGGCGGCCGCCGAGGTAGTCGATGTAGTGATCTTCGGTGATCACGTAGTTGCTTTTCCATGGGTAACCCGCCGCGGGGTGATCGACCGTGCCGTTGATCTTCACGATCACCGTCCTGGTCAGGCGGCTATCGTCGCCGACGATAGGGAACTTGTCATACTCGTTCGGCGTCACGATAGGCTGCGGTCCCACGGATTCCCATTGCAGGTGAACGAACCTGCCCGCATGCTCCGTTCCCGGAGCCATATAGAGGGCGACATCGAATGGCTCCTTCGCCTTCAGGAACGCCTGCTCCAGCGCCACGTCGAACTTCGGTGTGACGATCATCTGGTAGCGTTTCTCGAGTCCCAGTTCCTCTAGGTGCCTCGGAAGAGATGCAAGGTATCTGTGGACTGGTCCCGGCTCTGGGTCGATGGCAAGTACCTGTTTCACCCACGTGAACATTCTCGGCGCGCCGCGGATCATCCGGGCATACTGCGCCACCTCGGCCAGCTCCCGCTCCCCGGATTTCATCTTGGCCTTGGCGGCAAGGTGTTCCGCGAGATCTCTGTCATCCGGGAGCATCGAGGTTCCTGCCTGGTACGGCCCGTCGCGGTCGTCTGCATTGGCTGCCGCGCCAAGGAAGATGACAAGGTTATCGGACTCGTCAACCAGCATCTGGTAATGCTCGTCGTCAGCTGGCAGTATCTCTGGGGATGGAATCCTGAAGCTCACCGCATCGTCACGCGGGCCGGGCACTACACCACCCGGGACATTTACCTCTACCTCTTCGTGCAGGTGAGCGCCGATCTGATCGAGGCGGATGCTCAGGTCTTCGATATCCTCGTCCAGGCTGGTCTGCCGCAAGCGGGCTGCCTGATAACCGGGAAGCGCCTTGATGGCTGGAGGGAGGGAGCGCGGGTCGGGCAGGCTGGCCTCGTTCAGCAGCACGGGAATGACGGTCCACCCGCTCCGCAGGCCGAGCTCGATCTCTTTGGTGACATAATCATCGTCGCCGCGCTGCCAACGAGCCTCCATGGTCGGCAGCCATTTTGGTCCGATCAGCGCGATGAAAGCGCCGGGCGCACCGGTCAGATGTGACCTGATCTCCTCGAGGAACTGCATCCCCGGCCGCAGCGTGCCTCCGTCGAAGAAGATATTTTCCTTACCGAACCGACCCTTGAGCTCACGGTACAGTGCCGACGCCGCGAACGGCATGTCCTCGTGACGGTAATTGATGAATATCCGCAGCGGCGGCCTGGCCGGAGCCTCATCGGGCAGGCTCTCTGCCGCCGGGGCCGCGTCCCTCGTTTCCATACCTGTCATCCGTGCTCCCCCACGCCTAGCGTTGCCCATCTGTCCCGTCGGCGCGGAACGGGACTGACCGTCGGCCGCGTGGATGAACCGCATCGAATGTCAGCTCACCGCGCTGCGCGAGTTCACCCTCAACGGTACCGACTTTGCTACTCACCGCGAACAGGGCAGCATGATCCGCCGCTACATCGCCTGGCGCAACCGCCACACCGCCGACCCCCGCCTGCGCCGCATCGTCATGCGGCCAGACGTAGCCTGATACGGCCCTGACCTGGCGCGGAGAGCGTTCTTCCTCCACGCCGGCGAAGGCCTGGTCAAAGCGGTGGCCAGCGGCCCTGACGTCAAGCCGCGCCGGTGCGGATGCGGAACACGGGGTAGTCCGCGGCCACCCGCGCGAACTCAGCGAGGGGAGCCTGCCGACCGACCGGGATATGGGGCCGCGCGCCAGGGGCGACCTGCAAGTAGCGCCGCAAGATCGGGGCGCGGGCGCTGGACTCGACTTCCTCTAGGTTCACGTTTTCGCGGCGGCCATGACGGAGCACCGCGTGGCCGCCAGCGGCCTTCAGGTTACGCACCCAGTTGGCGTTCTTGCCGAGCATCGAGACCAGGTAGCGCTCCCCTTCGAAGTCGGCTATCACGACCGGGAACGAGATGACACGGCCGCTGCGCCGTCCCGGGATCTGCAGCGCCCCGGCCCGGTTCGGCACGATCCCGGCCGCGAACGCTATGGCACTACCGCGGTTTTGCAGTCGCGCGAACGCGTTCGGGTGGCCGCCCCGGTACAACCACCGCAAGTAGTTGTCGTAATGCTTCATGGGCGCTGTCCCTGCCTGTCGTCGGCTGAGGCCTTATTCCAGCCTAGGGCGAGCCTGACGGCAGCGCACCCGGATCACCAGGGTCGAACGTCCCATGTGGTGTCCCGAACATCTCGTTCGGGACACCACTCGAACCGTCACGCCGACCACCACCCGGACCGCGTCCAATCGGGCGGATCAGGCGTCGACCCCGCAGCCGCATCGACCTCGAAGGTATGGGGCAAACGTTAGCGGTCACGGCACTAG
>Ga0066388_100001713_pt1 | contig 12661 bp, 9 predicted proteins | sample PanSoiMetaGPlot6_FD_64539 | JGI IMG/M metagenome (GOLD analysis project Ga0066388, IMG submission 64539) | Tropical forest soil microbial communities from Panama analyzed to predict greenhouse gas emissions - Panama Soil - Plot 6 (Hybrid Assembly) | ecosystem: Environmental > Terrestrial > Soil... | reverse complement strand
TTCCACGGCACATTCTTCGTCGATAATGCGAGAAGCGGCGAGGTGTATAATTAACAAACAAAAGGAAGTGTACGATGGATCGGCACATTGGTCTGCCCATCACCTTCGCACTCGCAATGGCCGCCGCCAATCCTTCGGCCAAGCCCATGCTGGGCGAAGACGCCGGCGAGCTGTTGCAACGCGGGACGCTCAAGGAATTGCTGTCTCGCGCTCAGGGCGAGCCTATGGCCGGTCAGGCGAAACGTGAGGCCCTTGACCGCATGGCGCAGTCCTGCGGCAATCAAATCTGGCGCAGGTGTTAGCGCCATGTGGCGCCCGCAGCTCCTGATCCTGCAGGCGACGCCATACTGCAACATCAACTGCCGATATTGCTATCTGCACAATCGGCAGGACCGGCGGGTCATGCCGGACGAGGTTGTCGATGCGATCTGCAAAAAGATCCTCGCCAATGTCGCGCCCGATGCCGTCCCGACGATCGTTTGGCACGCCGGGGAACCGACGGTCATTCCTGCAGCCTGGTATCGCCGCGCCCATGAACGCCTGAAAGCAGCCGCGCCTCCCGCCGCTGCATTCCGAATCCAATCGAACGGAATTGCAATTTCCGGCGAGTGGATCGACTTCCTACGGGACACCAGCACCCGCATTGGTCTCTCCATCGACGGGCCACAGCGATTTCACGATGCGAGGCGAAAAACCAGGACCGGCGGCGGCACCTGGACGCTGGTGATGAAGTCGCTGCGTCGGCTGCAAGACTGCGGCATAGAGCCAAATGTCATATCTGTGCTGCATCCCGACTTTCTGTCGGCGGCCGACGAGTTCTATGCATTCTATAAGGATCACGAGATCACAGACATATCGTTTTCGATCGACGAAGCTCAAGGTGCCAACCCGAGCAGCTCGTTCGAGAAAGAAGATCAAAAAGCCGCGGTGACCGCTTTCTTGGTGGAGCTGCTCGATCGGGCATTCGCAGATCGCTATCCTTTGCGCATTCGCGACATCGAGCGAATGTCCAATATTCTTGCAGGCAATACGCGCTTGGATAATGAGCAGCTCGAGCCCTGGCAGATCGTTGTGGTGGCGGCGAATGGCGACGTGACCACGTTTTCACCTGAATTCATGGACCTCGCTCCGGACACTCATGACAATCTTTGCTTCGGCAATATTCTCACCGATGATCTCCACGCGATCTTCAAGAATGAGCGCGTGGCAGCCGCGCAATTGGAGATTCGGCAAGGGATCGAGATCTGCCGTTCAAGCTGCAAATACTTTCAGGTCTGCGGCGGCGGCGCACCTGCCAACAAGCTGGCCGAAAACGGTAGGCTTGCCTCAGGCGAAACAGTGTTCTGCCGTCACTCGATCCAAGCCGCCGCTGACGCACTGATCGAATTTCTTTCGAGTGCTCGTGCGGGCCGGTCCGCTGAGCAAATGCTCGGCCGGACGGCTGCAAGACCACCAGCAGTCGCACTCGGTCGCGCCTCGCGTTGAACCCCGGAGGGCAACATGGACTTTTGTTCCCGATGGAATTGGCTGTTGTGGCTTTGCCAACTCGATATATTCAAACTATCGAGTGAAGAATGGCTTTCTTTCTTGCTTGGAACGTTAATTATCGTCTTCTTTGCAATCGATCACTACAAGATACCGACCTATGCAAAGACCACGATAGGCGAATTCATCGAGCTCGCGCCCGAGTCGTTGACGTCGGCCAAGCGCTACCGAAAAGGGCTCTGGATCTACGTCGCCCTGATGCTTGGCTTGTACTTGGCTTTCTGCTTTTTCTGGTCGAAAGGCCTGAACACCTTCCTCAACATCTCCGGGATCAATGATCCGTCCGGGGACAAATTCAGCGGCAACCAGCTCTGGCCAATCGCTGCGGCAACCGCCGTAACATTCATCGGGGCGTCTGGCGACAAAAATATCTTGGGGCGCATTGAAACTGCGCTGCGATCGATCGCTCATCAATCCGCCTATATTCCGGAAGCCGTTGTCAGCCTCTCGGGCTCGTTGAACAGCAGCTTTGCCATAACGGTTGAAATGGCACAGCAGGTCGGCGAGACCAGTCCCGCGGTGCTTACGCAGGTTGCGGACTGTCAGGATGGCTGGATACAGACCTGGATACGAGCGAAGTACCTGCTTTCTCGCCTGGAGCAGTTGCGACACGAGCCCGAGTTTCAGCAATTGCTGAGCCGCCCGGAAAATGTCCGATCGTTCGACTTTCTGGATGAGGAGCGGACGACTCTGGCCGACCGCGTCGCCCAGAGATTGAAGGCAAAACAAGGCGACCCGGATGAGCCGCTGCGAAAAAAGATCGAGAATTTTAGAAGCGCGGTGTCGGTTTTCTTGGCGTCACTTTTGTGGCAGGGCTGCGGCAGCGAAGCCTCCATTCAGCGAAAGCTGACCAAGCTCAGATTGCTGATCGAGTCGACCGACCAATTCTCGTGGAATTTCACAGTCCGCGTATTGGCGTTACTCGCCGCTGCAGCAGCGTTAGCCTACGTCGTGTGGAGCTTGCTCGATTGGGACGCGTACCTGAACGAGGAATCCTGGCATCTCACGAACGCCATGCTGGTCTTCTTTATGACTGGATTGTTCACAATCAGGCGCAGAGAGCGGCGGCTTAGCAATGGAACCAAGGAAAAGGCATTTGATGCCGCCCTCGGATCGGCCATCTATTGCGGGCTCCCCATTGGCGTGGTCGCAGCGGTCGTTACCTTTACGTTGCATGGACAAGGCCTGACGATATTCTGGGTTATGTTGTCGACTGCACTTTGCCTTGCAGTGCTTTCAAGCCTTCTCTTCGAATTCATCATGCGATTGGCGGCGCAATCTCCGCCCACGCGGGGGGCGTTGCAGCGATTGTCGGTTGCTATGCCTCCCACCGACTTGTACTCGTGGCTCGGCAGATCTGTGCTGATCGTATCATCCGCCACGTTTGTGATTGTTTTTGTATTGTTCTGGGTGGAACAGGTGACGATTTCGAAGCGGCTTCCTAAGGAGGCTTTGGATGACGCTGAAGCATATCTGACAAAGCTCGTCGAGAGCTATTCGTCGAACTCAAGAGACGATCGGAGTCAAGTCGATCACCGCTTCCGCGAAATTTCGTTCAACGCACTTTTAGGAGCGGTGCGCGACGCCATGAACAGCATTGAAAATAGCGATATGACGACCGCTATCAAGGACATCGAGAGCGCATGCAACGAGATCAAAGAGAAGCTTGGCGAAGGTGCGCTCCTTAAATCCTGCAGGCTAAAGGGCGAGGTCACGAAGCATTGGGAAAGGAGTGAGTGGCTGGAGCTCTTCAGAGGTGCGATGTTGCGAGTCGAGAAGGCAGTCAAAGAGCTGGGTCGATTTAAGAGCTATGCAACCGCCGCGAACGCCATGGAAGAGGATTGGCCGCGAGCACTCGCGGTTTCTGTTCTTTGGGCCTTCCTCGCAGCGGTCTTTGCGGCATCAATTTTGCTGTATCGAAGAAGTGTTCTATGGGGGGCGATCAATATCGAAACCCTGAAAGATTGCACGCCCAGTCTCGCAACGACGCCGGAATGGCTGCGCACTCCCATCGACGAGCTGGACGATCTCACCCCTTTGGAGGCGATGCGATATCAAGATCTTCGCGCTTCATTGTCCGACCAGCTCAGAGCCAATAAACGGCGGCCGGCTGCGGACTTGCCGGTCGCGGCCTGAATGCGTCGCAGCAAGCGCGAATATGGCAAATTGCAGCGCTTATGTGATCGGCAAGCGCAGCGGGCGCTCCGGGTCAACCCAGGCGCCCGCTGACATTTACTGCTGGAGACGTATCACGCCCGTGCCAGCGGGATGGCGACGAACTTCGTCGTGTCGTTCGACTTCAACCGCATCAGCACCGTGCGCTTGCCATTCTTTTGGGCCTCCCCGATGGCGTTGCGCACATCTGCCGGGGACGCGACTGTCTTTCCGCCGACGTCGAGGATCACATCGCCGGTCTTCACGCCCTGCTCGGAGGCCGGTCCATTGGGATCCACGCTGGTCACGACCACGCCTTCGGCGCCGCCGCCGGCCACCTGCGCGGCAGGGGCGATCGTCAGGCCGAGCTTCGGTGTGTCAGTGCCTTGGGGAGCGGAGTCCGGCGTAGCGGCGCGGGCTTCGCGTTCCTTCGGCAGCTCGCCGAGCGTCAGCGAGATGGTCTTTTCCTCGCCCTTGCGCCAGACGTTCAGTTTCGCCGTCGTGCCGGGAGCCATCGCGCCGATCTGCCTGGCAAGGTCACGGGCATCCTTGACCGCATGGCCGTTCACGGCAGTGATCACATCACCGGAGAGGATGCCGGCCTTGGCGGCCGGGCCATTGGCCTGCGGCTCGGTGACCAGCGCGCCTTCGCTGCCTTTCATGCCGAGGCTCTCGGCGATGTCGGCGGTGACCGGCTGAATCTGCGTGCCGATCCAGCCGCGGTTGACCGTGCCCTTGTCCTTGAGCTGGGCGACGACGGACTTGACCGTCTCGGCAGGGATGTCGAAGCCAATGCCAACCGAGCCGCCCGAGGGCGAGAAGATCGCGGTGTTGACGCCGATCACGTTGCCGTCCATGTCGAAGGTCGGGCCGCCGGAATTGCCCTTGTTGATCGGCGCGTCGATCTGGATGTAGTCGTCATACGGGCCGGAGCCGATGTCGCGGCCGCGTGCGGAGATGATGCCGGCGGTCACCGTGCCGCCCAGGCCGAACGGATTGCCGACCGCGACCACCCAGTCGCCGATACGCGGAGCCTTGTCCGAGAGCTTGACGTAGGGGAAGTCGCGGCCCTCGACCTTGATGAGCGCGAGGTCGGTGCGGGAATCGGTGCCGATCACCTTGGCGCTGAGGGTCTTGCCATCATCCATGATGACCTCGACGGTCTTTGCCTTGTCCACGACGTGGTTGTTGGTCACGGCATAGCCGTCGGCGCTGATGAAGAATCCAGAGCCCTGGCCGGTCACGGAACGGCGGTTCGGTTGCTGCCCCGGGTTGAGGTCGGGCATCCCGAAGCGGCGGAAAAAGCGTTCCATGGGCGAGTTCGGCGGGAACGGCAGATTGCCCTCGAGCCCGCTCGACTCATGGCTGGCGTCCACTTTGACGCGCACCGAGATCACGGCCGGCTTGACCTTCTCCACGAGGTCGCCGAAGCCGACGGGTCGCTGGGCGCTCTCCGCGGCGGCGGCCGTTGGGAACGCTGGAACGAAAGACTGGGGTGAAACGCCGACTACTGCCGCTGCTATGCCGACATTGGCGGCGGTTGCAAGCAGGATGAGACGGCGTGTCGAGAGAGCACGCAACAAGGTGACCATGATGATGAACTCCATCCACTGGGTCTACGACGCCGACGGCGCCGCTTTAACCGCTACATGGAAGCGAGTGCATTACTGAGCGATGGCCGTGGAATTAATGTTCGGTAATCAAATATGTCGGGAACTTAGTGCGACATTGCGAAGATGGTGGGCGCTGTAGGGATTGAACCTACGACCTCTCCCGTGTGAAGGGAACGCTCTCCCGCTGAGCTAAGCGCCCGAACCAGGGAAGGATTTAGGCCAGGAGCGGCGGGAGTGCAACGGGGCATTGCGCGGGAGCTTCTGTAAGCAAGCCCAAATTGCTCTCTGTCGTCCCCGCGAAAGCGGGGACCCAGTAAACACGAAACAAGCAGATGCGCTCGGACCTCACCTTTAACGCCTCGGAATACTAGGTCCCCGCTTTCGCGGGGACGACGCCGAGTGAAATCAAGCCGACTGAAACCCGCCTATGCCCGGCTCGCTGCTGCCACCCGCGGCCGGGTCTGCAGCGCGCGGATGCGCTCGGTGAGCGAGCCGCCGCCACTGGCGGTGGCGGCGCCGTTGCCGCCCGCACCATTGCCCGCAGCCGGGCGGGCGCTCTCGGCCAGGATCGCCTCGATCGGATTGCCCGGTCCTTCGATCAGGCTGGTGATGCGGGCCATCTCGGCGGCGAGCTCGGCGATGCGCTCGCGCATCACGTCGTTCTCCCGGCGCTCGTTTGCGAACGCGGTCTCGGCCTCGCGCCGCAGGGTCTCGAGCTCGCGCGCGAGCTTGGTGCGGTCCTCTTCCGTTCGCTTGAGCTGGCTGTCGAGCAAGGTCTTCTCGGCGCGCTGGCGTTCGATCGTGGCCTTGCTGAGGTTCTCCGCCTCGGTCAATTCAGCGCGCACGTCGGCTTCCTTCCTGGCCGTTTCCGTCGTCTCGGCGCGCAGCTGCTCGGTGGCATAGTCGCGCTCGCGCAACAGGCGGCTCTGCTCGTCGACGCGGACGTTGAGCTCCTGCACGCGGCGCTCGAGGATCTCGGCTTCCGTGGTCTGCGCCAGGAGATGGCGCTCGAGCTCGTTGATGCGGCTGCTCAGCACCTCGGAGCGGGCGCGCTCGTCGACAAGCAGCCGGCTCGACGCCTCGGCCTCGGCATGCTTGGCGCCAAGCCGCGCATTGATATCCTTGGCCTCGATCTCGTAGGCCTCGATCTGCCCATGCAGCGCCTCGACCTGGGCGCGCAGCGCAACCAGCTCGACCCGCTGACTGTCTGCGGTCTGCGACGTGTCGGTGAACTTGCCGGTGAGCTCGCCCACTTGTTCCTTGGTGCCGGCGAGCGTCTGCTCGGTCGAGGTGAGCGCGGCGGTGCGCTCGGAGAGCTCCATGCGGGTATTGGCAAGCTCGTCGATGAGCTGCTTCTCCCGCGCCTCGAGCGTGCTTATCGCCTCGATCTTCTCGTTGAGCTCGAGCCGCAGCCTGCCGATCGCCTCACCCTTCTTGCCGATCTCGGCCAGCTGGCTGTTGGTCTTGGCCTTCATCTGCTCGACGCTCATTTCGAGCCGCCGCGTCGTCATCGCGAACTCGGCGCGCAGCTGGTCCTTCTCGGCCTGGATCTCGGCGAGCGACATCGGGGTCATGGCCTCGAGCCGCTTGCGGGTGAGGCGGACGGCGCGCGCATGCACGAGCGGAATGACGCCGATGACCAGGAGCCCCGCGAACAGGAACCCGATCCCGATGTACATGATCGGCTCAATCATGCGGCGACGCGCCTCCTGAACGTTCGTTCATAATACAGCATCTACCACATGCGCCGAGGGCGCGCACGCAAGGAGATGCCGAGATCGGCATGAGCCACACCCGGTTCCGGCGGCCCACCTTCTGCCGGTAATGGGCGGCGGTTCAGAACGGGTTCCAGGTGGCCGATGGCGTGAATTTCAGATAGCCCACATTGGCGCCGAGCCGAAGGCCTACCCCGGATCGAATCGGCACCACGATGATATTGTCCGCTGCCAGCGCGGTCATGCCGAATCCGCCGATGAAATAGGCCGAGCCGTCGATGCCCCCGAAACGCTGGTAGACCGCGTCGGTGCGCGGCAGATTGTAAACCAGCATCATGGTGCGGGCGCCTTCGCCGCCAGCGTCGAAGCCAATCGACGGGCCCTGCCAGAACACGCGCAGATCGCCAGCGTTGCGGGTATAGAGCGTGCCCTCGCCGTAGCGTAGCCCGGCCACGAATGCACCGCCCGCTTCCTGGCCGAGAATGTAGCCGTTGGGCTGCCCCCAGTTGCTGACGGCCTGCTCGATGATCTGCGCGAGCCCGCGCGACACTTCACCGAAGAATCGATGGCCGGCATTGACCAGATCGCCCGACGGGTAGCTCGAAGGCTGCTGCGCCGCCAGGTGGCCGGTGCCCATGCCCAGGAGGGCAAGGACCAGGGCCAGGGTCCGCAGGACTGTGCGCATGGTGTGCTCCATCGCGTGTTGACCGTTCGCGTATTCGACTATTCGCGTGTGCAACTTTGGCGTGGCTAGCAACCGTCCCCTCGCAGCCGCCCCTGCTTAACCGCTCCCTCACGCCCTTAGCCTAGCTTTACGGCCTCACAGCAACCGAATCGCCACAGGATTGGCAATACTATGACGGCCACACTGAACCTGAGGATAGTTCCTTTTCTGTTTGTGTTCGCGGTCCTTTTGCTGTCGTTAACCATTTCTTCTCCGCCCGAGGCCGCCACTATCGAGCGCATCGTGGTCGACCGCCATACCGGTATCGCGCTCGGCGGCTTCGACCCGGTTGCGTATTTTGTCGAGGCCGATGCCATTCGGGGAAAAGGCGAATTCGAGCATACCTTTGCAGGGGCGGTCTGGCAGTTCCGCAATGAGGGCAATCGCGCGGCCTTTGCGGACAATCCTGAGGTGTATATGCCGCGTTTCGGTGGCTACGATCCGGTCGCCGTGGCCCGGGGGGTCGGGGTGCCGGGTGACCCCCGGCTCTGGCTCATCGTCGAGAACCGGCTGTATTTCTTTTACACGCCGGAGGCGCGGACCGTGTTCGGGGAGGATCCCAAGGGACTCCTTGAGGTGGCTGAACACAGCTGGCCGACGGTCCAGGAGTCGCTTTCGCCTTGAGCTTTCGCTCTGACGCCTAGCGAAGCCGGCTCGGTGCCGCAGGGTCGCCCCAGGCAATGAAGCCGTTGACGAGGAAGCGTTCCTTCCCGGGGTCATAGGTGAGCGGCGCGCCCTCGAGCGTGGTGACGAGCCCGCCCGCCGCGGCCACGATCGCTTCGCCGGCAGCCACGTCCCATTGGTGCACCTGACCAAGGCGGGGGTAGACGTCGGCTGTTCCCTCCGCCACCCGGCAGAGCTTGACAGCGGAGCCGCTGGCAAACTTTTCGGTCGGTGGCAGTCGCGCCAGGAACGCCTGCGTGCGAGGATCGAAATGCGAGCGGCTGATCGCGGCGACCGCGCCGGTTTCCGGCCATTGGCGGGACCGAATCACGGTGCGCTCGCTGGCGCTGCTCACCTGCGCGCCGGGCGCAAGCTTGAGCCGCTCGGCTCCTTGCGCGCTCGTGCGCCAGATCAGGCCGAGCACGGGCGAGCCGATGACGCCGAGACGGGCTCGGCCGGCCGAGACCAGCGCGACGTTGACGCAGAACTCGTCGCGGCCGGCGACGAGCTCGCGGGTCCCATCGAGCGGATCGACCAGGAAATAGGTGTCGCCCTTGAGCCCTGCGGCCGCGCCGGCCTCCTCCGACACGGTCGGAACGCCCGGCAGCGCACGGGAGAGGCCCTCGAGGATCACGGCCTCCGAGGCTTCGTCAGCGGCGGTGACCGGCGAGCGATCAGCCTTCTGGCGCGTTGCGAGCGTGCCGGCGCGGGCCTTGAGAATGGCTGCAGACGCGCGCGAGACGATGCCGGTGAGCGCATCGATCAGGGCCGGGTCGCGGAACGTGTCATGCATTGCGCCATCCTGCTCGCTGCGCTCCTGCCTTTAATCTATCTCTTGCCTTGGCAGGGCGACGAGCCGCGGTGTATCACACCGCCGCGCCGCCGCCACGCCGCTGATTCGTCCTGATTCGTCGTGGCGTTGCTCACCCATCTCCCGGAGAGATCCTCATGTCCGGCACCGTTTCGCTCGAACCGCTCGAACTCGCCGCGCTCCTGTGCTCGCGGGTCTGTCATGACCTGATCAGCCCGACCGGCGCCATCGTGAATGGACTCGAAGTGCTGGAGGAGGACGGCGACGAGGAAACCAAGAAGTTCGCCCTCGACCTGATCAAGAAGAGCGCCAAGACGGCGTCGGCGCGGCTGCAGTTCTGCCGGATCGCCTTTGGGGCTGCCGGCTCCGCGGGCGCGCAGGTCGACACCGGCGATGCCGAGACCATGGCGCGCGGCTTCATCGAGGACGAGAAGACCAAGCTCACCTGGAAGGTGCCGCGCGCGCTGTTGCCGAAGAACCGCGTCAAGCTGCTCTTGAACATGCTGGTGATAGCCACGCAGACGATCCCACGCGGCGGCGCGCTCACGGTCGATGCGGTCGGCGAAGGCGAGACGACCGGCTTCCGCATCGTGGCGGCTGGCCTCAATGCACGCATCCCGCAGCACATCCCGCTGCTGCTCGAGGGCTCGTCGGAAAGCGGAGCGGTCGATGCACACGCGATCCAGCCGTTCTACACCGGCCTTCTGGCGCGCGCCTGCGGGGTTGGCGTCGGCCTGATGACCGAAGCCGATACGATCGTGGTGGCGACGCGTTGAGGCGGATTGGCGGGACTAACCGGCGTGTCCCGTCCATCCATCGATACCAAATAGCTAACGCAAGCTTAATACGCGATGTCTTTTGATTAACTCTGCGTTTGTGCAACTAAAATTAAACCGTTTGGCAACAGAGTACCGTGCTGCCGGTGCGGTGCATTGGCGGCGCGTTGTGGCGTTGCAAAAGTATTCCTCATGGACGAGCTGCTGCGGGACTTCCTCACGGAGACGCACGAGAGCATCGACGTCGTCGATGTCGAGCTTGTGCGCTTTGAGCAGGAGCCGAACAACGCCCAGATCCTCGGCCGCATCTTCCGGCTGGTTCACACCATCAAGGGGACCTGCGGCTTCCTCAACCTGCCACGGCTGGAAACGCTCACGCACGCCGCCGAAACGCTGATCGGCAATTTCCGGGACGGCGCCCCGGTCACCAGCGAGGCGGTCAGTCTGATCCTCGCGACCATCGACCGGATCAAGCTCCTGCTCGATGAGCTCGAGCGCAACCAGGCCGAGCAGGCCGGCGACGACCGGGATCTGATCGAGCAGCTTGAGCGAGCCGCCGCGCAGGTGTCCGGTGCCGTTCCGGATGCGTCAAAGGCTGCGCCTGTGGTCCCGCCGCCAACGCGTGCGGCTTCCGCCGCGGCGCCGCCAGCCGACGCGGTGGCCGAAGGCCGCATCGCCCGCAAGTCGATCCGCGTGCACGTCGATACGCTCGAGCAGCTCATGACCATGGTGTCGGAGCTGGTGCTGACGCGCAATCAGCTCCTGGAGATCGTGCGGCGCCACGAGGATTCCGAATTCAAGGCGCCATTGCAGCGCCTGTCCAATGTGACCGCGGAGCTGCAGGACGGCGTCATGAAGACGCGCATGCAGCCGATCGGCAACGCCTGGCAGAAACTGCCGCGCATCGTACGCGATCTTTCCAATGAGCTCGGCAAGCCGCTGGAGCTCGAGATGCACGGCGCCGAGACCGAGCTCGACCGCCAGGTGCTCGACCTGATCAAGGATCCGTTGACGCACATGGTGCGCAACTCTGCCGATCACGGCATCGAGCATCCGGCCGTGCGCCAGGCTGCCGGCAAATTAGAAAAGGGCACGATCCGCCTGTCGGCTTGGCATGAGGGCGGTCACATCATCATCGAGATCGCCGACGATGGCCGCGGGCTCGACGCCCAGAAGATCAAGGCGGCCGCCGTGGCGCGTGGGCTCGCGACTGAAGCCGAGGTCGAAAAGATGTCGGACGCGCAGGCGTTCAAGTACATCTTCACGCCGGGCTTCTCCACAGCGAGCCAGATAACGAGCGTGTCCGGCCGCGGCGTCGGCCTCGATGTCGTGCGCGCCAACATCGATCAGATCGGCGGCACCGTTGACGTCAAGTCCGTTGCCGGCCGCGGCTCGAGCTTTACGATCAAGATCCCGCTCACGCTCGCAATCGTGTCGGCGCTGATCGTGGAAGCCGGCGGCGATCGTTTCGCGATCCCGCAGCTCGCCGTGGTCGAGCTCGTGCGCGTGCGCGCCAATTCGGAGCATCGCATCGAGCGGATCAAGGACGCGGCGGTGCTGCGCCTGCGCAACAAGCTCCTGCCACTCGTCACACTCAAGAGCATGCTCAATATCGGCGATAGCCGCGACGAGACGAAGAGCGCCTTCATCGTTGTGATGCAGGTCGGCAACCAGACCTTCGGCGTCGTGGTCGACGCGGTGTTTCACACCGAGGAGATCGTGGTCAAGCCGATGTGCAGCCGACTGCGTAACATCACGCTGTTCGGCGGCAATACGATCCTGGGCGATGGGGCGGTGATCATGATCATCGACCCAAACGGCCTCGCCAACGCGATCGGCAGCTCGGCCGCGGCGCAGCATGCCGCCGAGAACGCGCGCGAAACCGAGCAGCGCGGCGAGGAGGCCTCGACGGAATCGCTGCTCGTATTCCGGGCCGGCTCGCCACAGCCGAAGGCCGTGCATCTGTCGCTGGTGACGCGGCTCGAGGAGATCGACGCCAAGACCATCGAGGGCGTGGACGGCCAGCTGATGGTGCAGTACCGCGGCCAGCTCATGCCTCTGGTGCTGGTGAACGAGGATGTGCGCATCAAGGAGAAAGGCGTGCAGCCGCTCCTGGTCTTCGCCGACGAGGGGCGCTCGATGGGGCTCGTCGTCGACGAGATCGTCGACATCGTCGAGGAGCGGCTGCGGATCGAGCTCGCCAGCCAGCGTCCGGGCGTGCTGGGCTCGGCGATCATCAAGGGGCAGGCCACCGAGGTGGTCGATATCGCGCACTATCTGCCACTCGCCTTCGAGGACTGGCTGGCCTGGGCCGGCGGCGGTCGCACCGACCGCTCCGCGGTCCGCGTGCTGCTGGTCGACGACGCGCCGTTCTTCCGCAACATGCTGGCGCCCGTTCTGAAAGCTGCGGGCTATGCCGTCACGCCGGCATCCTCCGGGCAGGAAGCGCTGGCGCTCATCGAAGGCGGCGCGCGCTTCGACATCGTGGTGACCGATCTCGACATGCCCGGCATGGACGGCTTCGATTTCACCGCCGCGATGCGCAAGGACCCGCGCACTGCGATGCTCCCGGTGATCGGGCTTTCGTCGCTGGCCTCGCCGGAGGCGATCGAGCGGGGCCGCAAGGTTGGCCTGCACGACTACGTCGCCAAATTCGACCG
>Ga0066388_100001712_pt1 | contig 12665 bp, 8 predicted proteins | sample PanSoiMetaGPlot6_FD_64539 | JGI IMG/M metagenome (GOLD analysis project Ga0066388, IMG submission 64539) | Tropical forest soil microbial communities from Panama analyzed to predict greenhouse gas emissions - Panama Soil - Plot 6 (Hybrid Assembly) | ecosystem: Environmental > Terrestrial > Soil... | reverse complement strand
CGCCTGGCCCGGCGCGGGTACCACGTGACCGGGGTGGACGCCTCGGCCGACCTGCTCGGCCGGTTCGAACGGGACCTGGCCGCCGAGCCGGCCGCAGTCCGCGACCGCGTGCGGGTCGAGCGCGGGCTGATCGAGGATTATCCCGAACGGGCCGGGTGGTCACGCTTCCCTGTCGTGCTCTGCCACGGCGTGCTGATGTACGCCGAGGATCCCGCCCCGGTGCTGCGGGCCATCGCCGAGCTGGCCGCGCCGGGCGGCGCGGTGTCGCTGCTGGTACGCAACGGCGACGCGCTGGCCATGCGGCCGGGGCTGCTCGGTGACTGGGCGGCGTGCCGGTCGGCGTTCGGCTCGGACCGGTACCAGAACCGGATCGGGCTCAGCGCCCGGGCCGACCGGCGGGCCGACCTGACCGCGCGGCTGGCCGGGCACGGGCTGAAGGTCACCGCCTGGTACGGGGTCCGGGTGTTCACCGACGCCGCAGACGACGCGGCAGCGCCGCCCGCGGACCTGGCGGCGCTGCTCGACTGCGAGGAGCGGGCCGGGCGCACCGACCCGTACCGGCAGGTGGCGGCGTTGTTGCACGTTATCGCGCGGAAGGGAGCGTAGGTTGCGGCTCACCGTGCTCGGCGGGTGCGGGGGGTGGCCCGCGGCGGGTCTGGCGTGCAGCGGCTACCTGGTCGAGCACGACGGGTTCCGGCTGCTGATCGACCCCGGTTACGCCACCGTCCCGCGGCTGCTGACGGTCGTGGCCGCGGACGAGGTGGACGCCGTGCTGGTCAGCCACGGGCACCCGGACCACTGCGCCGACCTGAACCCGCTGCTGCGGGCCAGGGCGCTGCGGGACGACGATCTGCCGCCCGCGCTGCCGGTATACGCCCCCGCCGGCGAGCTCGGCCCGGTCCTGGCGCTGGACCGGCCCGGCATGCTGGACGACGCCATCGCGCTGCGCGAGTTCACGCCGGGAGACCGGCTGGAGGTGGGGCCGTTCGGGGTGCGCAGCTGGCTGCTCCCGCACTGGCGGCCGAACGCCGGGCTGCGCCTTGAGGCGGACGGCCGGACGCTGGCCTACACCGGCGACAGCGGGCCGAGCCCGCGGCTGGCCGATCTCGCCAGGGACGCGGACATCTTCCTGGCCGAGGCGACGTACCCGTGGCAGGTCCCGGGCGACGTGGCCCCCTACCTGTCCAGCGCCCGGCAGGCCGGCGCGGTGGCCAGCCAGGCCGGGACCGGGCAGCTCGTGCTCACCCACCTGTGGCCGGACACCGACCCGGACGAGTCGGTGCGGGCCGCGGCCGGAACCTACCAGGGCCCGATCGCCGTCGCCGTCCCCGGGCTGGTGGCCGAGCCGGCCCCTCGGGGAGAATGAGCCGCGTGACCGGAGAGCTGTGGCCCGGCCTGCTGGCCGAGGCGTGGGCGGCGCTGAGCACGGCGGAGGGCGCCGACGCCCGGCTCCCGGCCGGGCTCGAGGTGCTCTGGGTCAGCGGCGCTCCGGGCCAGCTGCCGTCCCGGCTGCCGGCCGAGGACGTGGCCCTCGCCTGTACCGGGGCCGCGCTGCTGGCCGCGGCGGCCCTGCACGCCCAGCGCGGCGGGGACGGCGGGTCGCGCGGGTCGCCGGCCGCCCGGCTGGACCGGGGCCACGTCGCGGCGGCCTTCCGCAGCGAGGCCCACCTGCGGGTGGACGGCACGCCGGCCGGACCGGGCTTCGCGCCGCTGTCGCGGTTCTGGCCGGCCGCCGACGGCTGGGTGCGCACGCACGGGAACTACCCGTGGCATCGTTCGGCGCTGCTGGGGGCGCTCGGCTGCGCCGGGGATCCGGAGTCGGTCGCGGCGGCCATGGCCGGGCTGGGCGCGCGCGAGGCCGAGGACCTGATTACCGGCGCGGGCGGGGTGGCCGCCGCCGTCCGCGGCGAGGCGAGCTGGCGGGACGAGCCGCCGGGCCGGGCGGTCGCCGAGACCAGCCTGGTGGAGGCGGCGTCGATCGCCGACGCGCCGCCGCGGTGGCGTCCGGCCGGGGCGCTGCCCGCCTCGGGCATCCGGGTGCTCGACCTGACCCGGGTCATCGCCGGGCCGGTCGCGACCAGGTATCTCGGCGCCCTCGGCGCCGACGTGCTGCGGCTCGACCCGCCGGACCGGCCGGAACTGACCGCGCAGACCTACGACGGCCTGCTCGCCAAGCGCAGCGCGCTGCTCGACCTGGGCGCGGCCGACGGGGCGGCCCGGCTGCACGAACTGCTCGCCGGCGCCGACGTGCTCGTGCACGGCTACCGGCCGCACGCCCTGGACCGGTTCGGGCTGAGCCCGCAGGCCCTGGCCGAACGGCATCCCGGCCTGGTGGTGGTGAGCCTGTCCGCGTGGGGCAGCCGCGGGCCGTGGGGCGGCCGGCGCGGGTTCGACAGCATCGTGCAGGCGGCGTCCGGGATCGCGATGGCCGAATCCCCGGACGGCGAGCACCCGGGCGCGCTGCCCTGCCAGCTCCTCGACCACGGCACCGGCTACCTCTGCGCGGCGGCCGCGCTGCAGGGTCTGTCCCGGCAGTACGCCCACGGCGGCACCCAGTTCCGCGAGCTGTCGCTGGCCCGCACCGCGCACTGGCTGCTCGGGCTGCCTCGGGGGGGCTCGGGGGGGTCGTCCCCCCCGGAGCCAGCAGAGCCTCGGGACGCGGCGGCGGCCTCGGCTCCGGCCGGCGGGGGCGCGGAGGCGGCCTGGCTCATGACGCTGGAGAGCGCCGCGGGGCCGGTGACCGCCGTGCGGCCGCCGGGCGAGCTCGACGACGCGCCGCTGGCCTGGCCGCGGCCGCTCAGCCGGTACGGCGGCGACGTCGCCGCGTGGCGGCCGACCCGGTTAGCTCCATGATCGTGAGGGCTTTACGGTCAGCCGGGACGGTAAATTCTTCATGATCATGAAGGGAGGCAGTGCTCTTGCCGGGTGAATTTGGTTGGTCTGGGGGCTCTGGGACCTTAAGGTAAGTACTGCTGTGAGAACTTACGAGGTCATTGAGCGGATTGACGCGTTCTGCGACGCCGTCCCGCGGCGCCGGGCCCGAGCCGACGAACACGGACCGCTTGTGCTGTTCGTTCCCACCGGCCCCGGCTGGCCGTACTACGCCCGGCCCCGGCGCGGGCCGCGGCCGCCGGTCACCGCCGCCGACGTCCGCGCGGTCCGCGCCCGCCAGCGCGAGCTGATCATCCCCGAGTCGTTCGAGTGGATCGAGCAGGTCGCGCCCGAGATGGCCGCGGCCGCGGCCGCGGCCGGCCTGGAGGTCCAGCGGCACCCGCTCATGGTGCTGTCCTCGCGGCCCGAGGTGCCTGCCCTGCGGGGCGACGTCACCGTGCGGGTGATCGCCCCGGAAGACGCCGAACTCGACCGGATCTGGGCGGTGCCCGCGGTCGCGTTCGGCCATCCGGGCACGGCGGCCGGGGACGCCGGGCCGGCCGAACGGGACAAGATCGCCGCCGACCACGACGGCGGCACGATCGGCATGCTCAGGGAGCGGCTGCGTTCGGGGCAGTCGGTGCTGGCCGCCGCGTTCGGCCCGGACGGGCCGCTGGCGGCGGGAAGCTGCCAGGCGGTGGACGGGGTCGCGGAGATCACCGGCGTGGGCGTGCTGCCGTCCTCACGCCGCCAGGGCCTGGGCGCGGCCGTCACCGCGCTGCTGGCCCGGGACGCCCTGGACCGCGGCGTGACCACGGTCTTCCTGTCCGCCAGCGACGACGCGGTGGCGCGCGTCTACGCCAGGATCGGCTTCCGCGAGGTCGGCACCGCGATGATCGCCGAGCCCGCTTCCGGCTGACCGCCGCTCAGCGCGCGGGCCGGGTGACGGCCAGGACGGCGGGTCGGCCGCGGCGGATGGGCGGCTGCTGGTGCGCGGCCCGGGCCAGGCCGGAGGTCATCCAGGTGAGCATCGACGGGACCTCGGCCCGCCACGTGGTCATGGTGTGGCCGGTGCCCGGGGTCAGGGTCAGCGGCACCTCCCGCTGCGGCGGCGGCAGTTCCCGCCAGAAGCGCTCGGCGTTGGCCACGTCCGACCCGTCGGCCGCCCCGGCGGCCAGCCAGAACCTCGGGATGACCGTACCCGGCGGCAGCCGGGTGAGCTCGATGAGCGGGGTGTTGTCCTGCCGCAGCCTGCTATCGCCGCCGAACGGGCTGACCAGGCGGCCCGACCCGTCCGGCCTGTTGCTCATCGGCTGGAAGTAGCCGCTGAGCACCCCGGCGAACCCGTAGCGGTGCGGGTAACGCAGGGCCATGTTGGCGGCGCAGAACCCGCCCTCGGAGTAGCCGGCCACGCCCCAGCCGGCCCCCGGCCGGGTCACCCGGAGCGTCCGGGAGATCTGCGCCGGCAGGTCCACCGCCAGGTACGTCAGGTCCTGCGGGCCTCCGGCCTGGTTGAGGCACTGCAGGGAGATCTGCGTGCCGCCGTTCGCGTCCGGCATGACCAGGACGGCCGGCGCGGCCCGCTTGGCGGCCAGCAGGTGGCCGAAGGTCCGCGTCACGCCGACCACGCTGATCCAGTCCTGCGGCGCGCCCGGCTGACCGTGGATGAGCTCGATCACCGGGAAGCGGTACGCGCGGAAGGCCGGCCGGAAGTACTGCGGAGGCAGGTAGATGTACACCGCCCGGGTGATGCCGCTGCGGTGGCCGGTGATCATCTCGCGGACCAGGTAGCCCTGGCGCTGCGCCGTCCTCAGGGAGGCCCGGCTGCCGTCCAGCGTGCCGGACCGCGAGTTCGCGGCGAGCTTGAGGCTGGGCAGCCCGGACGCCGCGCCGGGGCCCTGCTGGGTGAAGTCCGCGATGATCGCGTCCCAGGTCTGGTAGTAGCCGTAGTACTTGTTGACGGCCAGCACGCCGAACACCATGGCGGGAACGAAGGCCAGGCAGGCAGCGAAGACCCGGAAGGCGGCGCGTCTGGTGGCCAGCATCCACCACATCAGCGCGCCGAACGACGCGACCAGCAAGATAAAAAGCGCAGTGCTTTGCGGCTCCAGCATGTCAGGCCTCCGGATCCGGGGCACCCCATGCTGGCTTTCTCAGCGAACGTCCCCGTAGCTCCCGCACGGGCCCCCGGTTAGCTGATCCTGCCCATACGGAGTCGTCACGGCCCAGCCTGATACATCGGGCGGCAGATCAGGATAAATGCCGCCGACCAGGGCGTTTCTCAGTGGGGCATCTCCGCCACGCCCTGGGCCACCGCACACGGCGCGCACAGCGGCACGGTCGTCCCGCTCATCCGCCTCGTCATCACGGCCCGGCCGTCGCACACGCCCGCGTCATCCGGGTGCGCGGTGCCGCACTGGCACCGGCAGTTACGCCAGTCGCCCGACAGCGCGGAGCGGCCGGCCTCGACCGCGGCCCGGAAGGCCGGGTCGAGCTTGGTCAGCGCCTCGTCGGTCGCCGCCGCTACCTGCTTCCGCCATGCCCCGAGCGCCGCTGCAGCGGCCTGCCAGGCCGCGCTGAACTGCTGTCCGGGGTCTCCTACCTCACCAGCCATACGCATATTTTCTCACCTGGCGAAGCGTCTGGCCAGGCCGGGTCCTAACAGCCTGGCCAACCGGGGTCGCGGCCGTGTCACAGGCGCGGCAGCCATATAGCGAACCACCCGCCGGGAACTCATTGGCCGGCTAGGCTGCGCCCGTCTTGGGGTGTTACGTGTGTGTAGGGGGAGCCTGGTGGGTGATTTTGACGAAGTCGAGCGCCTCCAGGGGGGGATCCGCTCGTGGCTGCTGCGCTCGGCGCGCAGCGGCCGTCACGAGCTGCGCGGCCTCGGCGCCACGGCCGTGCTCCCGCTGCTGTGCGCGGCCGCGTTCGGGCCGGCGCTGGCCGACGACGCGGCTCCCGCCGTGGCCGGGATGGGCGTACTCGCCTCGGTCGACGCCGCCGTCCTGGCCCGGGTCCTCAGGGAGGCAGCCGGCCAGGCCCGTTCCGTATCTTCCGGACCTGCGGCCGACCTGACCCGCAGCCTGGAGCTCCAGATCAGCCGCAGTGTCGGGGAGGTCCTGGCCGGGCCCGGCCAGCAGGCCGGTGACCTGCGATCCGACCTGGCCATGGTGATGCGGGAGATCGACGCGGGCGGCACCGCCCTGCGCGCCGCGATCGAGGCCGGCGACGAGGAATTCCAGCGCGAGGTGCTCGCCGCGTTCGAGGCGCTGGCCGCCGAGTTCGGCGACCTGGCCTTCATGCTGGGCGACCTGGCCCGCGCGGCCGGGGAGGTCCAGGACAGCCTGGGCGGCCACGGCGCGGAGCTGCGGGCGGCCGGGGAGCAGGTCGGACGGCAGTCCGCGGACGTCCGCATGATCCGCGAGGAGCTCGCGGTCATCGAGCAGCGCACCCGGCAGTGGCAGCCGCAGCCGGCCGGGGGCCCTGGTGCGGCGCCGGGCTGGACGGGGAGCAGCCCGTACCGCGGGCTGCTCGCCTACGACCAGGCGCACCAGGCGGTGTTCTGCGGCCGGGAACGGCTCACCGCCGAGCTGGCGGGCATGGTCGCCGGGACCGGGATCGTCATGGTCACCGGCGCCTCGGGCGCCGGCAAGACCTCGCTGCTGCAGGCCGGCCTGGTGCCCGCGCTGGCCCGCGGCGTGCAGGTGCCCGGATCGCCGGCCTGGCCGGTGGTCAGCCTCACCGCGACCGCGCGGCCGCTCACCGGCCTGGCCGCCGGCCTGGCGGCGCTGGCCGGCGGGGATCCGGCCGCGATCAGGGAGCGGCTGGCCCGCGCGCCGGGCCAGGCCCACCTGGTGTTCCGCGAGATCACCTGGCAGGCGGGCGAGGCCGCCCGGCTGGTGCTGATCGTCGACCAGTTCGAGCGGGTCTTCGCGGCCGACGGGCCGGAGGAGAGGCAGGAGCGGACCGCGTTCATCGACGCGGTGTGCGCGGCGGCCGGGCAGCCCGCCGGCCCGCGGGGCGAGCCGCCGGCCCGGGTGGTGATCGCGGTCCGCGGCGACTACTGGGACCGGTGCGGCGCCTATCCTCAGCTCGTCCCGGCCATGGAGCGCGCGCAGCTGGTGGTCGGCCCGATGCCGGAAGCCGGCCTGCGCCGTGTCGTGACCGGGCCGGCGCGGGCGGCCGGGCTGCGCGCCGGAAGCGCTCTCACCGACGCCGTGGTGACCGATGCCCGCACGGCCGGCACCGGGCCCGTGCTCCCGATGCTGTCCCAGGCCCTGCTGCTGACCTGGGAAAACCGCGAAGGCGACGAGCTGACCCGGGCGGGCTACGAGCGGAGCGGCCGGCTCGCGGGCGCGGTCGAGGCCGGCGCCGAGGCGGTCTACGCCGGGCTGGCGGAGGGCCAGCGGGCGATCGCGCGGGACCTGCTCAGGCGGATGACCGCGGTGGGCCAGGACGGCCGGACGGCCCGCCGCGCGGTGACCAGGGACGAGCTGGGCGCGGCCTATCCCGCCAGGGAGCGGGCCGAGGCGGGCGCGGTACTCGACGCCCTGGCCGAGGGACGGCTCATCGCTTGTTCGGGGGGTTCGGGGGGTCGTCCCCCCGGGGCCAACATGGTGGTGGGCGACGGCACCGCGGAGATCGCGCACGACGTCCTGCTGCAGGCGTGGCCGCGGCTGCGAGACTGGCTGGAGGAGGACCAGGCCAGCCTGATCTTGTACGGCCAGCTCGCCGAGGACACCGCGCGCTGGCAGCAGGACGGCAGGAACTCCGCGCGGCTGTACCGCGGCGTCCAGCTGGCCGCGGCCCTCCAGGCCGCGCGGGTCTGGGCCGCCGACCCGGGCCGCTACCCGGCGCTGGTGCCGGCCGAGGCCGAATTCCTGCGGGCCAGCGGCCGGACCGCCACCCAGGGACGGTGGTGGCGGCAGACCCTGGCCGGGGCCGTGATCGTGCTGGTCGTGGCCGCGCTGGCCGGGGCCGGGCTGGCCGTCCGGTCGGCCAGGAACAGCGCCAGCCAGGAGCGCACCGCGGGCGTGTCGGTCCGGCTGGCCGCGCAGAGCACGGCCCTGGAGGCGAGCGATCCGGTCACCGCGGCGCTGCTGGCCGGGGCCGCGTGGCGGATCGCGCCGACCGCGCAGGCGCGTTACGGGCTGCTCGAGTCGGCGGCCCAGCCGCTGCGCGGCACCCTGGCCGCCCGGACGGGAGTAGTGACCGCGATGGCCTACAGCCCCGGCGGCCGGACCCTGGCGGCCGGCTACCGGGACGGCACGATCCGGCTGTGGGACGCCGCCTCGCACCGGCTGCTCAGCACCGCGACCTGGGACGGCGCGCCGCTGGCGGTCGCGTTCACCGGGGGCGGCAAGACCCTGGAGGTGGCCGGGCCCGCGGCCGTGGGCGTGTGGAATCTGGCTGGCCGCACCGCGATCGCGGCGCGGCCGCTGCCCGGCCTGGCCGGCGGTCGCGCCGCCGCGTTCAGCCGGGACGGCACCACCCTGGCCACCGGCGGCGGCGACGGGAACGTCCGGCTGTGGCGCGTGGCCAGCCGGGAGGAGATCGGCGCGCCGATGAGCTCGGGCCTCAACGCGGTGGAGGCCGTGACGTTCAGCCCGGACGGCGCGACGGTCGCCGCGGCCAGCAGCGACGGCGCGGTCCAGCTGTGGGACGCCGCGACCCAGCAGGAGGCGGGCACGACGATGGCGGCCGGTTCGGCGGCGGTCAGGGCGCTGGCGTTCGGCCCGGCCGGGAAGTTCCTCGCCGCGGGCGGCGACGACGGCGACGTCCGGTTCTGGGATGTCACCGCGCACACGCAGGCGGGTACCACCATGACGACAGGGGCGCCGGTCGCGGCCCTGTCGTTCAACGCCCGCGGCACCACGCTGGCCAGCGCGGCCAGCAACGGGGGCACCCAGCTGTGGTCCGTCGCCACCCATCGGCAGACCGGCGCCGTGCTCGGTTCGGGCCGGGTCGGCGCGCTGGCGTACAGCCCGGGCGCGGGCATCCTGGCCGCGGGCGGCGGGACCGGGACCATCGAGCTGTGGGATCCGGCCCTGTTCCACCAGGCCTCGGCCCCGGTCGGCGTCGGCGGGCCGGGGCCGGGCTCGTCGGCGGCCGGAAGGCGTGCGCCGGTCGCGTTCGCCGCCCGCGGCGACGTCCTGGCGGTGAGCGACGGCCGGGGCACGGTCCGGTTGCGGGACGCCAGGACCGGGCGGTCCGCCCGCCCGCCGGTGGTCACGGGTCACGCGGTCACCGGGCTGGCGCTCAGCCCGGACGGCGCGACCCTGGCCGTGACGAGCGGCGGCGGCCTGCAGCTGTGGTCGACCGCGACCGGCCGGCGGATCGGCGGCCCGCTGCCCGCGGCGGGCCCGGTCGCCTTCAGCCCGGACGGCAGGCTGGTCGCCGCCGTCGGCCCGGACGGCAAGGCCCGGCGGTGGCAGGTGGCCACGCGCCAGCCCGCCGGGACCGCGGTGGCCGTAGGGTCCGGTGCCGGACGGGGGGCGCTCGCGCTCGGCCCGGGCGGCACGACCCTCGCCGTGGCCGACGGCGGCCGCGTCCGGCTGTGGGACCTCACCACCCGGCAGGAGACCGGCGCGCCGATGACGGCCGGCTCCGGAAGGGTCTACGCGGTGGCCTTCAGCCCCGACGGCCGCATGCTCGCCATCGCGGCCGGTGACGGGAACGTCCGGCTGTGGGACGTGGCCACCCAGCAGCAGGTCGGCGCGCCCATGTCGGCCGGCTCCGGGCCGGTCTACGCGGTGGCCTTCGGCCCGGACGGCGGGACGCTCGCCACCGCGTCCGGCGACGCGAACGTCCGCCGGTGGGGCGTGGCGTTCCCGGCCGGCCTGCTCGCCGCCGCCTGCACCATCGCCGGGCAATCCCTCACCCGCGAGCAATGGGCTGACTACGCTGGAAGCCAGCCGTTCCAGCAGGTCTGCCCCGCGAGCTAGGGCACCGGCCAGGCTCACGATCGGGATGGTGATCAGGACGTCGGTCTCCAGGGCGAAGGGCAGGCACTCGGCCTCCGGGCCGAAACCGCCCCGGGTACCCATCCGGGTGGTGCTCGCGGCGGTCGGCGCCTGCGTCGCCATCGCCGCGGGCACCGTGGCGGCGCTGACCGCGACGGGTGCGGGGAACCATGCGGGGAGCCAGCCCCGGGCGGGTAGCGTGCCGGCCGCGGAAGCCGGGCAGGCCAGCCACCTGCCTGCCGTGACCGCCTCGGCGTCTGGGTCTGGGCCGGCGCCGTGGCCGCGGTCGGTGCGTTCCCCGCGGGCCACGCCGTCGGCTGGGTCCGGGGCCACGGCGGGCGTCCGGAATCCGTTCGGGGCGGCCGCGGCGTCGTACCTGTCGGGCCGGGACGGCACCGTGCTGGCCGCCGTCTACGACCTCGGCACCGGCCGCACCTGGCGGATCGGCCGCGGCCGGCCGCAGGCCGAGGCGAGCGTGGTCAAGCTCGACGTCCTGGAAACGCTGCTGGACGAGCGCGACTCCGGGTTGTCCGCCAGCGACCGGGCGCTGGCCGAGCGGATGATCGAGGACAGCGACAACGACGCCGCGACCAGCCTGTGGCACACGGTCGGCGGCGCCGCCCGGATCCGCTCGTTCAACGCCAGGGCCGGGCTGACCCAGACCGTGCCGTCCTCGTGCGTGGTCTGTCCCGGGTTCGCCTGGCCCGGATGGGGGCTGACCACGACCACCCCCGACGACCAGATCGCCTTGCTCAGGCAGCTGGCCACGCCCTCCTCGGTGCTCACGCCGGCCGCGCGCGAGTACGCCCTGTCGCTGATGGAGAACGTGATCCCGTCCCAGCGGTGGGGCATTTCGGCCGGCGTGCCGGCCGGGGTCACGGTGGCGCTGAAGAACGGCTGGCTGCCCCTGCGCGGCCCGGACAGCGACTGGCAGGTCAACAGCGTCGGCTGGGTCTCCGGCCGCGGGCGGGACTACCTGATGGCCGTGCTCTCCACCGGGAACCCGAGCGCGCAGTACGGCATCGACACGATCAGCCGGCTGGCCACCATGGCGTGGCGGCAGATGGGCTAGCCGGACCCGGCCACTGCGGTCAGGGGTTGGGCGGGCCGAGGTAGGGGAACCGGTCCGTCAGGTCATCGTGCGGTCCGACGCCCTGGGGCGTGGCCTGCCCGTGGGTCATGAAGATCATGCGGGCGGAGAAGACGTCGTCGGTCATGACGCGGCCGTTGGGGTAGCGGGCCGGCCTGGTCCGGTCGTAGCGCAGGATGTCGGGCAGCAGGGTGCGGGCCGCGGCGGTGGCCTCGTCCGGTGGGTAGCCGTGCTGTTGCAGCGTCTGGGACAGCGGCTCCAGGTAGTTCTTCACGTCGTCGACCGGGTCGGTGGCGTTGAACTCGTCCTTGATCTCGTTGGCGTTGAGGATCGGGTTGAACGAGGGGTTCCCTTCCCGGTCCATCGGCACCAGCATGCCGTCGCGGCGCAGGCTGACCGTGATCCATGTTCCGATGTCCGGCCCGGGGCCGAGCAGGTCGCTGGGTGCCTCCACGGCGATGGACAGGATGCTGGCGCCGGCGAAGGTGTCGGTCCCGGTCCACTGGAAGTCTCCCTGCTGGCCGTCGATCAGCCAGTGCAGGACGCCGTCGGCGTCGGCGAAGAACGGGTCGCTGCGTTTGCCGGTGAACAGGCGGCACGGGCCGGCCTGGACCGGCGCGGCCATGGCGTCAAAGCCCACCTCGGTGCCCTCGATGAGCACCACGCCGCGTGGTTCACGGGTCTGGGCGTCGGCGCCGGTGGCGTAGTAGGCGGTGGCGGTTTGCCGGCCGTCGCGGGGCTCGGAGAAGACGAAGCTGAACGCCACGTCGGCGAGCGCGTCCCCGTCGGTGTCAATGTTGAACCGGTAGACCGCGTCCGGGTGGAACCCGTCGCCTTTGGTGAACGGGTTGGAGTTCATGATCAGGACGGTCCGGTCGGGGTTGTCGGGTGCCGCGAAGACGAACAGGTCGGTGAGGTCCAGGCGGGCATCGTCGCCGGGGTGCCTGAGGTTGGCGGCGCTGAAGTGGTTCGACATGGTGGTTGGTCCATTCCGTGAGCAGGCGGCGACGGTCGCCCGCGCCATGTTCCGGTTCTCATGGACCAGCCTCCGGCCAGGAAGGCGGGCCGGCACCATCAAAATGGATGGGATTCCGTGGCGTTATGCGGCTCGCATCCGGGCCAGGGCGGCCGGGGTCAGGCCGGAAAGCCTGGTGCATTCCCTGGTCAGGTGGGCCTGGTCGGCGTAGCCTGTCTCGGCCGCGAGGGCGGCCAGGTCGAGGACCTCGGGACGGGCGTCGATCCGGGAGACGAACCGGCGGAACCGCAGCACCCGCTGCAGGGTCTTCGGGCCGTACCCGACGGCACCGTGGCAGCGGCGGCGCAGCTGGCGCAGGCTGAGCCCGACCTCGGCGGCGACGTCCTCGGTGCGTGCCCGCGGGTCGCCCAGCAGGCGGGCCGCCCGGGCCACGGCGGGGTCCGGCACGCCGGCGCCGATCAGGGCGGCGGTCACGTCCAGCACGCGGGCCGCGGCGGTGGCCGGGTCCAGCGCGGCGGACAGCCGCTTCGCGTCGGCGGGGCGCAGCTCGGCGAGATCGACGCGCAGGTCGCGAAGTTCGCTGAGCGGCACGCCGAGGGCGGGGCCGCCTGCCGAGGGGCGGAAGCGGACGCCGATGACCGCGTCCGCGGTGATCGAGGTGGGCACCGGGCCGGTATCCGGGCCGGCCACGTACGCGCCCCGGCCCTGCTCCCAGATCAGGTCGGTGCACCCGTCGGGCAGGACCAGGGCGGTCTGCCCGGTACCG
>Ga0066388_100001711_pt1 | contig 12666 bp, 23 predicted proteins | sample PanSoiMetaGPlot6_FD_64539 | JGI IMG/M metagenome (GOLD analysis project Ga0066388, IMG submission 64539) | Tropical forest soil microbial communities from Panama analyzed to predict greenhouse gas emissions - Panama Soil - Plot 6 (Hybrid Assembly) | ecosystem: Environmental > Terrestrial >... | reverse complement strand
GGGCCAATGAAGGCGATGTTGCATTCGCGGCAGACCTGGGCGAAATGAGGATTTTCGGAAAGAAACCCGTATCCTGGATGAATCGCGTCAACGTTGAAGATTTCGGCGGTAGCGAGGATTTGCGGGATGTTCAGGTAACTTTGCGCGGAGGGCGCGGGGCCGATGCACCAGGCCTCGTCTGCGAAGCGCACGTGCAAGGCGTCGCGGTCGGCTACGGAATGCACGGCGACGGTTTTGATTCCGAGTTCACGGCAGGCCCAGATGACCCGGCAGGCGATTTCACCACGATTGGCGATCAGGACTTTTTTGAACATACGATTGTGGGGAGTGGGGATTGCGGATTGGAAATTGAACGAGGAAGAGCGGACAGGAAAATGTAAGACAGGAAAATGAAGAACAGATCTTAAAATTCTTCATTTTCCTGTCTTACATTTTCCTGTCCGCTCTGATGATTCCGCAATCCGTAATCCGCACTAAACTCTAATTCCAAACAATGGTTGGCCGTATTCGACCGGTTGGCCGTTTTCGACGAAGATTTTGGCGATGGTTCCGCTGGCGTCGGACGGTATCTCGTTCATCAACTTCATCGCCTCGATGATGCAGAGCGTCTTTCCGGATTCGACCTCGTCGCCGAGTTTTACGAATGATTCCGCCGTCGGCGAGGGGGCGCGATAAAAAGTGCCGACGATGGGAGAGGCGATAATGTGCAGTTTCTCCTCTGGTGGAGCGGGGACTGGTCGCTGCGTCGCGGGAGTCGCTGAGAGAGTCTCAATCAGTACGCTTTCGTCGGCGGGACGCTGAACGTGGAGATCCTGCTGGCTCGGCGGCGCCGGCCCGTCCGCGCCCTTCCGCCAATACAATCGTAGGCCGCCGCGCTCAAGCTCGAATTCGTTGAACTCTTTTCCCGAGACGAATTCGATCAGTTCTTTGATTTCCGTGAGGCTTGGGAACTCTCCCACTTCGTTTTCAGCCTCCTTTTCGTTGTTCTTTGATGAAGAGCCTCTTACAAAGGGGGCGGAGGCCTTGCCGGCTATTTTTACTGGTGTAGTTTTGGTCTTACGCTCCGTCTTTTTCATAAAAGGTTAAAGCCCCAACCGCGCGATGCCCCGCACGGCTGAGGCTTTTCGCCAACTGTACAAGATCTAGCCTTTCAATCGGCTATTTCTTCTTTGTTGCCTTTTCCTCTTTGTCCTTTACGGCTTTCTTGTCTTCGCTGCCGACGAACTCGATCAGCGCCATTTCGGCGCCATCGCCTTTGCGCGGGCCGAGTTTGAAGATTCGCGTATATCCGCCAGGGCGGTCGGCGAAGCGATCAGCCAGTTCCCCGGTCAATTTCTTCAACGCCGCGACGCCGGCTGTGACCTCGGCGTCCTTGACATGTTTTTTGCTGTCCGGCCCGGCGTTGCCCGGGAAGAAAAACGCCGCCGCCTGGCGAGTGGCGTGCACTGCGGCTTCGCTCTTGCCGGCCTCACGAGCGGCTCGGGCCCGGCGTCCCAGCGTGACCGCTTTCTCAGCGTAAGGACGCAGTTCCTTCGCCTTCGGCAAGGTCGTGATGATTCGTTCGTGCAGCACGAAAGACGTGCAAAGGTTCCTCAGTAGCGCCTTCCTGTGTGACGACGTCCGCCCCAGCTTTCTGTGTGCAACAAGGTGTCTCATGACTAATATTCCTTAACTGGCCGCCATTACGGCGCGTCGGGGCCTTTGATGATGTTTCCCTGGTCGTCGAACTTCATTCCCAGTCCTAGCCCCATACTGGTCAGAATATCTTTGATCTCGTTCAAAGACTTGCGCCCGAAATTCTTGGTCTTCAACATCTCGGCTTCGCTCTTCTGAACCAGGTCACGGATGGTTTTGATGTCCGAGTTCTTCAGACAATTATAGGAACGGACTGAAAGTTCAAGCTCATCAACCGATTTGTCGAGATGCTCGTTGTGCGCCGGAATGGACTTCGGCGCCACAGGCTCGGGCTGTTCGTGAATCTCCTCTTCGAAGTTGATGAAGATCGTCATGTGGTCTTTGATCAACTTCGCCGCCAGGCCGATGGCGAATTCCGGCGTGACGCTGCCGTTGGTCCAGACCTCGAGCAGCAGTTTGTCGTAATCGGTATCCTGCCCCAGACGAGCGGCCTCGACGTGGAAGTTGACCTTGGTGATCGGAGAATGAACCGAATCTACCGGAATGTACCCGACCGGCAGATCGTCGTCGAAATTGCGGTCAGCCGAGATATAACCTCGCCCCCGCTTGATCCGCATTTCGATGTTCAAATTTCCGCCTTCGCTCACCGTGGCGACGTGAATGTTCCGGTCAAGGACCTCCACATCATCATCCAGCTCGATGTCTCCCGATTTCATTTCTCCGGGTTCGGAGCGTGAAACGCGTATGGTCTTCGCTTCGCCGGAGTGGAGTTTGAACGGGATTTGTTTAAGGTTGAGGATGATATCGGTGGCATCCTCAACAACGCCAGGAATCGAAGAGAACTCGTGCAACACGCCTTCGATGCGGACGGCGGTGATGGCGGCTCCTTCGATTGATGAAAGAAGCGCGCGGCGCAGACTGTTACCGATGGTTGTGCCGAAGCCGCGCTCGAATGGCTGGGCGGAGAAACGCCCATAGCGATCAGTCATTGTTTCGCATGACAACCGCTTCGGTTTTTGGAATCCGGTCCACATTTTACCTTCCACTACTCCCAACTTTGCTGACTGTGGCCTACGCGCCTCGCAGATTGCCTTTGCCAACCCTGTCGCAGGCTGAGCCGAATACGATCCCGTCCCACTTGGCGAGTCCAGTAGTCGCGCTCAGCATGGCAAATCCGTAGGCGCGACTACTTGCTGTACAACTCTACGATCAACTGTTCGTTAATATTCTGATCGACGTCTTCACGGCGGGGCAGAGCGGTGACCCGACCGACCAGTTTGTCGGGATTGACTATTTCGAGCCATCCCGGACGGCCGCGTCCGCCCGAAGTCTGGAACGCCCCCTGGATGTGGACGTTGTTCGAGCTCTTATCGCGGACCGCGACCTCGTCCCCGACCTTCACCTGGAACGACGGGATGTCAACTTTGCGTCCATTGACATTGACGTGGCCGTGCCGGACGAACTGACGGGCCTGGCGGCGCGACATGGCGAAGCCCAGCCGGTAAATCACGTTGTCCAGGCGGCGTTCGAGCAGTTCGAGCAGCGTCTCGCCGGTCACGCCCTTACGCTTCGCGGCCTTTTCAAAGTAGTTGCGGAACTGCGTCTCAAGCAAGTTGTAGATTCGCTTGACGCGCTGTTTCTCGCGCAACTGCTCGCCGTAACCAATCGGTTTGCGTCTGGCGTTCGGCCCGTGTTGTCCCGGCGGGTTGGTTCCGCGCGTTTCGATCGGACATGAAGGCTTGTAGCACTTCTCACCCTTGAGGTAGAGCTTCATACCTTCACGCCGACACATTCGACAATGTTTACCTCTATCTCTTGCCAATCTCTTTCCTCCGTTATACTCGACGGCGCTTCGGCGGACGGCAGCCATTATGGGGAATCGGCGTCACATCGCGGATCAACTTGATGTCAATGCCCGCGCCCTGGATGGCGCGAATCGCCGACTCGCGTCCCGAACCCGGCCCTTTAACACGAACCTCGACCGATCGCATCCCGCTGTCACGCGCGATCCCGGCCGCCTTGTTGGCGGCCTGCTGCGCGGCGAACGGGGTGCCTTTACGTGATCCGCGGAACCCCATGGCGCCGGCTGACGATTGGGCCACGAGGTTGCCGTTGAGATCTGTGATGCTGACGAGGGTGTTATTGAAAGTGGCCTGAATGTGGACGATGCCTTGCGGCACGACCTTCTTCTCTTTCTTCTTGAAAACCTTTTTCTTGCCAGAGGTCTGTTGTTGTTTTGCCATAGATTACTTCTTGCCGGGAGCCTTCTTCTTAGCGATCGTCGCGCGGCGCGGCCCTTTGCGGGTGCGCGCGTTGGTGTGGGTTCGCTGGCCGCGCACGGGAAGCCCTTTGCGGTGCCGCAACCCGCGGTAGCAGCCGATGTCCATCAAACGCTTGATGTCGAGTTGAATCGCTTTACGCAAATCGCCTTCGACGGAGCCCTGCCCGTCCACGATCGCGCGGATGCGGTTCAATTCTTCCTCGCTCAGTTCGCGGATCTTCTTGTGAATGTCGACCTTGGCTTCAGTGAGGATGCTGGTCGCACGCGATCTCCCGATGCCGTATATGTAGGTTAGTCCGATTTGAGAGCGTTTTTGTGGCGGTAAGTCTACGCCTGCAACACGAGCCATTTAATTTCTCCACTACCGAATCTGGAATTCGGGATTTATCCTTGCCTCTGCTTATGCTTAGGGTTCACACAGATGACGCGCACGACGCCGTGGCGGTGTATGATCTTGCACTTGTCACAGATTTTTTTGACCGATGCTCTGACTTTCATAATTAAACTCGCCTGCTTTAGAATATCTTTCTAAGGCTTATTCGAAGGATTATTTGAAGCGGTAGACGATTCGCCCGCGGGTTAAATCGTAAGGTGAAAGCTCGACCAGAACCTTGTCACCGGGAAGAATCTTGATGAAGTTTTTGCGCATTCTTCCCGAGATGTGAGCCAGAACCTGGTGCTTGTTATCCAACTCGACTTTAAACATCGCATTGGGCAATGTTTCCAACACTGTCGCCTGTACTTCTATTGCATCTTCCTTCGACATACCCTCTCTACTAAGATTATTTTTCCAGCCGATGTGCGAAACCGGCATTATAACTGCATACCTATATTTTGCAAGTCGGGCGCCAGTCTGCCTCTAACCGTTAAATTGGCCAGAACATTCACAAAACCAGCGATTCGTCCTCGAGGGCGGTGAGCACAAGCGGGCCGTCTTCGGTCACCGCGATCGTGTGTTCAAAGTGAGACGAGACCCTTCCGTCCCTGGTTTTCACCGTCCAGCCGTCGGGCAATATTTTTATCTCGTGAGAGCCTGCGTTGACCATCGGCTCGACCGCCAGCACCCAACCTTCTTTCAACCTCGGCCCGGTTCCTGGACGGCCGTAATTCGGAACCTGCGGTTCCTCGTGCATCCGCTGGCCGATTCCGTGACCGCAGAATTCACGCACGACTGAATAGCCGTGTTCTTCGACGTATTCCTGGACGGCGTAAGAGACGTCGTAAAGGCGATTGCCGGGGACCATCTTCTCCATCGCCTTAAAAAGGGATTCACGCGTCACCTGCAGCAGCTTCTCATTCTCGGGCGAAAGGCCTCCGACCGGGACGCTGATGGCGGCGTCGCCCACATAACCATCCAGAGTCGCGCCGCAATCAATCTTAATGATGTCACCATCGAGCAGTTTGCGGTCCGACGGGATGCCATGCACGACCTCATCATTGATCGAGGCGCAAATTGAAGCCGGGAACCCGCGATAGCCTTTGAAGGTCGGGTAGGCGTCGGCGGAGCGGATCTTCTTTTCGGCGTACGCGTCCAACTGGCGAGTCGTCACTCCCGGCTCGACCATCTTCCGGAGGTCGCGCAGCGTCTCGGCGACGATCAACCCGGCGCGTCTCATCTTTTCAAGTTCGCTAGGTGACTTACGAATAACCATCTCTCAGCTCTGGATCTCGACTCCGGGGGCCCGGCTCAGGGTTTCTCCGTCATTGGTTTTGCCGTCAAGGACGGCGCATAACTGGTCGAAAACTTCGCTCACCGGCCGTTCGCCGTTTAGCTCGATCAACCGCCCGCTCTGTTGGTAATAGTCAATCAGCGGCGCCGTAGACCGCCTGTATTCTTCGAACCTTCTGCTCACCGCCTCCGGGGTGTCGTCGCTTCGCTGCGTGAGCCTGGCCCCGTCCAGGTCACAAACGCCTTCGACTTTGGGCGGGCGGAAATAGATGTTATAAATCTCGCCGCATTTGGGGCATGCGCGCCGGCCAGTCAGCCGCTTGAACAACGCCTCCTCGGACACGACGATGCGCGCGAGGTGAACCTGCTTGCCTTGTTTCAAGGCCAGTTCCTCGAGCAGGTGCGCCTGATTGAGCGTGCGCGGGTAACCGTCGAGGATGTAACCGTCATTGCAATCGGGCTGTGAAGTTCGCGTCAGGATAACCTCGGCGAGAATCTCATCGCTCACCAACTCTCCCCTCCCCATCGTCTCCTTGATTCTTTTCCCGAGGGGAGTATCGGCGCGCGCCATTTCACGGAGAATGTCACCTGTCGAGATTTGCGGATAGCCGTACTTTTCAGAGAGCAACCGTGATTGCGTCCCTTTCCCCGCGCCTGGCGCGCCGATTATCACCAGAACCTTCGACATAGGAGATTAACATGCTCCGGACGGTTATGCGGTTCGACGCCCGCGCAATCGTCCGCCGCGCGGACCCAGGAATCCATCGTAATGGCGCATCACAAGCTGCGCCTCGACCTGGCTGATCGTGTCCATTGCGACGCCGACGACGATCAGCAAGCTTGTGCCGCCGAAATAAAATGTATAACCCAATCCCGTCATGACCCACTCCATGTTGGCGGCCTGCAACATGCTGTCGAGGTAGCGCCCGACCAGGGGCAGGTTTTGCACCTGGAACCCGCTGATTATCAATTGCGGGATCAGACAGACGACCACCAAGTAGACCGCGCCGACAGTAGTCAGCCTGACCAGGATCGAGTTCAGGTGGTCGCCGGTGCGTTTGCCAGGGCGGATGCCGGGGATGAACGCTCCCTGTTTGCGCAAATTCTCGGCGACCTCGTCCGCGTTGAAAACGATCGAGACGTAGAAGAACGCGAAGAGGATGATCAGCGTGATGAAGAGCGTTTCGTACATCGGGTGTCCGCCGCCCAGCCAGCGATTCAGCATCGCAAGCCATTTCCAGCTGCCGTCCGCCGGGGCGAACGTCGTCAGGGTCTGCGGGATCGCCAACACCGATGAGGCGAAGATCACCGGGATGACGCCGGCGATGTTGACCTTCAGCGGCAGGTGTGATGACGCGGTGGCGACCATCTGGCGGCCCACCATCCGGCGGGTGTGATTGGTCGGAACCTTGCGCGTCCCGCGCTCAACGAAGACTATGCCGGCGGTCACCAGGATCATCACGATGAGCAGGATGATCACGCCGATGGCCGAAAGCGGGTCGGTGATTCGATTCAACAATTGCTTGGCCCCGTTCGGGAGTCCCACAACGATTCCGGCGAAGATCAACAGACTGATCCCGTTGCCGACGCCGCGCTCGGTGATCTGTTCGCCGATCCACATGATGAACATCGTCCCCGCCATCAACGTCAGCGTGGAGATGAATATAAACCCGGGGCCGGAGCCGGGAACCAGTGGGCCGGCGTTGGACGACTGCCGTTGCAGCCAGAACGAAATACCGATGCCCTGGACCAGGCACAGCACGACCGTCAGATAGCGCGTGTATTGCGTGATCTTGCGCCGGCCAACTTCACCCTCTTCCTGGACCTTCTTCAATCCCATGAAATCAATTGAGGTCATCAACTGAAGAATGATCGAAGCGGTAATGTAAGGCATGATGCCGAGCGCAAAGATGGAGATCCGCCGTAGATTGCCGCCCGAAAAGAGGTCCATCACCCCGAAAAGATTCCCGCCCAACGACCCCCAGAGCTGTTCGAGAGCTTCCTTATCCACACCGGGGACCTGAATGTGAATCCCGGTTCGGTAAATCACCAGCATACCGAGCGTAAACAGCACGCGCTTACGCAGCTCCGGGACGTTGAACAGGTTGCGGATTGCGTTCAAGAATGAATCGATCATAACAAATTCCTGCTACTTCCTTGGAACTGAAGATTGAAGCCCGAGAATCGAGGACGGCAAGGTCAGCGCGATTCGATTCTCGATCTTCGATCCTCGATCTTCAATCTTCGATCATCAATCTTGCGCGGCCGGGGGCGGGGCGATAATTTCGGCCTTACCGCCGGCGGCCTCGATCTTCTGCTTCGCGGATTTACTGAAACGATGAGCGTTGACGGTCAGCGATTTTTTCAACTCGCCCTGCCCGAGAATCACGACCGATTTCCGCAATGATTTACGAATCAGGCCGAGCTCAAGGAGCGCCTCAGGCGTGACGGTCGCCCCGGCGTCGAACATCTTCTCCAGGTCGGCCAGATTCACCTCGGCCCACTCGCGTTTGAAGATGTTAGTGAAGCCGCGCTTCGGCAGGCGTCGGTGCAGCGGCATCTGTCCGCCTTCAAACCCGCGCATGCCCGAATAGCCTGACCGCGATTTCTGACCTTTGTAGCCGCGCCCGGACGTTTTGCCGAGCCCCGAACCGGGGCCGCGTCCGACTCGTTTTTTCTTGTGGGTTCCGCCGGCGGGCGCTTTCAAATTGTTTAAGCCGATAGCCATGTCGTTAAATCCTTAATTTCTGATTCAGCCTGACGCTTCTATTCCACGATTCGCAGCAAGTGCGGAATCTTCGCCACCATGCCCCGGATCTCCGGGGTGTCCGGACGTTCGACGACCTGGTTGAGTTTGGTCAACCCCAAACTGCGCACGATAACCTTGTGTGTTTCCGGCGTGGCGATCGCGCTGCGGTACCACTGAATTTTGATCTTATTCGCCTCTTTTTTCTTAGCTTCTTTCGCCATTGCTTACAGATCCTCCACCGAGCGGCCACGCAGTCGGGCGACCTCTTCAGGACTCTTCATTCTCATCAGGGCGTCGAAGGTCGCGCGAATGACGTTGTGCGGGTTGTTCGACCCCAGGCACTTCGTTAATACGTTGCTGACGCCGACGGCGTTCATGACCGCGCGCACCGCGCCGCCGGCGATGACTCCGGTTCCTTCGACCGCCGGTTTAAGCAGCACGCGTCCCGCGCCGAATCTGCCGACCATCGGGTGAGGCAGCGTCGTCCCGGCGCGCGGGATGCGGACGAGCTTGCGCTTCGCGGATTCGATGGCCTTGCGGATCGCCTGAGGCACTTCCTTGGCCTTACCGGTGCCGAAACCGACGATGCCGTTCTGATCACCGACCACGACCAGAGCCGCGAACGACAGATTCTTACCGCCCTTGACTACTTTGGTGACGCGGTTGATTGAGATCACCTGATCCTTCAATTCAAGCCCGTCAGGATTGATTCTATCCATAAAAAACGATTCCCCCATGCGGCGAACGGCCGAAATTTAAAATTGCAACCCGGCCTCGCGCGCCGCTTCGGCCAGCGCTTTGACGCGCCCGTGGTAAATGTATCCTCCGCGATCGAACACGACCCGGGTGACGCCTTTGTCTTTGGCGCGCTCGGCGATCATGCGTCCCACCGCCTTCGCGGCGTCGACGTTCCCGCCCTTGCCCACCCCGGCGCTCTTCTCGACGGTCGAAGCGGAGCAGATCGTCTCGCCTTTATCGTCGTTGATCACCTGAGCGTAAATGTGATTGACGCTGCGGAAAATCGCGAGCCGCGGACGGCCGTCGGTTCCCCTGACCTTTTTGCGAATGCGCGTGTGAACCGCGCGTCGCATATCCTGTCTTGCTTGTTTTGCCATAGCTAACTACTGATTTACTTGCCGGTCTTACCGGGTTTGAGTTTCATCGGGCGATGGGCGTAGCGAACGCCTTTGCCTTTGTAAGCGTCGGGCTTGCGCAACTTGTGCAGGTTGGCGGCCGTCTGCCCCAGCAAATGTTTGTCAATCCCCGAAAGGGTGATCGTCGTCTGATACTGATTGATCGTCCGCTGCAACTTCTCGATCTTGGCCGTCACACCATCGGGCAATACGAACTCGATCTGGTGTGAGTACCCCAGGGCGAAGACGATGGCGCGTCCCCTCAGCTCGGCTTTGTAACCTACTCCGACCACGTCCATCTCCTGCGTAAACCCCTTGGAGACGCCCGTGATGGCATTGGCCACCAAAGCCCTCGCCGTGCCGTGGATCGCCGTGTACTCGTCGCTCCGGCGCTCGGCCGTCAGCTTGCCGTCTTCGAGCTTGAAGCTGACCCCCTGCGGAATCGCGGTCGCCAGTTTACCCTTCGGCCCTTCGACGGCGACTTCGGACTCGGTGATGTTCACCTTGACGTCCTTCGGAATCTCGATAATCTTCTTGCCTACTCGTGACATACGCTTTTTCGGTGGTTGGTGTTTGGCGCCCGGCGCCCGGCGGTTAAAAATTTACCCGGGCGCTGACCACAAACTACTGCTAATAAATGCTGCACAACACTTCGCCGCCGACATTGCTTTTGCGCGCCTGTTTGCCGGTCATCACGCCGCGCGAAGTGCTCAGGATGTTGATGCCCAAACCGCCCAGGACTTTCGTAACCCCTTTGCTGGGAACGTAGACGCGTCGGCTCGGAAGCGAGACCCGCTGAAGGCTGGAGATCACGCTCTCGCCGCTCGGCCCGTAGCGCAGGAAGATGCGCAAGGTCCGCGCGTTGCTGCCTTCGGCGGTCTTGATGCTGTAGTTGGTGATGTACCCTTCCTCCTTGAGGATGCGCGCGATTTCGATCTTCAACCGCGACGCCGGTATATCAACCTTGCTGTGACGCGCGCCGATCGCGTTCCGGATGCGCGTCAACATATCTGATATTGGATCGGTTATGTTCATAATCTTACCAGCTCGATTTGGTCACTCCCGGAATCTGCCCGTCGAGCGCCAGGTGGCGGAAGCAGATGCGGCAGACGCCGAACTTGCGAATGTACGCCCGCGGGCGGCCACAACGTTTACAGCGGTTATAGCCGCGCACGCTGAACTTTGGTCTCCGGTTCGCTTGAACGATTTTTGATGTCTTTGCCATATTTTTATTGTCTGAACGGCATTCCCAGATGACGAAGCAATGAACGCGCCTCTTCGTCCGTCTTGGCGGTGGTCACGATGCAAACGTTCATGCCGCGCGCCTTGTCAATTTTGCCGAAATCAATTTCGGGGAAGATCAATTGGTCGCGCAGACCGACCGTGTAATTCCCGCGCCCGTCGAAGGCCTTCGGGGAAACCCCGCGGAAGTCCCGCACGCGCGGAAGCGCGATGTTGACGAAGCGGTCCAGGAATTCATACATTCTGTCGCCGCGCAATGTCACCATGGCGCCGACGCTCATCCCCTCGCGAAGCTTAAAAGCCGCGATGGATTTCTTCGCCTTGGTCACCACCGGCTTCTGCCCGGAGATCGTCATCAGGTCATTGACGGCGGAATCGATGATCTTGGCGTTTTGAATCGCCTCGCCTAAACCCATGTTAATGATGATCTTCTCCAGCTTCGGGACGCGCATCGGGTTCTTATATCCGAACTCTTTGGCGAGCGCCGGAGCGATCTCTTTCGCGTATCTTTCTTTGAGTCTTGCAGCCATAAATGAAATCTTTCGAGCCGGCGCCGCGGGCGGCGCCGAATTATTCAATCACCGCGCCGGTCTTCTTCGAGACGCGAACCTTACGGCCGTCCTGCAGAACATCATAGCCGACGCGGACCGGACGCCCTCCCTCAATCAACATCACGTTCGACACGTCAATCGGGGCCTCACGCTCGATGATGCCTCCGGCGACGCCTCTCTGCCGGTTCTGACGCTCATGATGCTTGTGCATATTCCAGCCTTCGACCAGGACTTTGCGCTTCTTGGTCAACACCTCGATGACGCGGCCCTTCTTGCCCTTGTAGCGTCCCGAGATGATCATCACCTGATCGCCTTTTTTGATCTTCATTTTTGTCGCCATAAACGCCTCTTTTCCTCTCGCCCGACGAATCTCTCAACTATATCACTTCGGGAGCGAGGCTCACGATCTTCATAAAGCCGCGCTCGCGCAATTCGCGCGCGACCGGGCCGAACACGCGGGTGCCGATCGGCTCGCCGTCGGGTTTGATCAGCACCGCGGCGTTCTGGTCAAAACGGATGTAGGTGCCGTCCTTGCGGCGGACTTCCTTACGCGTGCGGACAATGACCGCCTTGACGACCTGTTTCTTCTTAACCGTGCCGTCCGGAGAAGCCTCTTTAACCGAAGCCGTGATCACATCGCCGACACTCGCGCGCGACCCGGTGTTGCCGCCCAGAGGCAGAATCATAGCTATTCTCTTCGCCCCTGAGTTGTCGGCGACTTCCAGAATTGAACGCATCTGAACCATGGTCACTCTCCCTATGAAGAATGGGACCTATGGGACTTTTGCGACTTATGAGACCTGCGATTGTATGTCCCATAAGTCTCATAAATCCGATAAGTCTCATTTACTCGCTTTTCGCAAAACCTCTACAACCCGCCACCGTTTGCGCGCCGAAAGAGGGCGGGTTTCGACGATCCGAACCTGGTCGCCGGTCGTCACCCCTTCGATGTCATTGTGGGCCATGAACTTCGACCGCTTGCGGACATACCGCTTGTAAACCGGGTGCTTCACCAGGCGATCAACTCGCACCACGACGGTTCTCATCATCTTGTCGCTGGTCACAATGCCGATCTTCTCGGCGCGCTGGCCGCGACCTTGCGCCGCTGATTTGACGACTGTTTCAGTCGCAGGCGCGCTCTCGACCGCCGGCGCTTCCACGTTGTTGATTGCTTCGTCCATAACTATTTCTCAATGCCGAGCGCGCGCTGGCGTAATATCGTTTTGAGCCGCGCAAGCTCCTTCTTCTGCACTCGAATATTTTTAACCGTGTCGGAGTCCCCGAGCGCCTTTTTAAACTTGAGGCGGAAAAGAGACTCGTTAAGCTCGATGATCCGATTGATCAACTCTTCGCTCGGCTGCTGCCGAACCTTATCCAACTTGGCCTTCACTTAAGCGCCTCCTTCC
>Ga0066388_100001710_pt1 | contig 12671 bp, 7 predicted proteins | sample PanSoiMetaGPlot6_FD_64539 | JGI IMG/M metagenome (GOLD analysis project Ga0066388, IMG submission 64539) | Tropical forest soil microbial communities from Panama analyzed to predict greenhouse gas emissions - Panama Soil - Plot 6 (Hybrid Assembly) | ecosystem: Environmental > Terrestrial > Soil... | reverse complement strand
TAGCGTCGTCTGGCTGGCCACTTGCAGCTGGCAGAGGAGCGCCGGCCAGTTCACTTTCGGCAGTTGGCTGGAGCGGCAGCTGATGCTCCATGGTCTTCCTGTGCCTCGCTCTCCGGTCCAGCAGCCTGGATAGTCCGTTTTTGCAATCCTCAAACTCTCCCGCGACCTTCTTTCTAGCTCCATCCAGGCTGGCTGCTAGCTTTCGAAGGGCAGCTTTCTCCGTCTCGCTGCTTATGCTCTCGAGAGCAGCTTCTGGAAGCTCGATAGCGCTTGCCCAGGCCTCAAGCGAGCCTCTGGGTAGCTCGACAACCGCCGCCCAGACCTCCGGAGGGGCGTCTGGCTCTTTGACAGCTTCAGCCCAGGACTGAATAGAGGCGTCCGGCTGCCCAGCAACCTCCGTGGCGGCCTCAAAGCAGGTGTCTGGCTGCCCGATCGCCGCATCGGCGGTGTCGGAGGCAGATGTAGCCAGGTCGACAGGCGATGCCCGGTCCGCCGCTGTAGCCGCAGGCCGATCGACTGCCTGCGCTGGGACCGGATCGGCACGCTTGTTCAGCTCGGCCCTGGTCTCTACTGGAGCTTCTGGCTTTGCTATCGCCTCTGCTTGGACCTCAACTGAAACATTAGTGCCGTCCATCGCGGAAGGAAGATCGGGGGACCGGGCCGCTCCTTGCTGACCAGCTCCTTTCTGTGCCAGTAATCTCAGCAGGGCGTTCTTGCACTGCTCGAACTCACCGCTGACGATCTTGGCTGCTCCATCCAGGTTTGTTGCGACCCTTTCAATTTCCGCTTGCTCGCTCGCACCGCGCTCCGACAGAGTAGCGGCTTCAGCCTCCTCAGCCGCTAGCTCGGGCTCCAGGAGCTGCTGTTCTTGCTGCTCGTTGAGACGCGATACCCTTGCTGCTACCAGCCTTGACAGGGCCTCCTTGCAGGACTCGAGCTCCGCGGTGGCTTCTTCAACAGTCCGATCGAGCTCCTCAGCCAGTTTTCGAAGGTCGATTCGCTGGCTCCCGGTCGGTGCTGGTTCAGTGCGAGCGTAATCGGGAATGAGCGAGCCTGGTTTCTCAGTCATGGCCGGGTGCTGTGCCGGGTTGTCTCTGGCCGCACCTCCAGAAAGACCCACAGGCTCCTTGCCGTCACCAGGATTTTGACCTGGTGCATCTTCGCCAAGACTTCCGGTCATGTCCCCACTCTCTCTGTCAGACTACGCCAATCGTCGTTTGAGCTGCTTTGCCGGATTTCGAAACAAGCACGGACTCCCAAAGTATAGCAACTGCGCCCTAGCCGGACTCTTGAACGCGCACCAAAGTATCGATTCCGCCGTGCCCGCCCCGGACACTGTTCCTATACCCAGGAATTGTCTCCTGATCGACTTGCTCAGGCAAATTTTTAAGCAAGGTTGCTGTCCATGCTCATGGCGCTCCAGCAGCTCCCGGCCCGCCGGCGAGCCTAGCTACGTTTGAATGTTAGGAAGAGATTGCTGCATTTGCTGGAGCTTCACACAAACTTCAATCTCGACGAGTACACTCGTCTACACCGTTAGGTGAACCGATTGATTCCAGACTCCGCGCTCTGAGGTGAGCTGCGCTAGTCGCCAGAATCAGAACCGCCATAGGCGCAACACGAGAGGACAAATGAACTTTGCAGATCCTGAATGGAAGATTACTGCCGCGCGCGGCTTGACGGTACTGGTTTGCTCTGTGGCTCTGCTTTCAGGATGGGCCAGTCACGCTGCCTGGTGCCAGCCTGAGGTGCCCAGCCAGGTCGATCTTCGCCCGGAATTCGAAAAATTTGGTTTTCCGGCATTAAATCAAGGAAAGCGTGATACTTGCACGACATTTGCCGACACTGCGCTTGCAGAATTCGAATCCGCTCGTCACCCCTACCTTGCGCAGCGCACCGGTGATGGTGTTGAGCTGGGCACCGAAAGTGGTGCCTTACCATTTTCGGAAGAATTCCTGATCTGGGCGGGTAATGAAGCTTCAGGTCTTACCGGTGATCAGGCGATGTTCTGGAAGTCGGTGCACGGATTGCAGACGTTTGGTATTTGTCCGGCAGTGTTGATGCCCTATCGGCATAACACAGCCGATCCGGTTGAAAGACCATCGAAGGAGGCACTGATGGCCGCAAAGGCCCACAAGAGCTGGCAGGTGCACTGGATCAAGCGCTGGAACAGCAGTACGGGGCTTACCGAGAGGGAGATGAGGGAGATCAAGCAAGCACTTGCCGAAGGCCATCCCGTTGCTACGGGGATGCGCTGGCCAAAGAACGAACAATTGAGTGGCGATAATGTCATCCAGATACCACCACCTGATCAGGTGTTTGACGGGCACACAGTTGCTGAGGTTGGCTATCGAGATGATCCGGGTCAGCCGGGAGGGGGCGTGTTCATCTTCCGGAATAGCAATGGGCCTAACTGGGCTGAGAACGGTTATGCCTACATTCCGTACGCGTACATTCAGCAATATGTGAACGATGCTCTGTGGCTACAGCCCACTAAGGACGTCTCGGATCGAACCGTTCGGCTGGAGGGAGAGAATCTCCAGATTGTTTCCACCTCCCGGTGCAATGCCTCCAGGCAAGAGATGTCTGACTGGGGAGCGAAGCTCTGGAGCGGCAAGAAGCAGTTAATGTGCTCCTCCGAGCGTAGCGGCTCTGTAACCATGGCTGTGCCGGTTGTCGCAAGAACCGGTCTGGAAAAGGGTGCGCGCTACCGGATCAGCCTGCTGGCCACCATGGCACCGGATTTTGGCAAGATACAAGCTTATCTAGATGGAAAGCCGATAGGTCGGGAATTCGACTGCTATAATCCCAGGGTTCAACCTACTGGTGCGATTCCTCTTGGCCCTGTGCGACTGAGTGCAGACGTCCATAACTTCTCGGTCTCCAATGTCGGGAAGAACGCTGCATCGACGAACTATAACTTTGGGATCGATGCCATCCAGTTCGTGCGGATGGAGGGAAGCTAAGAGAGCGTGCCTGCCGAACTGCGGCCGTGCGTCAGATCATGGCAAGGCAAGGCGCGCACTCTAGACCAGAAGTATGGCTGCAATGGACGCAAGAGACTTCCGGCCGGGTCAAATGTCGTTCCTTTGTACGATGCGCTCCCAGGGCTGATTCAGTTGTCTGCTGATTCTGTCAGCGTATTCCTGCCAGTTGCGAGTAAGAGCCCCCTCAAGAAGTACGCGTCTTAGAATTGTGCGATCCGTGTTGTACACTACTTTGGCTACCCGCACAAATTCCGAATCGGGGCCGGTTTTTTCGAAGCGGCAAATGACCTCGATGTAGCCGCCAGTGTCCCGTCCTGAAGCTGTGCTGCCCTCATTCCGGTCCACAACATCTTGCTCGATAACATCCGGACTCAGATTGTGCAGTGTGTTGGCAGTCACAGTCGCTTTGGATGTGGCGCCGTTGAGTCTAGCCCAATTATGGGCCCCCAGTGAGATCACCGGGTTCCTCTCCATGATCCTGTTGGGATTTAGCTCCCGGCCTCTCTCCGCAGCCCTTTCCTCCATGGCCTGAAGCACATCTGGATCCAGAAAGCAATCTTTCAGGGGCTTGGCAATGTGCGGAAGGAAGACCGTTGCCGGCTTCAGTTTGATGTCCTTGCCGTCCTGATAGAAGTGGAAAACTACCATTCCCACAGTTCCCGGGGTGCGATCAGGATCTGGTGGCGCTGTTGATCTATGGTACTCGGAGACGATCTTCAAAGCACCTCCCCAGAAGCCCAGTAAGGACGGTGGAAAACTTGTTTGAGAGCTGAGCTCCGAGACACCACCTTTGAGCACTGTAGGGGGCACCACGTCCATTTTTGGTGTCTCCGCTTTGAGCTTGGTGAGCGCCAGAGGTAGTGTTGCTTGAGGACTTTCAGTCTGTTCGATCCTCCCAGTGATATAGGCTGAATTTGTTGAAGATGTGCTATCTGCGCCATCGTCGGCAGAGGTCTGCAACGGCAAAAGACATGCAGCTCCAATAACCAGCGATGCACCAGTATTGAAGATTCTGTTCATAGCTACAGCCGAATGAATGAGTGAGTTTGCGATTTGACAGTACGAGTGGTGCGCCCGGTGCTTGTTTCCATTGACCATCTCCACTCCTGGCCTTGTTATATTTTAGCCGATCACACTGAGGGCCGACTTGCTCCAGCATCTGCCCGCTGGCTGCTCCACGGGATTTCGTGAACTCTCCTAGAATCGTGTTACTTGGTGCGGTCGGGATGCTCTGGCTTCCTGACAACTCGGCTGCGCAGAGCAAGGGCGGCACAAATGAGCAGGAAGACGGCCACCACAAGCCAGGGGGTGAATTCCTGCTGCGGCAGCCAGGCAAGCGCCCGCGGATCCTTTTGCCCGGACGACGAGGGAGCCGGTGGCGTACTTACAATGTGATCGTGGCTTCTAACGGTCCGTGCATCGACTACCAATGCGTCGTTGCCAAAGGGCATCGGCCGTGTGTCAGGAACAATGCTGGCAGTGGGTGCGCCAAGGCGACCACCAACCCGGTTATAAGTCACACAGCCAGAGTAGGACATAATGCTGTCGGTAGCTGGAGAATCATCGATAGTTTGAAATCGAGCGCTGGAGGCCAAGTGCACGCATGGTGCATGAACCAGCGCTTGCGTCGGCTTGTCCAAAGCAACGGCACTGTCGGCAGGAGAAACAACTGCGCTGGAGACCGGAGTTACAAGATGATAGACAGATGCAAGCGCAAGGGGCTCCTCCGAGCCGACAGGCCGTTTGGGCGGCCAGGTCGGCTGAGAACTCAAGACGCTCAATATCTGATTGAAGGCCGCAAGCTGCGCGCTCACGGCGGCGGTTCTGCCCGACCAGGTCAGCGGCCTTTTCCCCTCAGCTTTCTGCCTCTTCCGGGCGATGGTCAGAGGTCCGGCTCGCCGGCTCCACTGGTCGAATAATGTTCGCAGGTCTTGGCCAACCGAGCCTTTTCGCCTCACGCGCACTAGGCCATCGCTAACAAGCAATCCTTCAAGGACTGCATTAGGTCCGCTGGCAACCTGCATGTCGAAGAGAGTTGGCCTGTTGGTAAATCCCGACAGCACATCGCGAACCGACTGCGATGCTGGCGACAGCTGTGGCTGCGGGCCGTGCACCCACAAGACGGCGCTGTCCTTCTGATAGCATGCAGACTCGAGAGCTTTGAGGAGCGCGGGCGCATTATCCTGCCCGCTCGTACACGGTGCAATGCTCAATCCTTCGAGCAAGATAGAGAATGCCCGATCCGATGGCATGGAGTGTTCGGCGCGGAGCTTCGTAACTCGATCAGATGCCAGGGTCACCTGGGTCGGCAAGGAGCGCGGTAGATGTTGCAGTGCCTGGGCAACATCTGGAATGTAAGGGATCATCGAGATCGAGCCATCAAGTACAACCCATAAGCGGCGCGGTTTGAGCGCCATCGATTGCTCGACGATCTCTGAGATTACAATTTGTCCCGGTTCGAACGGATCCCAGTGTGCTACGCGCAGAAGGGCCGGATCACGGGCAAAGCGTATCGTCGCTCCCCCTGTTACAGTCGCGCTGGCCGAGATTTCTCCTGACAGTGTGAACTGTCCGCCGGGTCGTGCGAATGTTTGAATTGAAGTCCACGAAACAGAGGGAATTCCCGTGGACACCATGGACAATTTTTGAGGAGAGTCGGCCTGGAAGTTAGTCTCACAGAATGTCGGTAGCTGCAACGCGGCCTCGCTCCTGGTCCATGGTGTTAGTGGTGCAGCTATGCCTAAGTGAACGCTAACGCTCTGCCCGCTATTGACGGGAAAACATTGGACCAACACGCGATCCGGCCCGCAAGCGCTGACAAGGAGAGGATCTCGATGCTCTACGATCGACTCTCTATATCCATCACGAGCCCAGCCGCGAGTCATGATTTGAGCATCACGCGTTTTGCCGTCCATTGTCAACGAGGCGCGGTTCACGGCAGCGCCGCACGGTAGAAGAATTGTCGCGCGCGCTTCTCGAGCAAATTGCGAGACATTCTTTAGTGAGAACTCCCAGGTCAAATCTGCCACACCGGCATTGGCGTCAACGGAACCTCTTATTTCTGAGGCGGACAGGGACAACCCACGCGAAAGTCCACTAACAATCTCGCCAGCAATATCGGGATCGCGGTCGAAATCATCATCGGCAACGGGTCCCAGTCCGAGCTGGTTGCTGGCTAATGCAGCGTGGCTAACGGTAGCTCTTGCCGAGGCGGGAATTGGCACGGAGTTAAAGGACTTGCCGGTCACCAGGAAGAAAATGTTTCTTGCGTCTTGCGTATTTAGCGGCTGAGCAAGCTGGTACAGGGAGCCCAGCACGTCGGTGGCTCTCCCGCATCTCTCGTAACAAGCCCTGAGCATCACCTCCTGGCTGCCGAACTGGCGCAGCATGGCCATACCCTGAGAGGATGTCTTGGGATCTGAAGCCATGTGAAGGTAGATGCGCGTTGCTGTGGAAGGAAGCTCCAGCACCAGGATTGTTGCCAGCACAAGCAGGTGTCCCCAGTGTTTGACCTGGGCCACATCAAAGAACGTTCTTGCCTCGGCTGCTCTCCGATCTATCACTGTTCTTGATGCCCACAAGGCGCACACCGCTGAGTACGGAGCCAGCAGGAGGAGTCCCAGGCCGAAGTTGCCGCTCAGGAAAAGCGACGGCAAGGCTGGGATGAGCATGATGCAGTAGATCATGGCGATGCCCACAGCCAGGCTGTGTATCAGGGCGATCGATGCCAGGTAGGCGGAAAGGTCGTCTCGAACGGCGAGCCAAGTAAGAAGGCCGGCCAGAGGGACCAAACTGCAGAGGAGTACATATGACTGAGCCGGCAGCGGGTCGAAGAAGCGCTGGGCGCAGGGATGCCAAACTGCCTCGACAAAGATCGCAAGAGCTGGCAGTAGCACGGCGAAAAGCAGAAGATGGTTGTGCCCACACCGCTTCATAGTGGTGACCCGATCAAGCGCATTGCCCAGCTTCTATTTATCTTGGATTGTCACCCGGGAGTTGCTTCCCTGTCTCTGGGGTAAACACTGAAAGATCTGTCGCGCCATGGATGTGAGCTCTCCTCAGGGAGTCACGAGGGTCGCTGTCCCTGGATGTCACGTCTCTGGAGTGCTAACGGGTGAGGGCCGGTGATGACGCTGGTTGGTGGAGTGCCCTATGGGACTCCGCAAGCCACAATTTGAGCTGCGGCAAAAGCTCCGGATGGAGCCTGGTGGCAAGCCAGTAGAGCCCGTCGATGACTCTGAGTGTCGGGCGGGCCAGGTTGTCGCTCCCTGGCTCCGGCAAAAGGTAAATGCTGCCCGTCTTGACCGCCCTGAGTGTGGTCCAGGGTGGTCGCTGGAGAAACGACTGCCGGCGAGCCTCATAGGGCAGAATCACCAGATCCGGATTAGCGACGATCAACTGTTCAAGGCTAAAATGTGGATATGCTGCCTTCAGACCTCCAGCAATATTGATGCCACCGGCAACGGTGATCACCTCATTGAGGAAACTGGACTGACCGACTGTCAGTAGCGGTTCTGGCCACACGCAGTAAAAGATTTTCGGCTTCGTCTGGGCAGTCCTCAGGATGGCCGCCAGCTTGAGCAGGGATATCCGGAATGCGGAGGCCATCTGAGCGGCTGTCTTGTGACAACCGGTCAGACCACCGATTATTTCCAGATTGTCGGCTACTGCTGAAAGCCGGTTGTTGTTGAGAAGCACCACGCGAAAGCCCTGGTGTTGCAGCATACTTGCTAGGGACTCCTGTCCGTTCACGAGCAGGATGAGATCAGGCTTCAGGCGGGATAGTCTCTCTGGGTTTACCGAGACAAAGCTGCCCACTTTTTCGCGTCCGCGGGCCTCGGGCGGATAATCACAGTAGGTGGATACGCCGATCAGCTTGTCCTGCGCCCCGACCGCGAATACCATCTCGGTATTTGAAGGCGCAACGGAGACCAGCCTGTTGACCGTCCCTACCTGACTGTGGACGCTTTGATCAGGGGTGGATGTTGCTTCTCGTCCGGCTACCGGGGTTGGCCCTGCCGCGAGCGTGATCATCAGTGCGCCGGCGATAGCCTGCGCTAGACGCTGAGCCATTTCATGACCTCATCCAGCCGACGCTCAGGCCCTTCTGATTGAACCACATACGACCTCTCCAGGAGACCCCAATCATAGAGCGTCATGCGCACCAGACGATCAATCTGGCGCTGATAATCCACCTCGGTCCAGCGGAATCCGTCTTCGGGTGGCGGAAACATGGGCGGGAGATAGATTACGTGCGTGTAGCGTTCCGACTGTTTGCGGGCCTGACCATAGTAGCTTTCGCTGTCATAGGTCATTGCTGAGCACAGATTCCAGCGCTGCCAAAGTACCCAGCAGTCGATCGTTGATCGGTCTGATATGAAGCTGCCAAGCTTGTCCTCAAGCTCGATCTGGCAATCGAGAACTCTGCGCTTGAAGCCCTCCTGGTCCGGGATCTCGCCAATCCTCTGGTAGCCAAGCTCTCGACAGATCTCCCTGGCCAGCTCGGGGATGGTTGGCAGGCCCAGGCGTGGGGAAAGCTGTTCGACAAGAGTCGTCTTGCCCACACCGCTAGCTCCGGTCAGGATGATGCGCCTGGCTTCAGAGCCTGGTGTGGGCAAGTTCGCAGACATGATTGGCGGTTACTTCTTGGTCTCCTGGAGGAGCTTGTCGTCTGGCCGCGCCAGCGCTTTGTCGCCTTGCTTCAAGTAGGAGGTGACGTCGATGCCGGTGAGGCCCTTGACCATGGTCAGGCCCTGGGCCGCCACGTTGAGGATGTCGCCTGTAATCTTGCTGGCGCCGGCACTATCCCCGCTCGTCGCCAACACCGTCATCTGCCCGATCTTGGCGAGCGGTGCGGCCGCTGCGGCAACCAGATCCGGCAGCTTCTCAATGACCATGCTGGCCATGGCTGCCTCGTTGTATTGCTTGTAGGCTTCCGCTTTCTTAGCCATCGCTTCCGCCTCGGCCTCACCTTTGGCAGCAATGACCGAGGCCTCGGCAAGACCCTTGGCCCTGGACGCCTCAGCTTCTGCCATACCAATCGCCTTGGTGGCTTCCGCTTCAGCGATCGCTTTCAAGCGGGTGGCATCAGCCTGACCCTGAGCCTGCAGCTTGGTCGCGTCGGCATCGGCCTGGGCAAGCAATCTGCGCTTGTCCTGCTCAGCTTGAGCCAGGAGCCTCACGCGCGACTGCTCGGCCTCCGCTGGTTTAGTGATCTCAGCCTCCAGCTCCACCTGGCGCTTCTGCACCTCAACGCCCTGCAGCTCCACCTGTTTTTGAGCCTCGACGATCTTAATCTTCTGGGTCTCTTCGACCAATTTCTGCTGAGCCTGGGCCTTGGATATTTCGTAGGCGAGGTCGCTGGCTGCTTTCTTAGCGGACACTTCAGCTTGATAGGCTGCCTGGGACACCTGGAAATTCTTGGTTGCTTCCGCCACGAGCGTGTCAGATTTGAGTTTGGCGGTCGCCTGTTCCTGGGCAGCGGTAGCTTGAAAGATTTGTGCATCCCGCTCGTTTTGTGCCTTGGCAATGGAAGCCTCCCGGGCAGCCTGGGACTGAGCAATCTGGGTGTCCTTAAGGTTGTGGGCGACGCCTACATCTGCGTTCCGCTTGGCCACCGCAGTCTGGTTGCGCCCTAGAGCTTCCAGGTAGCCCACGTTGTCCTTGATCTCCTTGATCGTGAAGGAGACGATGGTCATGCCCATGTTCTGCAGGTCCACCGCCGATACTTCCTGAACGCGGCGAGAGAAGGCCTCAAAGTTCTGAATCAGCTCTTCAACCTCCATTGTCCCGAGGATGGCCCGGAGGTGCCCGATCAGGGTCTGGTGCGCAATGCCGGCTATCTCTTCAGCATCCTTGTTCAGGAACTGTTCGGCTGCTGTCGCAATCGAGGTCTCGTCACTCTGCACCTTAATCTGAGCAACGCCTTCCACAAACACCGGCACACCGCTCTTGGTGATAATCGGAGCTTGCGACACCACATCGATTGTCATGACCTCGAGGCTGAGGAAGGACTTCTGTTGCAAAAGCGGATTTACGAAGCCGCCTCCCCCAACAACAATCTTGAACTTGCGATCGCCTTCCCCGGCTCCCCAGCCGGAAATAATCATTGCTTCGTTAGGACCACATTTCTGGAAGCAAGAAATGTAGATCCAGGCCAACATGAACAGAAGTACCACACCCAGACCAATCCATATCGTGACATCTAAGCCAAACATGTTTGCTTTTCTCCTATGCTGAATGCTGCCTGGATAAACTCTATTGACCGCGAAGCAGTAAAACTTCGGCTCGATACTCTCAATTGGGTCAGATAAGCACAGATAGTAGCCGATTTACCGGCTTTATGTTGCTACCCATGATTCTTGTCTACTCCTCCGGCATCTTCTCCTTGCTCGCCTCGACTGATTCCACAATTTGGTCGCTGCTGCTTTGCTCGCCAATTTCCCCGGCCTGGTCCAAGGCTTTGCTCTCCAGACCGGACCAGACGGATTCATCCTGGTCGTTCAGGTCGAGGAGAGAGTCCGTCCACGGCTCAACATAGACCACGCGGTCACGGATGTCAGTTACTATTACTCTGGTGCCCCGTTTCAGAGCAACATTCTTTTGGGCCGCCCTGGCCGGGCAGATCAGCCGTTTGTAGCCAACCACGTAAGTCACCTGGCCCATGCCGCCGGGCTCAATGCCGACTGAGACCTCAGCGAGCTGCCCGATCAGCTCATCTTCGCGCGCTACGGTGGTGACAAACATCTTTGCCACTACGTAGCTCATTACGTTGAGGATCACCCGAGTAATGCAGCCGGCTACGAATGCAGCAGGAAGCGCGCTCCAGATACCCAACGCTGGTAGAACGGACAACAGAATGAGCCCGGTAATGCCGAAAAAGGCCAGAAAGCAAGCCAACGTCATTGGGCTCAAGACCGTCAGGATGAGCGAACCGGCCTTGGAAGCAAGCCTGGGCAGAATCTGAACCGGCCCTGTGTCAACCATGGATTGACCGGAGGTTACCGGGTGGCTGCGGGTTGTGTGCGCAAAGTCGACATGGACGTGGCTTGTGTTGATGTGCGCCGGTGCCCCGGAGCGCGCCCCGGCTGCAGATTGACCGGCGCCGGCAGCGGAGTTTGCCTGGGCTCCGGCAGCTGTGTGCCCGTGGGCAGCTCCGGCGTCGGCGTGGGGTCCGGCAGCTGTGTGCCCGTGGGCAGCTCCGGCGTCGGCGTGGGGTCCGGCAGCTGCGTGCCCGTGGGCCAGCCCGGCGTCGGCGTGGGGTCCGGCAGCTGCGTGCCCGTGGGCCAGCCCGGCGTCGGCGTGGGGTCCGGCGGCCACGTGCCCGTGGGCCAGCCCGGCGTCGGCATGGGGGCCGGCGGCCATGTGCCCGTGAGCAAGTCCGGCGTCTGCGTGCGGGCCGCCGCCGATGTGGCCGCCAGCATGTCCACCGGCGTCGCCGCCGTGCATGTGCCCCATCACCAGACCTGTGAGCAGGTAAATGGAGCCCACCGCTGCGCTGACCAGATAGACTTCGCCAATTACCCCGAAAACCGCCATTGGGATCATCCTTCCATCTGCATGGCTTTGTGGGGCTGATGGAGATCTGTTCACCTGCCAACCAGGCCAAGAAATACCCGCTTACCACCTTATATAAACCATCGGCGGTCGTCGGTGATCACAAACTCTCTCTGCCGGTAGCTGGAGATCACTTTTGCAGTTCCAGTTCAAAGCCTCGACCAGGCCTTTAGTTGACACCCAGCTGACGTTCCTGGTCCAGTTCCGTCATAATGAAAGCCTGAACGGTCGAATCAGGAGGCGGCTCGTGGAGATTGTCCTCACTCACAACAACATGGACTTTGATTCGCTTGCCGCTCAATATGCGGTGACCAAGCTGTGTGCGGGCACGCGCATACTTTTAGGTTACCCGCTTGTCGGGAACGTTCGTGAATTTCTGTCCCTTTACCGCGACACCCTGCCGATCTCACAGCTCAAATACATAGACTGGAGCCAGGTCAACCACATTTACATCGTTGACTGCCAACACGGAGAGCGACTTGACGAGCTGGCCAGAAATTTGCTCGCTGATCGCCAGCACCCACGCACCTATACGATTTTCGATCACCACCAGATGGATCTGCAGGGGCTTGGCCCTGGTGCACGCGCTGATTCGATCATCCGCCCGGTCGGTGCCACGACCACGCTCCTGGTGGAGAAGATTCGCAGGCAGCGAATCAAATTGACCCCGTTCGAGGCCACGCTTCTCACAATTGGCATATACGAGGACACCGGATGTCTCACCTATGGTGGCACCACGGCTGCCGATGCGGGCTGTGTCGCTTACTTGCTCAGGCAGGGAGCCGACCTGACCAGGGTCAATGACTATCTGCATCCCAAAATCAGCGACGAGCAGATTAAGCTGCTTGAGCAGCTGGTACGAAACTCCAGGTTGTTGACGATCTCCGGGGCCAAGGTTGTGATCGCCTCCGGCAGCCTGACCAGATACCTGGATGGGCTGGCGACGCTGACCAGGAAGCTAGTCGAGATTCAGTCAGCGGCAGCGGTAATCTCGGTTGTACGTATGCGCGACCGCATCCACCTGGTCGGTCGCAGCGACAGCCCTGCCGTTGATGTACGTGCGATTGTGAGGAACTTCGGCGGTGATGGCCACCCCGGTGCCGGCTCGGCTGTGACGCGAAGCGACAG
>Ga0066388_100001709_pt1 | contig 12677 bp, 11 predicted proteins | sample PanSoiMetaGPlot6_FD_64539 | JGI IMG/M metagenome (GOLD analysis project Ga0066388, IMG submission 64539) | Tropical forest soil microbial communities from Panama analyzed to predict greenhouse gas emissions - Panama Soil - Plot 6 (Hybrid Assembly) | ecosystem: Environmental > Terrestrial >... | reverse complement strand
AAGCCATCAGCTGCGACTGCCTGTCGCTGTGATTGTAGTAATAGTCGAGACCGCATTCGCCTACTGCCACCGCCTTCGGGTGAGCGAGAGCCTCGCGAAGGACGGTTTCCGCTTCGTTGCTCCAGATTTTGGCCTCATGCGGGTGCAGACCAAAGCCGACGAAGATCTCCCCGTACTGATCTGCCAGAGCGATCATCTCGGGAATTGAGGTCAGATCCACACCGGCATGCACAATCTGTACTACGCCGGCCTGGAAGGCGCGCTCGATAACCGCTTGCTGGTCCTCTGCATAAGAGTCCCAGGCTAGGTGCGCATGGCTGTCGATGATTGCTCTCATCAGTCAGACAATTCTATATGGATCCGGTGCCCATCGACGACTAACCCGTCACCAGAGCAGCCAAGAGCCTCAGGCAGGGGCTGGGGCACGCAGGCGGCTGGACAGCCGGGCCGGGGCATGCGGACGACCATGGCCTGAACCAGGTGGTTGCCGGCCATTCAGCCTCCTTAATCCAAAATGCGGGATATACGTAGAACGTGGGCAAAACCGTCATAGACATTTGGGCGTCTTCCGCTACAGTAGCGCTATTCAGCCCGACCAGTCTCCCCGAGGATTCCGCTATGCTCTCTTCCTGCAACTTGACCCGACAAACCATGGCACTGGCACTGGGAATCTTCCTCGGCTTGGCAGCGAGCGTTCAAACAGTTTGGGCAGCTGGCAACGGCAACACTCTGTTGAGAGGGCGCGCAACTAAAGAGGGCATGATTGGCGGCCCGAGCGATCAGGGAGGCCCCAGCCTCTCGCGTACCGACATCTCCGGCAAGCTCCCGTCCGCTAATCAGGATGGCGTCATGAATCAGCTTCTGGATGCGCCGCACGCAATGATCCAGCAAGCAACCCTTCCTGGTATTCCCAAGAAGAATTTCGGACTGCGCGCCGATGCCGATGACTTTAACGGCCAATCGATGAATGGTTTGCCGGATAGAGCAGGTGGCCAAATGGGTAATGGCATTCCTGATAACGCCACGGCCCTTCGTCCCGGCACGCCCGCAATGGGTAACCTGCCGGGCGAGCCTGTCGATGACGGCATGATCATGGAAGGCACACCCCAGACGTCCGGCGTCGGACCCGGTGGAGCGCCAGACCCGGATAACACTACCGAAATGCAGCTGGCCTGGGAACTATGGCACAAGCGCGTCGCGGAAAACGTTTTCCAGCGGTGGAATTCGGTGGCTACCAGCATGTTCAGAAACTGCCCGGGACTGAGAGTTGGTTTGACGTATGTGGTCACCCGCGATGGACACGTCAAGGACCTGCGCATCGTCAAGAGTCCTGATCCCATGTTCAATAGCATTGCCATTCAGGCCGTGAAAGCGCTCGACGGAGACGTTGCCCTCCTGCAATTTCCCGAAGGTTCCCGGCGCATGATGGTATCAAAGCAGGCGTCCTTCTCCAAAAATGCTGGCGATCCACCCAACAGCATGCGCTACACCACTGGCGACCGCGAGACTGTCCGCCTACGGTGATCAATAGGGTCTGTCCGGACAGACAACGCAATCGGCAAAAAGCCTTACGATAAAGTAGGGGTAGCCTGAAGCGCATATGTGATCACATGACAGCCAAGCCGGTTTTGCCACGATTTAATGAACAAGCCAGAAGGTGTGGCCCTGGACGGGCGGTTGTCCTGCTTTTCTTCTGCCTGGTAAGCCAGCCGCTTGGTCACGCTCAGGCCCCAGGCACGGTTTTGAAGGGGCGAGCTGTTGAGCAAGGCTACCTGCAGCCGGGAAAAAACTCGGGCAGTCCGACACTCACTCGCGGTGACATCGATCGGTTGGGAGATCCCTTTGGCGAAGGTTCGCCAGCGGATCCTGATCTTACTCAAATGATCGAGCCACCACCTGCGGCGCCCCCGTCTGGAAGGTTTGGGCTGGGAGCGAAAGTCGATGACTTCGCGGGTAAGCCGCCGGCTCGCCCGCCCCAACCGGCAAAGAAAGCCGACGCCGAAGACACCGGCGTCATCAAAATTGCTTGGGACGCCTGGCACAAGCGAGTGGGCACGATCATCTACCAGCGTTGGAGTTTTTTGTCCAACGCCGCCTTTCAAATGAGTCCGCCGCTCAATTGCCGCATCAGTTACGTGGTAACGCGCGAAGGAAAAATAGAAGACATAAAGGTGCTGGCCGCGAGTCCCGATGAAGTGTACAACGCTCTGGTCGTTCAGGCTATTCAATCGATAAGCGGCGACAAAGCCCTGTTGCAGTTTCCGCCCGGCTCTCGCCGCCTGTCGGTAGAAAAGGTTGCCGACTTCTGCCAGAATTGCGACCTGACAAACACTGTACGCTACGCCACTGGCGACAGGGAAACGGTGCAACCGAAGTAGCCGGATTAGGCGGCTACCTCTTTGCGCCGCAACAGCAGTACCACTCCACCGGTCACTACTGCGACGGCGGCCAGTTGAGTCAGCAACTTGGAAAAGTCAATCTTGTTGGCTTCTACTCGTTCGGCGTCGACATCAATCTTGATGCCGAATATATCGACGTGCGCTTCCCGTTGCTTAAATGGCGGATCCCAGATGAATGCGTAACCCATGGGCGCCGGAGCTTCTTTGGGCTCCACCAGCAACCATGGCGGGTATATGGCCATTGCCGCTATTAGCAGGCAACCGATCAGCATTACAGCCCTTTGCGCGCGGTTCATGTCTTTCTCCTACCGGCCTGCGCCGGGCATCTAGACTGCTTCGGCTGGTGGCCGGTGACCTCGCCAGAGAGAGCTGCTGGTGAAGAGTCCAATTGCCAACATGATCAACCCGGCCAGGATGGCTGGAATCCAACCGGTAACGGAAAGGTAACCAGGCATGACGGCCGCCACCAGCATGAGGGCAACCGCAGGCAGAATCCAGAATCCAAGAATCCAGAAGGGAATGATCCACAGCAGTGCCAGTCCTAACGTTCCGACTGCCCACACCGCTGAGATTGCCATGGCAACGAGCTCAACGACCCACAGCATAATACCGAACATCACCGACAGACCCAGAGCCGCCATAAAACTCCCGTGAAAGCTAATACCGGGAATCATCGGCAAGATGTAAACAAAGGTCAGGGCCGTGAGTACTATCTTCAATAAAAATCGCAACATAATCCTATCTCGCGTTCAGTGCCGCTTGCTACGACGGAATACGCTCTTCAAAAGTGCCCTGCGCTTGCGGTATCGATGAATTCCCTCACTGGCTGCGCAAGTTTGCGATAATGTGGAGACGTCGCTCCCGGTCAGTATCACAGTCAATGACCAGGGTGGAAACAGGTCATGAAGGCAAGTGCTGCAGAGGATAAGTTGAGCCAGCTCGAAGCGGAGCTGGTCAATGTGCTTGGACGAAAGTATGTGCTCTCGTCGCCTGTCGATCTGTCTGTTTATGAGTGCGACGGGGAAACATTAGATGTGGCGCGACCTGATCTAGTCGTTCTGCCTGAATCTACTGAAGATGTTGTCACGATCGTGCGCCTGGCCGGCAAGTATGGGGTGGCCATTACCCCGCGCGGCGCAGCTACGGGACTTTCCGGCGGCGCGACCACGGTCATGGGCGGCATTAGCGTAGTGCTCACTCGCATGACGCGAGTGATAGAGATTGATGCTGACAATATGGTGGCAGTCGTAGAGGTTGGTTGCACGAATGTGTCTGTCTCCAAAGCCGCTGAGAAATTCGGTCTCTATTTTGCTCCCGATCCCTCGAGCCAAGCAGCTTCGACGGTGGGCGGCAATCTGGCCGAGAACGCCGGCGGCCCGCATACATTGAAGTATGGAACGACGACCAATCATGTGCTTGGCGCCAAAGTGGTGTTACCCTCGGGAGATGTAACCGTATTTGGTGGCAGGGCCAGAGACAGTCTCGGGCTGGATTTGCTCGGCGTCCTTGTCGGCTCAGAAGGAACTCTCGGCATTGCTACTGAGGCGATATTGAAACTGACAGCGTGTCCCGAGGCAATCGAGACAATGATGGCCTACTTTCCATCGGTGGAAGCCGGCGGGCAGGCGGTCTCTGACATCGTGGCCGCCGGCGTGGTCCCGGCAGCGATGGAGATGATTGATCAACTGACGCTGCGCGCCGTAGAGGACGCTCTCAAGCTCGGGCTTGATACGAATGCCGGTGCCCTCTTGATTGTAGAGCTCGACGGGCCGAAGGCCGGTATTGCCGTGCACGCGAAAGTGGTCGTGGAGTCTGTGCAAAAAAACGGCGTCCTCGCCGTTAAGTGGGCTGCGAGTGCGGCAGAACGAGCATCGATCTGGAAAGCCCGCAAGTCTTCCTTCGGCTCTCTCGGCAGGATTTCACCACATGGTTATGTGCTGGACGGGGTGATACCGCGCTCCAGGCTTTCCGAGGCAATCAGGCGCATCGCTGAGATTGGCAGGAAATACGATGTGCTGATTGCCAACGTCTATCATGCCGGCGATGGCAACCTGCATCCTTGCTTACTCTACAACCGAGAGCATCACGAACAGGTGAAGCGCGTCATGCAAGCAGGCAAGGAGATTCTCGAGCTGTGCGTGGAGCTGGGCGGCACCCTGTCGGGAGAGCACGGAATCGGAGTGGAAAAGATTCTGGAGATGCCATCAGTGTTCAGTCCCGCGGATCTGCGGGCCATGGAGTGGGTCCGCGAAGCGTTTAATCCGCAAGGATTGCTAAATCCGGGAAAGATATTGCCAACTCCCAAAAGCTGCGGCGAGTCCGGTGCCCGTCCACTGCTAAGACATATGCTGTCCTGCTAGTACTGCCTGTTGGATTCCCGCTGAGCGATATCACAGCTTCGCAACGGTCGTGATATTGCCTCTCTGGCTCCCTCTCCTGGCAATGACAACCGCAAAGGGAATCGTGCGCCGGAAACGGCAACGGTGACTGGGCGAGAACATTAAATTTCCGGTGAAACATGCGCCTCCAGGGGGTATGATGCCAGTGTGGGACTTGTATGAGACGCGTTATGCCCCTTTATGGAGGAATTCTGATTGCACGGCAAACTAGACCTGGGTAAAGGAAAAGGCCTCAAGAAATCAGAAATCAAAAAGTTAGATCGGCTGCTCCAGCAGCGAATTCCCGCGGACAAGATCCTCACAGTCGACCTGGCAGAGTCTATAGCAGAAATTTCTTACGACACAGGCTCACCGATCTCCCTCGTTGTTGACCGGCGCGGACAGGTTGTAAATGTCACACTCGGACCCCCAACTGAGGTCAACACGTTTGAGCTGCGTGGCGTTCGTGTTGGACCGGGTCGGCTTTGCGGTCATCGAATCATTCACACGCAACTGGCCCAATCCGGTGGTGCTTCCAGACAAGCAACCGGTGAGCCGACCAAAGACGATCTTCAGGTCCTTGCTCGCAATCGATTCGATTTACTGGCCAAGATACAGGTCAGTCCCGACGGCACTTTCAGCAAGAGCCGCGGAGAGCAGACTCGCCTCGCCGATGCAGTGCACATCGCGCACTTGCTCCCCGGGCGTGATAGCGAAGGAAAGCTCTGGAAAGTCCTGCCGGCCAGGACGGCGCGCAAGGTCCAGGAGGAAGATTTTGACGAGCTAATCGGCTCGCTGGAAAATGAATTTCGTCGCCTGGCCCCGCGGTTGCAGGTGGCCGAAGGCGAGGAGCGCGCCATACTTTGCGGCGTGATCTTGCAAGGTATGGATGCCTGGCAGATGGAAGACGACCTCGACGAGCTCTCGCAACTCGCTCGTACAGCCGGTGCCACCGTTTGTGGTCGCCTGACCCAGACCCGTGTACAGCCAGACCCGCGCTACTTCCTCGGTTCGGGCAAGGTGCAAGAGTTGGCGCTTACCGTGCAGGAACTGGGCGCCAACCTGGTGGTCGTCGATGATGAGCTGAGCGCCAACCAGCAGCGCAACATCGAGGAAATAGTCGGTGTCAAGGTAATCGACCGGACGGAACTGATCCTGGACATATTTGCGCAGCGCGCTCATACGAAAGAGGGTAAGCTTCAGGTCGAGCTGGCGCAATTGAAGTATCTCTATCCGCGCTTGATCGGAAGGGGATTGACGTTGAGCAGGCTGGGAGGCGGCATTGCCACCAGGGGGCCGGGTGAAACCAAACTGGAAGTCGATCGCCGTCGCATCCGCGAGCGCATCAACTTTTTGGAGCGGGAGACCAAGCGAATCAGCAGTTACCGTGAAACCCAGCGCCGGAAGCGCACATCCGAGAACTTGCCGGTCGTCGCCCTCACCGGTTACACGAACTCCGGCAAGTCGACATTGTTGAACGCCCTCACCAAGTCTGCTATCTTCGTTGAGAACAAGCTGTTTGCGACGCTCGATCCAGCCACCAGGCGTACGGTGCTGCCAGACAACAGCCCGGTGCTGATCACCGACACCGTCGGATTCATCAAGAAATTGCCCACGTCGCTGATTGCTGCATTCTGGGCAACTCTTGAAGAAGTGACCATGGCAGATGCGCTTCTGCATGTGGTGGACGCTTCCCATCCCAACGTCGCTGAGCAGATTACCAGCGTCTACGATGTGTTGAGCGAGCTAGGCGCACTGGATAAACCGATGATCACGGTGCTCAACAAAGCAGACCTTGTGCGCGATCAAGATCTCGCCTGGCTGGCCAGCCAGGTGCCCGCACCGGTGATCGTGTCCGCGAAGGAGCGCACGGGATTTGGACGTTTGCTCGCCACCGTGCAGGAAGTGCTGCAAGAGGCTTGCCCGCAGCGCCAGCGATCGACGGCTTGAGAGGCAGCCCTCATCCGGGACCCAGTTGCCTGATCGTGTCTTGCAGTTAGCCGAGCCTCTCTTCTGCGCGCTTCTGCACCATTTTCTTGTAGTATTCCATCGTCGGTCCGGGAGTGGGATTTCGTTGATACAGAGGGCCAGCCATCGGATTGTCGTGGGCATGAATCTGTTTGTATTCGCGCTCGTATTCCTGCCGTTCCCTCTCTAGCTCTCGCCGCTGCTCCGGCGTCATCTCGCGAACAACTTCGTCTTTTACGCCTTGCTCAAACTGCGCGACTCGCCTTTCCACTTCGCGGTGCATCGGACAGTCCGGCGGCGGACTACCCTGATAAGCGATGCTCATCATCGTTCCCTCGCGCGTTTTCCACGCGCTCAACTCCTTTTCTTCTTTCTCGTACTGCTTGCGCTGCTCAGGGGTCAGGTTGGCAATCTCGCGCTCCTTGGCCTTATCCTCCAGAGTTTCATGACCGCCGAAGAGTCCCTTGATGCCACGCCATAGCCCCTCCCATTTGCCCTCGTTCTTGTCGACCCACTCCTTTTGAAATGGGTCGCCGGTATCGGGAAAGCCCAGGTGGCGGAGACCGGGTTGCAGTGTTATATACGCAGACTTCTCAGCAGGTAGATGCTCGTTTTCGGTCTGCGGTCTGTTGACAAAGCCATGCTCGTGGACCCATTTCTGATAGGCTTGCTCACCATCCCCACCAGGCAGGAAGAACTTATCGGCGGCGCCAGGCATTAGATCTAGCGCTGGATCTCGTTTACCTTCTGTCGATACAAGCTTATGTTTCTCGCCCTCACCGGCAGTCCCGTCCAGTTCGAGTTGTGGCACAGTGCCTTTTGCCTGCAGTGCGCTAGTGTCAGTCTCCGAGGTAATGCGTCGCTCCTTCCCGAGCTGAGCTAAATCCTGATTTTGAACCTGACCGGCTAGCGGATCGTTTTCGACTACGCCTTTCTTTTCAGCATTACGCTCGACATCATCCAGAGCCATAATGAAACCCCCTGAGTCCTTGCAGACCCCCCAATCTCCAATGTCTTATATACCCAACACTGCCGGGTTGGCAAGCATTGAGCGGGGTTTTTACTAAGGGCGCTCGCACTCTCGTAATGCGGCCTCAGATTCGGCAATGCATGTTTGCCAGCGGCACCTGCATGGTCTTATATACGCAAACGGCGAGGTTGCCCAGTCAAGTATATATGCAGGAAAAACGCGGATCACAAGGATGATCCGCGTTCTTGGATGCACTATTGAGAAATTACTTTCTGGTGAAAGTAACGGTGGCGCCGGGGTCTTCGAATTTCACTTCGCCCTGGAAGCCGAATTCGCGGGCCAGGTTGCCGACGCAGCGCTCGAAATAGCCGCCGATCTTCTCTTCCATTTCCGGTGAGAGCTTCGGTTTCATGGCATTGAAGATGGCACAGGAATCGTATGTAAGCGATGCTTGTTTGTCATCGCCCCAAATCTCGATCTTGCTGCCGAACAAGTTGCCCTCAAACTCGCCCATGGCGCGAACCAGGTCGATCGGAGTCTTTACTCCGATGCCTCTGTAATACTCGACTTTGTTCGCCAGTATCTGCTTGTCGTACTGCTCGAGGGCCTCAGGACCGTACTTCGCCAGCACAGACTGTACCGCGAGCATATTGTCAGCCAACACACGAGCCGTTTTCTCTTGAACCTTGGCCAGCGGCCACTTGATCTCAACTGGCGTCTTTTTTCCAATTGCTGTTGTCATTGCTGGGTTCCTCCCGGTTCGGAATATGAACCCAATGATAGGCCGCTAATCGGGCAGATTAGGCGGCCTTAAGCCTGTCTTCCCATTTGCCCTTGGTGACTGAAACAAAGTCCATGGCCGCTCATCCCGCCAAAGTGCGTGTGACAAGACGCAGGCGCTGTTCAGTGGTAGCGGCGACGCCGCTCAAGAATCAATGCTTAGCGGTAGCTGCTGACAACAAGCTGCCGTCGGTGGAGCTGGGATTAAGAAGCATGGTGCTGGTATGAATCGGATTCAGGCTGGCAATCTTCTCTTTGAGGTATGCCACGGCAACCTGCTCTTGCTCGTCTCTTTTGGCGACGTGAATATCCGGCGCTACTCCGACCTTGTTGATATCGGCGCCGCTCGGCGTCAGGTATCGGGAGACAGTGATGTGCACAGCCGCTCCGCCGGGAAGCCGGTTGATCTCTTGAACCAGCCCTTTGCCATAAGTGCGTGTGCCAATTACGACCCCGCGCCGGTTGTCTTTGAGGGCGCCCGCTAAAATCTCGCTGGCACTGGCGCTATCCTCGTCGACCAGGACGACAATCGGCTGATGTGTAACGGGCTCGCCGGAAGACATATCAGTGTGGCGACCGTGCCGTCCAATCGTGCTGACGATCGGACCGCTTTCCAGCAGCATGTCTGCGATCTCCAGAGAGTTGGACAGCAGCCCGCCCGGATTGTCGCGCAGATCGACAATCAGGGCATCGGTTGTGGCAAGCTTGCTCAGCGCCGAGCGAAACTCTCTTGATGCATCGTTGGAGATGAAGGTAGAAAGCTGTATGTAGCCTATATTCGGCGGAATCACCTTGAAGCTGACCGCGTGGATGGCGATTTCCGCGCGCGTGATGCTCATAGCCTTGATCTGATTGTTACGCTGGACCGAGATGCGCACGGCGGAGCCCGCTTTGCCACGAATTCTCTCCGCTGCCTGCTCGGGCGACAGCCCAACAGCAGATTGTCCGTCGATGGCTACGATTTCATCTCCAGCCATGATGCCCGCGGTCGCTGCTGGACTGTTGTCGATGGTTCTGGTAACCACGAGCTTGGAATTGTCCTTGGACTGCTGAAGGTTGATGCCGATACCGACTATGCGCGCGTCGATGGCGTCGTTCTCGTCTTGAAATGCGCGTGGGTCGAGGAATCGAGTGTAGGGGTCACTGAGGCTCTCGAGCATCGCGCGAATTGCCCGATAGGCGTCCGGTGTCGTGCGGATGTGCCCGTCGTACTTGTGCTCCCAGGAGGCCCAATTCTGTCCGTTGAAGCCGGCATCGTAGTAATTGTCCCTCACCAGCTGCCAGGCGCGCTGATAGATTTCTTGCGGCTGGGACCGATGGCCCTGAGCAGGCTGATAGAACATCGATAAGACAACAAAAAGGGCCAATAAGCACGACCCTAAGCGCTTGTTCTGGAACATAGCTGGGGATTCCGCGAGGGAGTGAGTTGTAAAAGCCGACTACGCTTGTGTTTCGCGTTTTCCTCTTGAGAGGCGTTACGCTGAAAGCTAGTGGCTATGACTGTTATGCCCGTTTTTGGCCATAATCAACACTTTTTGCAAAAAAAATTCTCTTGGAAACCCAAGCCGGCATGTATTTTCTCGCCCGGCAACCAGCGGCTCGTCGAAATTAGACTCCCGACCCGATCTGCGAGCGTATGCTCGCCTGGCGCCAGTCACGCAAGTTCTGAAAGGGGCGCCGGTTACCTCCGCCCCTGGCGCTCAACGCTTGCCGCCTGTCTCAACGCGCGAAAACACCGATTTGCCTGCCGGCTTGGGCGTCAGACCATACTCTTCCCAGCGCGCATCAACCAGGGCTTTTACGTCCGCCGACATGACGATCGGCTCAGGCCATTCCCGCGTGAAGCCCTCGGCGCGCCACTTGCGTGTGGCATCGATGCCGACCTTCGAGCCATAACCAAGAATCGGGCAGGCGTGGTCAAGGATGTCCAGGGGCCCATCGACGAACATCATGTCCCGTCGAGGATCGGTGTTTCCAAAGACGTGCAAGGCTACCTCGGACAGATTGTGCACGTCCACTTCCTTGTCTACGATGATCGCGAACTTGGTGAACATGAGCTGCCCGAGTCCCCAAATTGCGCTCATCACCTTGCGCGCCTGCCCGGGATAACGCTTGTCAATGGAGACGATTGCGCAATTGTGGAATACGCCCTCCCACGGCAAGTTCATGTCGACAATTTCAGGCACCAGCATTTGCACCATCGGCAGAAAGATCCGCTCGGTGGCCTTGCCCAGATAACAGTCCTCTTGCGGAGGCTGTCCGACGATGGTCGTTTGGTAGAGCGGATTCTTCCGGTGCGTCACTGCCGTGACGTGCAACACCGGAAAGAGCCCGGCCAGGCTATAAAAGCCCGTATGATCACCGAACGGCCCTTCGGTCCTCAGCTCAGATTGGTCCACGTATCCTTCGATCACAATCTCAGCCGTTGTCGGTACCTCGAGATCCACCGTCTTGCACTTCACCAGCTTCACAGGGCTTTGCCGCAGAAATCCTGCAAACACCAACTCGTCGATGTCCGGTGGCAAGGGCGCTGTCGCCGCGTAGGTAACCGCCGGATCACAACCGAGAGCGATAGCTACTTCCAGCCGGTTGCCGTGCTTCTCATACTCGCCCTTATCGAAGAAAGTCCCATAGTTTGGAGGCTCCTCCGGCTGCGTGGAGAACTCCTCTGCCCCGTTGGTGCGGAGGGCTCCTTGCGCAATGGATTCTCGGCGACTTTCCTCGAAATGTCGTGCACCGTCATGATGCTTGTGCCAGTGCATGCCGGTCGTGCTGTTATCGAACTTCTGCAGCCTGTATACGCCAAGGTTCCTGGTTTTGGATCTGGGATCTTTAGTGATCACTACGCCCAGCGTCACGAACGAGCCCCCATCGTCCGGCCAGCATTTGATGATCGGAAGCTTGTCGAGCATCGGCTCGCTATGGTCTGTGATTACCACCTCCTGGCACGGTGCCGGCATGTGGCTCATCTTAGGAGGAAACTGCCCGACCTCCAGCAGGGTCGGCAGCATCGCCACCTTGTCCAGGAACGATTCCGGCACCTTCGGCTTGATCAGCTTGCGAATTCTGCCGGCTATGTCGTCCAGCCGCTCGACGCCTAGCGCTAAACACATGCGCCGCATAGAGCCGAATGCGTTTATGAGCACAGGAAAGTCGTAGCCTTTGACATTGGTGAACAGCAGAGCCTTGTTGCCGTCCCCCTCTGCCTTGCTCACCCGATCCGTGATCTCGGCAATCTCCAGCTCGGTGGAAACGGGCACCGTGATGCGAACTAGCTCGCCCTCGCGTTCCAGAGTCTCAATAAACTCGCGTAAGTCCTGATAGCCCATGCCGAAGATTACCTCGCGTCGTAGCCGATCCGCAGCTGCACGATTGTAACGCCTCGGATGGTGAGAGGCGGCCATTGATCGAATTCCTTTGGATTCCCGGTCGCACGTCCATGCGCCTGCGATCCTGGCTACACCAAGACCGCTTGCTTGTCATGCAAGAACGACAGCATCGCTCGCCAGGCTTGCCCGCGATGGGAAAGCTTGTTTTTCTCTTCCGATGTCAGCTCGGCGGCCGTGAGGTTGCGGTCGAGAAGGTAAAAGATGGGGTCGTATCCGAAGCCATTGCTGCCCCGCTCGACCAGACCGATGCGGCCGGGCCATGCGCGGATGGCCGAGTGAAGTACCTGACCACCCTTATTGCAGAGGACCATCACGCACATGAAAGCGGCCAGGCGCCTGTCGTCGGGAATGGCTCTCAAGGCATCAAGCAGCTTCGCTCGCCGGTCCGCGTCCGAGCCCTGGCAGTATCGGGCTGAGTGAATGCCAGGCTCACCGTTGAGCGCCTCGACAATCAAGCCGGAGTCGTCGGCGAGCGACGGTAATCCAGTCAATTGTGCACCGGCTCGGGCTTTGATCACAGCATTCTCGTAGAACGTCTTGCCTGTCTCTTTAGGATCGAATCCATTGGGGGCCAGCACCAGCTCTAACCATGCCGAGTCCCCTCCAAGCTCTTTAAGCTCTGTGAGCTTGCCGGAATTTGTTGTGGCCAGGGTTATTTTCATTCTCGTGACTTTGCTTGATTCTTTCGAGTCGGTGAGCTGCTCTTGGGCAGGTGAGCGACGTTGTTGCGCCCATTGCTCACGTTTCGCTTGCGGTGATCTTGTCGCTGCACCCGTAAAACGTCGCTGATCTG
>Ga0066388_100001708_pt1 | contig 12677 bp, 21 predicted proteins | sample PanSoiMetaGPlot6_FD_64539 | JGI IMG/M metagenome (GOLD analysis project Ga0066388, IMG submission 64539) | Tropical forest soil microbial communities from Panama analyzed to predict greenhouse gas emissions - Panama Soil - Plot 6 (Hybrid Assembly) | ecosystem: Environmental > Terrestrial >... | reverse complement strand
GCGCCGAGGAGCAGCCGGTACTTCGCTGACGACCCGTGGAAGGGACGCTGACTCCGGTTCGAACCGGAGTCAGCGTCCCTTCCACGGGTCGTCAGCGAAGTACCGGCTGCTCCTCGGCGCCGCTGGAAGCGGAAAAACCGTCGCACTGGTGATGGAGGACATCCTCGAAGCGATGGACTACCCAGGCAGCACCGGCGTCGTCTTCCGGCGCTACTACCCGAGTCTCCGGGATACGACCAAGAAGACGTACCTAGAGATGTGTCCACCGGAACTGATCGCCCGGGAGATCAAGTCCGAGGGCCGGGAAGAGATCGAGTTCATCAACCGCTCGAAGACGATCTTCCGCGTCCTCGACGACTACAAGAAACTCGGCTCGATGGCGTTCGATCGGGTGAAGATCGACGAGGCGATCGAGATCGAGGAACGTGAGTTCTTGGCGCTGCTCGCCCGCATGCGTGGCAAGGTCGGCCCGCGGCGCATCTGTCTCGCCACGAACCCCCCGGACGAGGATCACTGGCTGTTCCGCTGGTTCGTCGAACAGGCGAACGACTCGAAGGCGGTCTTCCACTCCAGCACGTACGACAACGCCGAGAACTTGGCGCCGGACTACTTGGAAGCCCTCGAATCGTACCCACCCGCCTGGAAGGAAAAGTTCCTCTACGGGCGGTGGGGGTTCTTGGCCGAAGGACAGCCCGTCTTCGAGGACTTCGACCCCGCCATCCACGTCGCCGATTTGACGATCAACCCGGACCTGAAGGTCATCCGGGGGTGGGATTTTGGCTACGTGCACCCCGCCTGCGTCTGGCTGCAACAGCACCCGGGTGGGCATATCTTCTGGCTCCGCGAGCTCATGGGGACGAATGTCGATCTCCGGACGTTCGCGACCGAGGTGCTGCGCCTCTCGGCCGAGTGGTTCCCCGAGACGACGGAGTGGGAGGACTACTGCGACATCGCCGGCACCTACAAGAACGACCGGGCACCGACGTCGGCGCAGATTCTCCGGAACGAGTTCAAAATCCAGACCTACGCCCGGAAGTACAGCGTGCACTACACGATCGAGCGCATGCGCGGGCTGCTCCGGACCGAAGCCGACGGGCAGCGCCTCTTGCAGATCGACCAGTCCTGCCGCCTGTCCCGCCGCGCGTTCGCCGGCGGCTATCACATGGATTCCAAGAAAGACGAACCGGCGAAGGATTTGTTCTACGACAACATGATCGACGCCGGCAGGTACGCCGTCACCGCGCTCACAATGGGGTTCGGGACCGATCCGGCCGAACAGAAGTACGCCGGGAAGAAACTGCCCGACTGGCGGCACGCGATCTAGGGGGGACGGCGCCATGATGACGCAGGAGATGCGCCAAGCACTGCTCGACGGGCAAAGCCCACTCCAGCAGAAGCTCACCCCGTTTCTCCGTCGCCGGATGGACGCCGCCGAGGACCATTGGGGGAAACGGCATTCCCGCTGGCGGGAAGCGGAAGAGCTCTACCGGGCGTACCGCGTCCCCGACGAACAGGACACGAAGACGCGGACGGATGCACTCACCCAAGGCGTCGAGAAGATCGTCGTCCCGTACAGCTACGCGACGATGCAGTCGATCCTCGCGTTCTTCATGTCGATCCTCTGCGAGCGGACCCCGATCATCCCCGTCCGCGGCGACGGCCCGTGGGACGTCACGCCCGCCGGGTACATGGAGTCGGTCCTCCACTACCAGATGGAGAACATGAACCCACCCGGCACGCTCATCCTCTTCCAATGGCTGCTGGACGCATGGCGCTACGGCGTCGGCATCATCAAGAACATGTACACCGTGCGCGAGTGGGTGGATTTGGTCCGCACGTTCTCCGTCGATCCCATGACCGGGCAGCAGGTCGATCAACTGCAGGAAGAGGACGTCACCGCCTACGAAGGAAACGAGGCGCTGAACATCAGTCCCTTCGATTGGTATCCCGATCCCGGGCGCCCGATGAGCGAGTTCCAGCGCGGGGAGTTCGTCTTCCACCAGACGCGGCGGTCATGGAGCGAGATGCTGGTCCGGGAACAGGAAGGCGTCTACGTTGGCGTGAAGCAGATTCCCCGTGGGCTGGGTATGGGCGGCAACCGCAGCGACGGGCGCTACACCGGCGGCTTCGAGGAGAATTCCGCCATCCCGCGGCTCGTCGGCATGGACTACCCGTACGGCGACGACAATCGACGCACCGAGGAGCAGAAATCCTATGTGCGGTTGGACGAGGGCTGGTGCTGGATCACGCCCGAGCAGATGGACCAACTGACGCTCAAGCAGTTTGCGCCGCAGACGATGTCGATGACCCCGCGGCTCTGGGTGTTCACCTTGGCGAACCGCGCCCGCTGCGTCCGGGCGGAACCGGCGAATCTCCCGGGCCGACGGTTTCCGTTCGAGATCATCGAACCGAACTACGACGTCTACTCGCCGTCGAACGTCGGCATCATCGAGACGACGCGCGGGCTGCAGTACCACCTCTCCTGGCTGTTCAACAGCCGGATGATGGCGGTCCGGAAAACCTTGAACAACGAACTCGTCGTCGATCCCTCGATGATCGAGGAAGCCGATCTGTTGGACCCGAAGCCCGGAAAGCTGCTTCGGCTCACCCGCGCCGCGCAGAACTCGCAGTCGATCGACAAAGCCGTCTTTCCCTTACCGGTCGTGGATGTCACGGCGTCCCACCATCAGGACTCCCAAGTGATTCGCGAGATTGGCGAAGAGGTGACCGGGGCTTCCCGGCTCCTGATGGGACTCTCCAATACGGGGCGCCGTGCCGCCACGGAAGTGCAGGGGCAACTGCAATTGTCGTCCGGGCGCATGAAGATGCTCGCCGAGCTGATCGTCTGCCAAGGGCTGCGGCCGTGGGCGCTCCAGATGTCGCGGAACACCCAAGTCTTCATGACGTCGTCCATCAACATCCGCGTGCAGCAGGCGCTGGCATCGATCTTGGGACAGCAGACGGCGCAGATCGATCCGCATCTTCTGCAGGGATCGTTCACGTTCCCGATCCTGGAGTCGGGCATCCCGACCGACAAGATGGCCGAGCAGCAGGTCTTCCGTGAACTCTTCCAGACCGGCATGCAGACCGGCCTCGCGACCCCGGCGCTCCAGATGGTCAACTGGGTGGCGCTCTTCGCCCGCTTCCTCCAGACGATGGGCATCCGGAACCTGCAGGACTACATGGCGCCCGGCGTCCCGATGCCGCAGGTCCAAGTGATGCCGGACCAGCAGGTCCAGAACCAGACGCAGCAGGGGAACCTCGTCCCGGCCCGTCCACCGGGGATCGAGCCGACGATGACGTCAGACGGCTTCCCGATGCAGATGAATCCCATGGCGGGGAACGGCGCCTCCACGGGGATGTGATGCGCTGGTCCCCCGGCCCGATCAGTCCAAATATCGAGGACCGCCGGTTCGAGGGGACTCCAGAAGAACGGCTCCTTGCCCTGCAAGATGCCATCCGGCGCGGGACAGTCATCCAAGGTGGCGACATCAGTGGACTGCCACCGTGGATGTGGCCCGACGACACCGGCCTTCAGCAGGCGGCCCTCGATAAGCGCGCCTTCCAGCAGGCATTCGGCGTAGGAGAGTGAGGCGGATGTGCGGCTCGCCGTGCTCTGGCTGGTGAGCGTGGCCGCAGTCAGCGACGCCCGCACGATCCAAGGAGTTCTCGGCGACGCGCAGGAACGGGTGCAGCTCCGTCCCGCGCCCGCCTTCACCCACTTCGCCGCGCACCTCGGCACCCTCGTCACCGCCCCGACGCTCACCTCTCCCAGCAGCGCCGCGCTCTCCGGCGGGATGGCGATCGATTCCACCATGTCCATGCTGGGACCGATCTTCCTCGATCACGCGGACACACTCGGCGCAGGCGTGACGAACGTGAATGTCATCAGTCAGAGATCGTTCGCCGACGTGAACCTCTTCGGGCAGCCCTTCAATCAACTCGGCAGCGTCTTCCCCGTCCTCGCCCGACGCACCCCGACCGGCGATCCGAATAGCCCCGCCTTCCTCGGACTGCGCCTCACCTACAATCTCGATCTGCATGTGTGGGCGACCGCCATCGCCATCAGCCACGGCGTGACAGACGATCTCGATCTCTCCGTCGTCCTCCCGGTGATCTCGACGCGGCTCAATTGCGCCGTGACGGCACACGTCGTCGCGGCGACCGGCCCGCAGGGTGGCGCCTTCACGCGCGTGCACGGGGCGCCCACGATCGGCGGCACCATCCCCGCCGTCAATTCCACCGGCATCGGGGACATCACGGTGCGAGCGAAATACCGCCTGCCCGTGCCACGTCCGTGGCGCGTCGCGCTCTCGCTCGAAGGACAGTTTCCGACAGGCGATCAGTTCGAGTTGCACGGCACGGGCGCGTACTGGATCACGCCCGGCCTCACCGTGTCGCGGCTCCTCTGGAACGGACGCGCCGAGCTCGACGCACACGCCGATCTCCACTTCAACATCTCGCGCGGCCTCCAGTCCCAAGCACTGTATGGCGCCTCGGGGTCCGTCGTCCTCTGGCCGAAGCGACTCGCCGCGATTGTCGAATTCTTGGGAACGAGCCAACTCGACAACGCCTTCGCGCCGCACGATACCGACGTGCTGGTGCTCACGCCGACCGGCGTCGGGCCAGACCCGCTCTTCGGGGTCGGGTGGTCCAACCGCATCGATCAGTTCAATCTCTCCTTCGGGATTCGTGCGCGCGTGTGGAAAACTCTGGTCCTGTTCGCAAACGGTGTCTACGCGCTGAACAGCGACGTCGGCGTCCGCCCGGTCGGCGTCATCCCGACGTTCGGACTCGGAGCGACGTTCTGATGCTGGCCCTCGTCCTCGGCCTCGTGTTCGCGAGCGCGCACGCGCCCCTCGCCACCGTGCCCTCCGAGAAGGCGCTCTGCCGGAAGGTCTGCAAACTCCCCGGCCCACCGGGACCGACCGGTACGCCCGGCGCCCCCGGGCCGGCGGGTGCGACGGGACCGATCGGTCCAATCGGCGCCCCGGGACCCGCCGGCACGCCCGGCGCTCCCGGCACCCCCGGAGCCCCTGGTCCCCCGGGACCGACCGGCCCGACCGGCGCGGCGAGCACCGCCACGGTGACGGCGCGCAGTGAAGGGGTGACGGTGCCGCGCCCGGACGTGAACGCCCCGATCGTCGTCACGGCGGACTGCGATCCGGACGAGCAAGTGATCGGCGGCGGTGTGCGCGGCGTCCCCTCCGACCCGACCGACCTGACCCGCTTCCACGTCCAAGACGACGGCCCGACCGCGACGGGCTGGACGGCGCAAGTGTCAGCCACCTCCCGCTTCAGTCCCGGGAGCACCTTCACCGTCACCGTGACCGTGTACTGTCTCCGAGCGTAGAAGGGAGCGCGATGGCCCTCACGACGAGCTACGTGGAACAGGCGCTGCGCCGCATGGCGCAGTCGGGCGATCTGGACGTCATCCGCGCACTCGTCCGCGGCGCGGCGACGCTGGTCGAAGACGAACTCTTGAAGAAACTCTCGACGTTCCCCGTCGCCGACCGCTCCGATCTCTCCGCGTTCGCCTACCGGCAAGGCTGGCTGCGAGGGCTGCGGCAAGTGGAAGCGATCGTCGATCCCGACCGGGTGCGCCGGGCGATGGAAGCCGGCGATGAGTTCAGCCGCACCGAGTTCGCCGACGAACGCTTCTAGTGCCCCTCCCGAATCCGCAGCCGGCGCACGATCTCATGGTGCGCCGCGAGCGCTTCTTCCTCCGTCGTGTACCGCAGCTGTTCCGTCGTCTCGCCCGGGTCGCCGAAGATGTCCGGAAACTCCATCTCGGCGAACGTGCCGTCATTCGGAAATCGCATCGTCTCGAAAATGAGCGGTCGCCCGAGTCCGTGGCTATGATCGAGGCCCAACCACACCGTTGAGAGATATGACTTGTCCGGTAGCTCATCGTAGGCAACGCACTTATAGTCCATATCCTCGCACATCCGCGCCCAGACGAGCGTCGGTTCCACGCCATCCACGGTGGGGATCGGAAAACCTTGACGGTCGTAGTATTGCAGGATCATCGACAGCGTGCGTTGCCACGGCGACCGTAGCCACCAGCACGACGTGTGGAGATCGCAGAACGCGAACAGGTCAGCGATACACACCACCGCCGAGCCCTTCCTTCGGGTTCATCGGCACCGTGCTCACCGTCGCGTGGCGCTTGCACCGCCAGAGGATGAGCGCCGACCGATGCGGGTTCGGGTGGTAGTAGGCGCGCCCTCGCCCCCGCCACCGCTTCGGGCGCCGCCGACGGCGGTCCGCATTGCGGCCCCACGATCCGCGGAGTGCCGGGGGCGCCGTCAGTTGACAGATGGCGCACACGCGGCGACTCCGTTGCCAGACGACCGGGATGAGGTAGAGATCACGCACAGCCCGCCACCGGGGCGTGCGCCAACTGACACCACGCATCCCGGCGCGCGAGTTCGGCATGGAAGGTATGACAGCAGAGCATCGTCATGGCGTAGAGCGCCGGATCGTCCACGACGAGCGCCTGCACCAGCCGGCCCCCGCTGTCGGCGTCGAGCGCACCGCCCCCCAGCTCGACGCGCGCAATCATCTGCGCCGGGACGCCGCTGCGCCGGGCGAGGGTGCGAATCGACCACCGGCGACGGCGCCGCAGGATGGCGAGCACCATGCCGAGATCATCCATGCCGGGCGGGAGGATAGCAGGCGCACGGGACGGCGAATAGCCGTCAGCCCCGCACCAGCGTCTGCCGCACGATCACCCGCTCCCGGTACTCGCGATCGATCAGCATCAACTCGCCGGCCGCATACCCCCGGTCGTAGCGCGCCTGATTGACGGCGTCTTGGAACTGGTAGGGCGGGGTGCCCGCGAGCGCGTCGTCCATCCCTACGCTCCAGTGGGGATCGTCCGGATTCGCCGCCATGTCGTCGGTTCCCCCCCTCGCGGTCAGCGTTCCCACGGCTCCTTGTCGGGATTGCGGTCCGGGCCGGGGGTCGGGTTCCGCGCCGACAGCGGCGCCCGCGATTTCGGCGGCGGTCCCTTCCGCATCGGCAGCGGCCGCGACTTCGGCTTCTTCGCGAAGTCCTCCAGCTGCGACTCCGTCATCCCCGTGTCGGTTTTCTGACCCGCGCGCTTCCGCCCGAGTTCGGCTCCGAAGAAGCGGCGCTGCTTCTCGCTGACAGATGGCATCGGCGTCCTCTCCCTGCGCGCGGCATAGCAAAAGCCCCTTAAAAACGAAACGCCCCCGGGAGCGGCGAACTCACCGGGGGCGTGTATCCGATCCTGCCGAAGACAGGAACCGAACCGACAAGGGAGACTCTACCGGTGGGAGGGGGGAGGACGCAAGTCCCAGAGTACAGGGACCCCACGCAACCACCAGCCTGTCCCCTGACGCTCAACCGAGGAGGCTCGATTGAGCGAGATGATCAGCGTCGAGATGCGGTGCTTCCGAGTCTTGCCATTCACCGGTCGGCCCTTCGCGGTCATCGCATCGAGCAACTCGGTGGTATCCATGGGACGGCCAGCCTCCATCAAGAGGCGCGTGGCCATCTCGGCATATGTCTGCGAAGTCTCCGTCTGGGGCCGCGGTCGCGGCGCATAGTAGAGATCGAGAATTCGCCGGACGACATTCGGCAATGGGCGGCCTTCCTCACGGCCAGTCCGGTTGAGGTTCGTCCACTGCTCCTCGTTCAGAAGGATATTTAGCCGGAACCTGAATTCTGATCGTCTCTTCGCCATTGCTCACTCAGCGAGGGCCCTGCGCAATGGGTGCACACCAGCACGTGATCTCCGTCGTCTCCGTCCGGCCGACCTGCGTGAGCGCCTGGGCAACGAGCGCCGTCGCCCGTGCGCCGGCCTCGATGCAGACCTGCTCCGTCGGAAAGAGCAGGTAGGGCACCGTCGGCCACTGCCCCGTCGGGCGCGTCGTCCCCGTACAGAGCAGAATCCAGCCGAGGATCGGAATCGTGGGAATCAGCATTCCCCCGAGAGACGACGCCATCCCCCCCTCGTGTGTCAACCCCTCCGGGTAGCCGTCCCGCCGGGGGATATGCTAAGAGCGCCCCAGTCCCGAGGAGGAAGGTGGCGGTGGCGATTCGCACGATCCGGAACATCAAGGCATTCCGGCGCAGCCACGGATACACGCAGGTTCAGTTCGCCGGCTTGCTCCGGATCAAGGCAAGCACCCTCGTCTCCTGGGAGCGTGGGGAACATCGGCCCTCCGGGGCACAGCGCACGATCATGCAGTTGATGGCCGCGGACCCGGACTTCGTGCTCCGCACGCTGCGCACCGGCCGCCCCCACCTCCGGCCGACGCGCCGGCCCATCCCGATCAAAAAAACCGCTTGACCTGAACTTCAGGTTGAGGCATGCTCCGGCCCCTGATGGCCGAGACGGCGCCCTCGATGACGGATCGTGACGTCGCCCTCTCGACGCCGAGCCTCTTCAAGCTGGTCAAGCTGGACCTCGGCGCGGGGGAAGAGAAAGGGTTCGAGGACTACGTGCGGGCGGGACGGCGCCTCACGATTTTGCGGGAGCGCATCCCGCCGGGGCAGTGGAAGAAAACGCTCCGGGAGAAGCTCGATATCAGCACGACGACGGCCGCGCGGTACATGCGGTATGCTGAGAGGCTAGATAGTCTAGATCATGGATCGGCACGCCGGCGTGCCGCGCCACCGCCCCGCACCCTCTCGGAAGGCTCCGGAGATCACCGCCCTCACCACCAAGCCGGATGGTACACGGAGGCCCGCGCACAGCACGCGAAGGCCACCGCCCACCACGCGAGCACGCCCCAGCGTGAAGCCCGGTGGGCCGAGCAGCGCGCGGTCCGCACGCGCGCCACCGAGATCATCGATGCCGGGTACCGGGTCGTCGCCGCCAAGTACCATCCCGACAAAGCCGGCGGCAGCCATGCCGAGATGAGCCGCACCAACAAGGCGCGCGACGGGCTGCGCGCCGCACTCAAGTTCGTCTAGCTGAAAGGAGGAACCACATGCCCACGCCGAAGACCAATGGAGGACCCGGACCGACCACGGCGGTCGAGAAGGTGACCTGCACCTTCGACTTGGACCGCCACCTCGTCACCATCGGGGACCACGTCTACCCGACGCGCCCCCTCACCCAGGCGTCGCTCACCCGCTTCGCCGCCGAGTACGACGGCCAGCCCGTCCCGCTCGCCGATCTGCAGGAGGCGTTTGCCGGCGACGACGAGAACGGCGAGCCGTGGACGGTCACCAAGGTGAAGGGGATCGCGAAGCAGATGCTGGGCCAGGAGCAGCAGTTGATCCTGATCGCGGCCTACGGCCCGAGCGGCGGCGGCAAGAAGGTCGGCTGCCAGTTCGTCCCCGCCACCCATCCCGATGCCCAGGATCAGCTGATCGATCACCTGGTCCGGGCGAATGCCGCCCGGATTCGCGCCGCCGACCGCCACGCGCACCTCGTCGAGGCCGCGAAGAAGCACGGCATCACGGTCCCCGAGTAGGCCGCACCGACCACAGCGGACGGGCGCGGAGCGGAAGAGGGGGCCGCGCCTGTCCGCACCCGGACAATAAATGCGCGTGCTCCTCGCCGTCTGCGTGACCGCCTGGCTCTTGATCCTCTGGGTGCACGTCGTGGTCCTCGCCTTCCTCTTCTTCGCCCCGGACCGCGTGGACGCCGCCCGCCTCCGCTGGCCCCGGGTGGCTCGTGCCGTCGATCAGGGACAAAAGTTCGTCGCCGCCGGCATGCTCCTCGCCATCACGATCGGCCTCACCGTGCTCGTCCCCTGGCTCCTGCTCCGGCTCCCGTCGCCATGACCACGCCCGCCATCTGCCCCCATTGCGGACGCCTGATGACCATCACGACCATCAGCGTGCAGCCGTCCGGCATGTGGGACGAAACTTGGCGCTGCCCCGACGGCCGCTGGATGCACACCCGCACCGTGCCGCCGCCCCCAGGTTACGAGCGTCCCACCGACCGACGACAGCTCGCAATCCCCCACAACGGACCCGAACCGCCGGACGACTACATCGACATCCACGAACTCGCGCGCATGATCCACCGCTCCCTCTCCTGGATTCGTCACCAGCCCCCCGATGCCATCCCCGGCCGCCGCCAGCACTGCGAGGGCGGCCGCGTCGAGTGGAATCGCCACCGGGTGCAAGACTGGATCGACAGCTATACCCTGCCGGGCACCCGATGACCGACCCCGACCACACGCCGTGCTGGCACCTCCGCGTCCTCCCGCATCCCCCGCCCCGTCACGGCCCCCATGCCGAGCGCGGCACCATCGCCGTCTCCGAACCGCCCACCCCCAAAGACGCCGTCTGCTGCTGGTGCGGCCGCACCGTTCCCTACGAGAGCGTGATGATCCCGCTCCCCACTTCCCACACCCCATGACCGCCGACTCCCACCCCCTCGATCCCATCAGCCAAGCCCTCGGCCGCCTCGACGGGCGCCTCGACGAGTTCGAGAAACGCATGGACGATCGCTTCGCCGCCGTCGATCACCGCTTCGACGACTTCGAGCACCGGATGGCCGATCGCTTCGCGCAGATCGATCAGCGCTTCGATCGCCTCGACCGCCGCTTGAGCGGCCTCTACGCCCTCCTCACCCTCGGCCTCACCATCATCGGCTGGCTCGTCACCCGCACGCACTAGCATCCCGCCCCCGCTGGGTCCGCCGCACCCCCCGTTGACACTCGCCACCCCTCGGCGTACCTCGCTCTATCCCGAGTCACGAACCTCGGTAGGGCGATGGGCTAGTGGTCACGCACTCAGCCACACGCGTGACACATGATGAGCCTGTGGGGGTGGGGAGTGGACCTACCCGACCCGGGATCAGCGCACCCGGCCCCCGCCTCCCCGCTGATCGTCAGCCGGTCGCCACCTCTTCGCGTCGGTCCGCTGACAGCCTCACACCCTCCCGTCATGGGAAGGACAGGGGGGGTAGGGGGGGTCCAGGATGGGGCGCGCAGCCGACTCTGCGCGCACACACGCTGTGGCGTGACCGCCCACGCTCCACACTCGGACAAGGCGAGGGGAAAAGCCCCTCTTTTCCCCTCCCGGCTCCCCTTTTCACCCAGCCTTCGGTGGGGGGGGGACCAGACACCCCGGATTCACGTCGAACATCGCACTTTTCGACCAAACATCAGGCTGTTGGAGCAGATTGGGCGGTCGGAGCACGCACACCGCACCTCGGACGTGCGGTTTGGCGGGTTCGTCGCGACCGAGCGCAGCACCCGAGGCGTTTCGGCCCCGAGGCGCTCCGAGATCGGCGATCGTGGACGCGAACGGGCGCGGAACGGCGGCGCTGCGGGTGAAAAAAGTCCGTCTTGGCTATATTCCGGGGGGGAGGCTATGGCCCTGGCCGATCGGGGTCCCCGGCTGCGTCGGCACGGCGTAGCAGCGGGGCCTCGATGCCTCGCGCCGCGTCTCGGATCGGCAGTCAGAGACGCTCAGTAGCAAGATCGGCTGGGTAGGTGGGCAAAGGCGCGGCGTCTGTGCCAGTTGGAGCGAGCTCGGGAGGTGGACCCGGGTGGCAAAGGCCCCTGAAACGGGTCGGTCGGAGCCAATCGTTTGTGGAGCGCGCTTCAGTCTGACGAGTCGTCGAAGTGTAAACAACACTGAATATCTCAATTATTCACGATCGATCTCCTTCTCCATTCTGCCGTTGCTCTGCGCCCATGACGTGATTTCTTACCGCGCGCCACAATTCTTGCCTTTTGTGCGTCGGAGGTGGTAGAGAGACCCTCTAGGTGGCAGCGCGGCGAACGCTGGCACCCCATGACCCCGGCGATGGAGCCGGCATGGCAGACAGGAAAGGAACCGATATGGGACAGCACTACAGTCACCCGAGGCGAGCGAACGACCCGCACGCGGTGCCGGACGTGGAGACGTTCGAGGTGGACGCGCGCGGCTACGTCGGCGGTGAGCCGTTCGTGTTACCGCACGAACCGGGGGAGCCTGCGATGGGGCTGGCGGAACCGGGCTGGTACTATTGGTTTTGCTTGCCGGGCTGCTTGCCGGACGGCGAGCCGATGGGGCCGTTCGAGACAGAAGCGGACGCGCTGGCGGACGCGCGGGAGGGGCTGGAGGACGACGACACGGACGGGGGGGCGGCATGACGCCGGGCGTGGTGCTGGCGGCGTGTTACGCGGTGACGGGCGTGCTGATCTACGTGCACGCGCTCTGGACGGCGTAGTCGTCTGATCGTGCGGCCTGCGTGCGATGCAGGCGGCACCAGTGAGACGACTCTGACGGACGGCGAATCCGTCAAAGCCCGGACGCATGCCGCGTGCGGGAACGATCGAAAGGACTGAACCGACAATGGCACAGACACGAGAATGCCGGGGCGTAGCCACGCGCATCTACGACGACGAGGGCGGGACATCCGTCCAGTATCACGCGACTGTCGTCGTCCACTTCACGGAGCATGCCGTCACGCTCGATAGCGGCGGCTGGGAAACCGTCACGACGAAGCGCCGCATGAACCAGGCATCGAACGAGTTTAACCTGGGCTTTCAGGTCTACAGCCAGCGGCGCGAGTGGTTCGTGTCGTTCTGGAACGGGTCCGAGTGGATGCGGCTGCCGTTCGAGGATGGCATGGAGATTCCCCGGCACCGGCTTCGCTGGACGGGCGATGCCTGGGTAGCCTGCGACGCGTGAAAGGACGAACCGACATGAACGAGTGGTATCTGATCGACGGCAATGCGCTCGCGCGGCTGGAA
>Ga0066388_100001707_pt1 | contig 12680 bp, 7 predicted proteins | sample PanSoiMetaGPlot6_FD_64539 | JGI IMG/M metagenome (GOLD analysis project Ga0066388, IMG submission 64539) | Tropical forest soil microbial communities from Panama analyzed to predict greenhouse gas emissions - Panama Soil - Plot 6 (Hybrid Assembly) | ecosystem: Environmental > Terrestrial > Soil... | reverse complement strand
CAAGAAGGATGAGAAGAAGGACGAGAAGAAGGACGCGAAGAAGCCGGACTACGCGTACGAAGACATCAGCTTCGTGCAGATTCCGTCGGGTCAGAATCCGGTGCGCGTGTCGCGATCGTTTACGGTAGGGGCCGGCGCGTACGACGTGTTCGTGGTCGTCAAGGAACCGACGCCGGACAAGGCGCCGAAGAACGCGCCGGCGCCCAAGATGGGCGTCCTCAAGCAGACGATGAACGTGCCGGACTTCTGGAACGGAGAGTTCAACACGAGCACGGTCATCCTGGCGCAGCGGATCGATCCGATCCCGGCGCCGCTCACGCCCCAGCAGCAGATCGACCGGCCGTACGTGCTCGGCATGATGGAGATCGTGCCGCTCCACGACACGAAGTTCACGAAGAAGTCCGAGCTGTCGACCTTCATGCTGATCTACAACCCGAAGGTGGACAAGGACAACAAGCCCGATGTGACCGTCGAGTACAATTTCTGCCAGGCCGCCGCGGGCAGCGAGCCCAAAGCGGGTGAGCCGTGCAAGGCGGGCGAGAAGTTCTTCAACAAGACGAACCCGCAGAATCTCAACGCGAGCACGCTGCCGCCGCAGTTTGATATGGCGGCCGGCCATCAGTTGCAAAGCGGGCAAGCCGTGTCGCTGGCGCCGTTTCCCGAGGGGGCGTACCGCCTGGAAATCAAGGTCACGGACAAGGTCGCGAACAAAACGTTGACGAGGGACGTGAACTTTACGGTCAGCGCGTCGTAAGCCACACCGGCGACGCGGCCGGACCGGAGCGAAACATGAGAAGGACAGCCTGTTCGTCGGCGGCCGTCGGCGTTCTGGTGCTCCTCTGCCTGTCGCCACTGGCGAGCGCGCAGAACGTCACCCCGGCAGGGCCCGTCACGCAGATCGCATCCATCACGCACGGCGCGATTCTGGGCAGTGTGCTCGACGAGCGTGGGAAGCCGGTCGCCGGCGCGATGGTGTCGGCGCTCGGCACGACGAGCGCGTTCGCGGTCAGCGACCGCACTGGGCACTTCGAACTGCTCACGCTTCCACCGGGCCCGTACGTCGTCCGGGCGCATCTGGTCGGGTTCATTGCCTCACGAGGCCAGGTCGTCGAAGTTCGGGCCAGCGCGCGGGCATCGTCGTCCATTTCGCTGCGGCACGCGTCGAACCGCTCGACGGCCACCGTCCTCGCAGCGGGGATCGGCGGTGGAGATGAGGCCGAACCCGTGGAATCGACCGGGGATCCTTCAACGGCTCCATCAACCGACGATCACAGCGAGCTGACGTGGCGGCTGCGCCACATTCGCCGCGGCATTCTCAAGGACGCCAGCGTACCTGAGCTCGTCGCCGACGAAGCGCCGGATCCCGATCTGTTCGGTCCGGCGACGCGGCTCGGCGGCGCGATCGGTTCTTCGGCTCGGTTCGCCACCAGCCTGTTTGCCGGCACGCCGTTCTCGGGACAGGTCAATCTGCTGACGACCGGCATGTTCGATAGTCCGCAGCAGCTGTTCACCGCCGACAACTTTTCGCGAAGCATCGCCTACCTCGCCATCGGCGCGCCCGTGGGCGAGTCCGGTGACTGGACGGTGCGCGCGGCGCTGACGCAGGGCGACATCGCGTCGTGGATCGTGTCGGGTCAATATACGACGCGCGCGAACGCCCGTCATCGCTACGACGTCGGGCTTGCCTACAGCACGCAGCGCTACGACGGCGGCAACTTCGCCGCGCTGCGCTCCGTGACGGACGGAAGCCGCAACGCCGGGGCGATGTACGCGTTCGATGCCTTTGCCATCACGCCGTCGGTCACGCTCACCTATGGCGGGCGATACGCGCGCTACGACTATCTGGAGGGCCGCACGCTCCTCAGCCCGCGGGTGGCGCTCACCGTTGAACCGGGCGAACATTTCCGCATCACCGGCGCCGTCTCGCGCCGTGCGCTGGCGCCGGGCGCGGAGGAATTCATGCCGCGCTTCGAGAGCGGCGTCTACCTCCCGCCGCAGCGGACGTTCTCCTCGCTGACCGGCCGGCCGCTCGCCGCCGAACGGACCGATCACGCGGAAGTTGAAATCGAGCGTGACCTGGCGTCGACAACTGTGTCCGTGCGCGCGTTCAAGCAACGGGTCGACGATCAGCTCGTGACGTTGTTCGGGCTCGACATGCTCGGCGCTCCCGCGGCGCTGGGCCACTATTTCATCGACAACTCGGGCGACATCAGCGCCTCCGGCGTGAGCGCCGGTGTCCGGACCGCGCTCGCCGGACGCGTGCACGGCTCGGTCGAGTACTCGGTCGCGCAGGCGCGCTTCACGCAGTCGAACAGCTCGGCGTACCTGTTCGTGCTCGCGCCGTCAGCCCTGCGCGTCGAGCCCGAACGGGTCCACGACCTGTCCACGGCGATCGAAACCGACGTCCCGGAAACGGCGACCCACGTCGTGGTGCTGTACCGCGTGAGCAATGCGTTCTCGCGCTCCGGCAGCGCCGTGGAGCCCGTAGGCACGAAACGCCTGGCGCAGACGCCGGCTGACGTGCACCCGGCGTTGGACGCGCGGTTCGATGTCCAGATCCGGCAGGCGCTCCCGTTCATGGACTTCAGCACCGCGAAATGGGAGATGCTGATCGGCGTCCGCAACTTCTTCCGCGACGCGGCCCCCGATCAGTCCGTATATGACGAGCTGCTGGTGGTTCGTCCGCCGAAGCGGATCGTCGGCGGCCTGACGCTGAAGTTCTGACACACTGACGCGCGGCTGCGGCGCCACACAAGCCGTCCACATCGTTGAATGCAAAGCCAAATTCTTGGATGACGTGCGTTTTTTCGCAAGTTAAAGCGCCTAAAAGGTTTGGATTTTCAGTAAGTTAGCTGAAGATTGACCGGAATGAGCTTTGCAACCCAGCCGTTTTGGATTCGTGTCCGTACAATCCAAAGAGTCCATGTCTGAGGGGGTAAACAAACGGTCCGCGGCGCACCCCGAGGCGCGCTGGGTGGTCTGGGGCCGGTTTCTGCTCTCATCAGTCGTCGTGGTGGCGCTAGCCGCGCTCGGCATCGCCAACGTCGTCACGTATTCGCGTTGGCACGAAGTCGAGGACGGTGTGCTGTGGGGCGCGCGCGCCGAAGGGGTCACGGCGCTCGACGTCGCGCCGGGATCGGCGGCGGGTGCCGCAGGCATCGCGCGCGGCGACGTGCTCATTGCCGTGAACGGATCGCCGATCCAGGCGCCGTCAGAAGTCATTGAGTACCAGCACGGCAGCCGCGAGGGCACCCGCTTGGTGTACACGCTGGTGCGTCTCGGCACCCAACAAGCGCTCGAAGTGACGCTGACGCCTGCGCCGCGCGGCGGGCCGATGTATTTCGTGCTCGCTGCGGTGGGGTTCTTCACGCTGCTGGTCGGCGCGTCGGTGCGGCTGCGGCGTCCGCTCGATCAGGCGACGCTGCACTTCTTCTGGCTGTGCGTCGCGTTCTTCGGCTGGTTCACGTTCTCCTTTGCTGGTCCGTTCGATCGCCTCGATTGGTTCTTCTACTGGGGGGATGCGGTCGCGGCCGCCATGCTCCCGCCGCTGCTGCTCCATTTCACGCTCGTGTTTCCAGAACGCCGGAAACGCAGCACGCAGGAACCTGCACCGTGGGTCGTCGCGCTCATGTATCTGCCGGCCCTGGCGCTCTGCGCGGGCCGGGTAATCGCTGTCGAGCGCGGCGCGGTGGGCATGATGACCGGCGCCGCGTTCTCACGGGCGATCGAAACGCTCGATCGTCTCGAGCCCGTCTATCTCTTCGTTTGTGCCGCCGCGGCCGTCGTCGTGCTCGTGCGTGCGTTCAACGAGACAACGTCCCTGACCGCCCGCCGCCAGCTCCGGTGGATCGCGTGGGGAACTACCTTGGGCGCCGGCCCGTTCGTGTGCGCATACGCCCTGCCCTGGGTGTTCGGCATCGACCCGCCGCTCGCGCTCAAGCTGACCGCAGTTCCGCTTGGGCTCGTGCCGCTGACGTTCGCGTCGGCGATCGTGCGCTATCGGCTGCGCGACGTCGAAGTCATCGTCAAGCGCGGCCTTGCCTACACCGCGTTTTTCGGCGCCAGCGTCCTCCTGTACTTCGCGATGTCGAAGCTGACCGGGTTCGTATTCTCCCGCGATCCCGACGAACACACGTGGGTCATCGCGCTCCTGGCGACGATCGTGATTGTGCTGCTCGCGCAGCCGGTGAAGGACGCCGTGCAGAACGCGCTCGATCGCGTCTTCTATCGCGACCGCTACGACTACAGGCGTGCGCTGGTGGCGTTCGCACGCGACCTCAACAGCGATCTCGACGTCATGAGCCTCAGCCAGCGGCTCGTCACGCGTATCGTGGAGACCCTGGTCGTCGATCGCATGGCGTTGATGCTGGCGCCCGGCGACGAAGACAAGGGTGGCGATCTCATTTCGATCGGCGAGTACGGGTTCACCGGCGAAGTTCCCGGGCTGGCGCGCCGTTCCTCGCTGATGCCGCGCCTCGACGGCGGGCACACGATCGCGCTCGACGATCCCATCGCGGCGGCGCGGTTCCTGGCCGAGGAGGTCGAGTTCTGGCGCGACACGGGCATCTACTACTTCGTCCCGTGTGTGTTCGAGGGACGGGCGATCGCGGTCCTGGCGCTCGGCCGCAAGGAGACCGATGAGCCGTTCAACAGCGAGGACCTGACGCTGCTGACGGCGGTCGCGGGCCAGGTGGCGACGGCCATCGAAAACGGCCGTCTGTATCGCCAGCTCCACCTGAAGGCCGAAGAGCTCGGCCGCATGCGCGAGTTCAACGAAAACATCCTCGAGTCGCTCGACGATGGCCTGCTGGTGTTCGACGCAGACGAACGGATCGTTCGGTGGAACCGGGCGCTCGAGGACATGTACGGGCTCACCCGGGCGTCCGCCGTCGGGCGCACACTGTCCGAGGTTTTCGACCAGCACTTCCTCGATGCGCTGCGCGCCCTGCACGACGAACATCCCGATGGCGCCACGGTCTACCGGGTGCCGGTCATTGCCAGGTTCGCGAAAACCGACACGAAGGGCGAGTCGGCGGCCGACAACCGTCTGCTGGTCAACGTCACGCAGGCGCCGCTGCAGAACGCCCTGGGTGAAGACGAGATCGTGGGCACGCTGGTGCTCATCGAGAACGTCACGGATCGCGTTCGGCTCGAAGAGCAGCTGCAGATTTCCGAGAAGATGGCGTCAATCGGACTTCTCGCGGCCGGCGTCGCGCACGAGGTCAATACGCCGCTGACCGGCATCTCCAGCTACACGCAGATGCTGCTCGAGGGTGCCGATCCCGACGATTCCCGGACCGCGCTCCTCGAAAAAATCGAGCGTCAGACGTTCCGCGCCGCGAAGATCATCAACGGCCTGCTGAACCTGTCCCGGCCGGGCACCTCCTCGAACGATCGCATCGACGTCGATCTGAACGCGGTGATTACGGACGTCTTCACGCTGCTGGAGCATCAGTTCGAGGTTGCCAACATCAAGGTGCGGCGCGACCTGGCGGACGGCATCCTGATGGTGCTCGGCATCGAGCATCAGCTGCAGCAGGTATTCCTGAACCTGTTCCTCAACGCGCGCGATGCGATGCCGAGCGGCGGCTGGCTCTCGGTGACGACGCGCGCGGAAGGGAATCACGTCGTGGCGGAGATCGCCGACACCGGATCGGGCATTCCCGCGGCGCACCTCGCGCGGATTTACGACCCGTTCTTCACGACCAAGACCTTCGGCCGCGGCACTGGTCTCGGTCTCTCGATCACCTACGGCATCGTGCGGGAGCACGATGGCACGATTCGCTGCGACAGCACGATGGGACAGGGCACGAGGTTTACGCTCAGTCTGCCGTGTGCGCCGGTTGAAGAGGCGGTCGGTGGCGCGCGCCTGTAAGTACACCCATTAAGGTCATGCCCAGCACACGCCGCGGCTCGATTCTCGTCGTCGATGACGAAGAGATTATGCGCGAGATCCTCGAAACGCTGCTGACCCGCGAGGGCTACGATGTGCGGGTCGCCTCGTCGGGTGCAGAGGGTCTCGAGCTGGCGCGGGCGCTCCCGTTCGACGCCGCCCTGGTCGACATCATGATGCCGGGCCTGGACGGGATCGCGACGCTCGACGAGCTCAAGCGCATCGACGAGGACCTCGCGGTGATGATCATCACCGCGTTCGCCTCCGTCGAGAGCGCGATTTCGGCGATGAAGGCCGGCGCGTTCGATTACATCACCAAGCCGTTCAAGAACGACGAGGTGCTGGTCGTCGTCCGCAACGCCATGGAGCGGCGGCGGCTCGTGCACGAAAACCGGAACCTGCGCCAGAACATCCAGGAGCGCTACCACAAGTTCGCGAACATCATCGGCAAGAGCCCGCGGATGCGTCAGGTGTTCGATCTGATCATCCAGGCGGCGCCGAGCCGCTCGACGATTCTCATCCAGGGCGAGAGCGGCACGGGCAAGGAGCTCGTGGCGCGGGCCATCCACGCGAACTCCTCGCGGTCCGACCGCGCATTCGTCACGGTCAATTCCGGCAACCTGCCGCCGGATCTCCTCGAGTCGACGCTGTTCGGGCACGTCAAGGGGGCGTTCACCGGCGCCGTGTATCCCAAGAAGGGGATGTTCGACCTCGCCGACAAAGGCAGCATCTTCTTCGACGAGATCGGGAACGTGCCGCTCGAGACCCAGGCCAAGCTCCTGCGCGTCATTCAGGAGCGCGACTTCATGCGCCTGGGGGGGATGGAAACGATCAAGGTGGACGTCCGGATCATCGCCGCCACCAACGTCGATCTCCGGCAGATGATGGAGGAGAACCGGTTCCGCGAGGACCTGTTCTACCGGTTGCACGTGATCTCGATTCAGCTGCCGCCGCTGCGCGACCGCAAGGACGACATCCCGCTCCTGGTTCGGCACTTCCTGGAAAAGTACGGCGAGGAGAATCGCAAGACCGGCCTCGAGCTCGCTGCGGACGCGCTCGATTTGCTCACCGAGTACGATTGGCCCGGCAACGTGCGCGAGCTCGAGAACGTCATCGAACGGGCCGTCGTGTTGACGCCCGGTCCGCGCATCGGGATCGACCTGGTGCCCGATCATGTGCGGAAGGCGCCCAATTTCCAGATGCCGCAGTTCGTCGTTCCGCCCGAAGGGATCTCCTTCAAGGACGTGATCACGGACTTCGAGAAGAAGCTCATCGAATCGACGCTCGATGCTGCCGGGGGCGTGCAGAAGCGTGCGGCAGAGCTGCTGCACATCAAGCCGACCACTCTGAACGAGATGATCAAGCGGTACGAGATCCGTCCCCGCCGCAAACGTGTCGCGAACGGCAACGGCAGCGAGCACCCGGACGGGTCCAGGGCGCCGGTTGACGCCAGCGACTCCACGCACGAACCAGCCGAGCCGGTCGAGGACAAGTAACAGCCACGCGTCGTTCTCGTGAGACACCGTTGAAACAAACGGCCCGGCAGAACGCAGAAAACCGCCCATTTTTCCGGGTTTTTGGTAAACTCCGCACGGCAATGGCGGCTGAAACGGAACGGGGGACAGCCCGATCGAAACCACGGGTTTCTGTCATCATCCCAGTCCATAACGGCGCCAGCACCCTGGAAGCGTGCCTCCCGCCGCTACTTCAGGCCAGCCCCGATCTCGCCGAAGTCCTCGTCATCGACGATCGGTCCAGCGACGGCAGCGGCGCGGTCGCCCGCGCGCTGGGCGCCACGGTCATCGCGAGCACCGGCCTCGGGCCGGCGGCGGCGAGAAATCTCGGTGCCCGGCGGGCGGCCGGCGACATCCTCTTCTTCGTCGATGCCGACGTCACGGTGCAGCCCTCGACCATCCAGCAGGTCCTGGACATCCTCACGGCGAACCCCTCGGTGTCCGCCGTGTTCGGGTCATACGACGACGAGCCGTTCGAGCCGAACTTCCTGTCGCAGTACAAGAACCTCTTTCATCACTTCACGCACCAGACCGCCCGCACGGCAAGCAGCTCGTTCTGGGCGGGCTGCGGCGCGATCCGGCGCGACGCGTTCGAGGCGGTGGGCGGTTTCGACGAGCAGCGGTATCAGCGCGCGTCGATCGAGGATATCGAGCTGGGGTTCCGTCTGAGCAGGCAGAATTTCCACGTACGCCTCGAGCCAACGCTGCAGGTCAAACACCTCAAACGCTGGAAATTCTTCTCGCTGATCAGGACCGAAGTCCTGGATCGCGCTCACCCGTGGTCGACGTTGATCATCTCGAACAACGCCATTCCGGACGATCTCAACCTGCGCTGGTCCTTCCGATTGAGCGCGGTCCTCGTCGGGCTACTCGCGCTGGCACTGCCGTTTCTGGTGCTGGGACAGGGGCAGATCTACGGGCGCGAAGTATCCGAGATTGCGCTCACCGCGATTCTCGTCACCTGCGCCATCGTCGTTCTGCTGAACCGCAGCTTCTATCTCTTTCTCATCGGCGCGCGCGGAGTCGCCTTCACACTGCGTGCGGTTCCGCTGCATCTTGGCTACTACTTCTATAGCGGCGTGACGTTCGTCGTCTGCTGGGTCTGGGAACAGAGCGGACGTGTGATCGCCGCGCGCGTGCGCGATCGCGCGCTGTAGCCGTTTCGCGGAATGTGCCTTGCCGGACCGCCGTTCGCTGGTCGTGGTGTTTCTAGCGGCGCTCGTGTGCCGCGCGGCGTTGTGGTCCGCCGCTCTACCGGATCCGTCGCGGCTGCTGTCGCCGCCCGATTCGGATGAATACCTGACAATCGCGCACAACATCGCCGCCGGCCGCGGATTCAGCGCCGACGTCTCCCCGCCCTTTCGCCCCGACATCCGCCGGACGCCTGTTTACACGACGCTGCTCGCGAGCGTGTTCCTGCTGCCGTTCGGAGACGTGCGGCTCGCCTCGCTGATCGGCGCGCTGGCAAGCGCCGCCACTGTCGCCGCGACCTACTCGATCGCGTGGCACCTCTTCGGTCCGATTGCAGCGATTGGCGCAGCCGTGCTCCTGACGGTCGACGTGACAAGCGCCAGCTACAGCGTCTTGATTCTCACCGAGGCTGTCTTCACGGCTCTCGTCACGACTGCCGTACTCGCGCTCATGCGCCGCCCGCTCACGCGCCCAGCCGATGTACGCGGCGGAGCGCTCCTCGGCGGTGCGGCGCTGTGCCGCCCTGCCGGGATTCTCCTCGGGCTCGTGACGCTCCCTGTCGGCGCGTGGCGTCACTCTGCATGGCAAGCAATCGCGCGCCACTATATGTGGGTGAACGCGACCTTCTTCCTCGTCGCGCTCCTGTGGGTAGGCAGGAACTTCATCGTCGCCGACACGTTGACGCTCAGCTCGATCGCGTCGGTCAATCTCTACTTTCATCGCGCCGCGGCGGTAGAGGCGCGCCTCGAAGGCAAGAAGGCCGAGGAGGTTCGCGCGGTCTGGGAGCGGCAGTTCGAATCGCTCTCGGCTCAGTGGAGCGATGCCGAGAAGCTCGAGTGGATGAAATCGCACGCGCGCGACGTCATTCTCAGCCATCCGGCGACGTATCTGCAGATTACGGTCGATGGATTCATCTACATGATGCAATCCGAACCACTGGAGTTGCGCCGCCTTCTCGGGCTCCGCGAGGGTTCGTTCTCGTACAACGCCGCGGGCGTCGCTGCCTCCGTTCAGTTGTGGCTCGTGTATCTGGCGGCCGTTCTGGGGGTGCTGGCTTCCGCGCGCGACGACGAACGCCGACGCGCGGCGCTCGTCCCGCTGGCGTTCATCGCATATTTCGTGCTCGTGTCCGGGCCGGAGGCCTACCCGCGGTTTCGCGTGCCCATCATGCCCTTCGTGGCTATGCTGAGCGGCATCGGTATCGAACGTCTCGCGACGTCAATCCGCTCGAGAGGGGTCTATGAAAAAGCTGATCCTCCTTTTCGTCCTGGTTCTTCGGGCATCGGTCTTCGCTGAGACGCTGCAGGGGCGTTGGAGCCTGATCGCGGCGGAGGACATTCGCGCCGACGGATCGGTCGCGCGCCACCCCTGGGGCACGCGTCCCGTGGGGTCCATCGTCGTCGAGGACGGCTGGTGCTACCTGCAAATCATGTCTGGCGACGTGCCGTCGTTTCCTGGAGATCGCGGCGCCGCTGGCGCGCAGATGAAAGCGGCGCTGCTGAGCACCTACATCGCCTACACGGGACCGTGCACCGTCGACGATGCGGAAGGGAGCGTGACGCTCAAGGTCGAGGCCGCCTGGCGTCCGGACTACGTCGGCACCGAGCAGAAACGATACTTCCGATTCGAGAACGGCAAGCTGATCTTCGGTCCGGCGCCGAACTCGATCCGAGGCGGGACCGAGACGCTGACGCGGCGTCTCACCCTCGAGCGACGGTAGCTGGAATCAGCGCGCTCTCACGCGAGCGAACATCCGCTCGTACTTGCCCAGGACAACATCCCAGCGGTAGTTCCGGCGGATGTAGTCGCGCCCGTTGCGGCCGAGCGCGGTGCGAAGGCGCTCGTCGCCCACGAGCAGTTTCAGACACTCGACGAACTCGTCGCGGTCTGTGTAATACAGCCCGCCGTTGCTGCGCACGCAGTGCTCGACCAGAACGGCGCTGCGCGCGTTGGCAAGGACGGGAGTGCCGACAGCGAGCGCTTCGAGCGCGAGCAGCGACAGGCTTTCGTACGGCGATGGACAGATGACGACGGTTGCGGCTTCGAGGGCCTGGAGACGCTCGCGGTCCGAGAGCAGGCCTGCGAACCGGACGAACGGGTCCTCTGGCAGCGACATGAGCTTCACGCCCATGAGCACCAGCGTGGCGTCCCCGCCGTCCTTTACGTATTCGCCGAAGTATTGAATGAGCTCTTCGCAACCCTTGCCCGGATCGATGCGGCCGCCGTACAGCGCAATTGAGCCGTAGAGCCGATGCCTGCGCCGGAACACGGCGCCGCGCGTCAGTAGATGGGACGGAAAGCCGCGGGCCGGTACGCTCTCGTCCGCAGCGGAGTCGGCGCCGTCGGGCGCGGCGGAAGCCGCCTCTTCGTCGGTTGGCGGCGCCAGCCGCGGATACGGCGGCTGCTGCGGCAAATCCACGCCGACGCCGACGACGTCCTCGATGAGCGGTCGATCGTGAAACTGCGCGCGAACGAAGCGCTGCTCGCTCTCCGTGAGATAGCAGAGCGCCGCCGGTTTCTGGAACACGTCCTTGAAGATTTCGAGACGAATGGCGGGTTCGTCGTGCGCTGTGCTGACGAGTATGCTGCGCGCCGGCGCGACGTCGAGGCCGAGCACCGTCGTGGCGTACAGATAGGTGAAGAAGATGAGGACGTCGTACTGCTGATGATGCCGGCGGAGATAGTCGTTGAGCGCGGGGCACCACGGGCCCTGCCGCTTCAACCACTCCATTTCATCGGCGCGGGTGTGCGGTGTCGAGAAGATCCAGTCGGAGTACTTGTTGAAGGCGTCGATCTCGCGCGTCTGAGCGCTCGCGAAGCGGCGGACAGTTACGCCGCGGATCCGATCGGAGCCCTCGGGATAATCGTTCTTCCACGTCACGTAATCCTGCGCGCAGGTTGTGAGAACTTCGACGTCGTGCGTTGCGGCGAGACGCTCGGCGACGAGCCGGCACAGATGCTCCGATCCGCCCAGGACTTCGGCGCCGTATCGCTGGATGATGAACGCGATTCTCACGACAGGGACTGGATGACGGCGGTCAGATCGTGCGTGATGCGCGCGTCGCCGAAGTCGGACAGCCGGCGCCGCTGGCCGGCAATCACCCGCGCGCGCAGATCGTCGTCGAACGCCAGCGCGCCGAGGAGCTCGGCCGCGTACTCGAGGTCCTTGGGCGCGAACTGGACGCCGGCATCCCCGAGCGTGTCGGGCACGGCGCCGGCCGTATACGCGAGCACCGGGACGTCGGCCGCCATTGCTTCGAGCAGGGGTACGCAGAAGCCTTCGTGCTCGCTCAGCGAGACGTACACTGCCGCGCGCCGATAGTAGACAGCGAGCTCTTCATCCGGGACCGGACCGGTGAAGAGGAAGCGATCGGGCAGCATGCGATACTCGGCCATCAGCGCGCGAATCGTCGCATAGTACCGCGGCACGACGTCGCACCGTCCAACGAAGATGAACCTGTAGTAGGCGTCCACGTACCGCTTGTAGGCTTCGGCCAGCTTGATGTGATCCTCGATTTTCTTGTTCGGAGCGATGCGGCCGACGAACAGGAAGTTCACCAGCCTGCCGTCGGCCATGGCCTCGACCGACGGCCGATTCACGCGCTGCGTAATCCGGCCCAGATCGACCGCGATCGGGAACACGCCGGTCCGTTCGAATCCCAACGATTCGAGCTCACGCCGATTGAACTCCGAATCACCGAGCGCGAGGTCCGTGTGACCCGCGAGCGTTGCAAGCTCCTGGCGCCCGAGGAACGCCAGGCGGAACAGCCCCGGATCGTACGGAGCGAAGTACGCGGCTGGGGTGACGTTGTGATACTGCAGCACGCGGCCGCTCTCGAGGGAGCCGAACGCCGCTGTCATCGGCGAGGGCAGGGCGTAGTGAAAGATCGTCAGATCGCCTCGTGCCGCGGCCGGGTCGCGAAACGGGCGGACATCGTGCCGGAGATCGTCCTCGATCGTGAGCGCGTACACGTCGGCGTCATGCCCCATCGCCCGGAGCAGGTCTCGCACGCGCCGGGCGCTGTCACCGATGGCGTCGCCCTTGTGCGCCGCCGGGACCCATTGGTTGATCACCATCTCAG
>Ga0066388_100001706_pt1 | contig 12681 bp, 7 predicted proteins | sample PanSoiMetaGPlot6_FD_64539 | JGI IMG/M metagenome (GOLD analysis project Ga0066388, IMG submission 64539) | Tropical forest soil microbial communities from Panama analyzed to predict greenhouse gas emissions - Panama Soil - Plot 6 (Hybrid Assembly) | ecosystem: Environmental > Terrestrial > Soil... | reverse complement strand
TCGTCGGGCTCCATCGTTCCCGAGATCGAGGAGTACGACTGCCCCGGACCGAGACACTCGTCGCTGCCCTCGGCGCTGCCCGGCAGCAGTTTGATGTCGGCGGATGCCGTGGTCTGGAAATCGCGCCCCGAAATACTCGCTTCGACGCGTGCGGGCGGCGCGCCGTGCGCGATGACGAACGGAGCGTTGTAGGTGGCCTCGCCTGGAGTCGTGTGCCGGTCGATCGCGTTGCGCCAGCGCACGTGCATGCCCGGATCGGGCGGCGGCACGATGCTCAGATAGACATCCTCGCCGGCGCCGGCGCGGGGCTGCGACAGGACGATGCGGTAGGACGGAGTCCGCGCGGCCGCGGCGGGAACCGCCAGGAGCAGCAGGAAGAGAAGCGACAGGCGCGAGCTTCGGGGAGATCGCACGAGAGCCTCCAGGGGATGAATGTCCGGCGCAAAGTCTAGCGCCGCATGGTCCCACGTGCGATGCAAACTCTTGGGCCGCGGCCGTTGCATCAGGTTTCGGTGGGGCGCTAGGGTCGTGTACATGAAGACCACCGACGAGAAACGCCAGACCTTTAGCGAGCTGCATCGCACCGGCTGCTTCGTGATCCCGAATCCGTGGGACGTGGGCAGTGCGCGCTATCTGCAGAGCCTCGGCTTCAAGGCGATCGCCACGACGAGCGCCGGCTACGCGTGGAGCCAGGGCCATTCCGACAACCACGTCACGCTCGACGACATGCTGCGTCACTTCGAAACGATGGCAGCGGCGCTCGACGTGCCGGTGAACGCCGACTTCGAGGGTGGTTTCGCGGTCGATCCGGCCGGCGTCGCGGCGAACGTGCGCCGCGCAGCGGCGACGGGCGTGGCGGGGGTCTCGATCGAGGACTCGACGGGACATCCGGCCGTGCCGCTCCACGAGTTCTCTCTCGCCGTCGAACGCATGCACGCGGCGGCCGAGGCGCTGCGCGGTTCGGGCGTGCTGCTCGTCGGCCGCTCGGAGGGTTTCATCTCCGGTCGTCCCGACATCGACGAGACGATCCGCCGCCTGAAGGCTTACGCCGACGCCGGTGCCGACTGCCTCTACGCGCCCGGCATCACGACGCGCGAGCAGATCGCGGCCGTCGTGCGGGCCGTCGCGCCGAAGCCGGTGAACGTGCTGGTGCGCGGTCCGGTGACGACGCTCGCCGAGCTGGAGTCGCTCGGGGTCCGCCGCATCAGCACCGGCGGGGCGCTCGCACGGACCGCATGGACGGGGTTGATCGCGGCGGCGGAGGAGATGGCGCGGAAGGGGACGTTCGAGGCGCTGGGAGCGGCAACGAAGGCGGACGTGAACGCGCTGTTCGGGTGAGAACGCAGCGCCCTAATGCTCGTCACCGTGCCCCAAGCTCTTCAAAGAAGCCAACGCTGCTTCTCTGACCCCCAAGACATTGTCGTGAGTCAGCTCCTGCAGGCGGGAGAACACCTCGGGGCGCGGATACTGAGCCAGCGCCGTTGCAGCCCATCCACGCCTTTCGGGCATTGCATCCTCTGTCTCTCGCATGATTGCAGGCAGACGGTCTGCATCCGCGGGGTAGACGAGCACGTTGAGGCTTAAGAAGTACGTCGCTTTTTCGGCTTCGCTGTCAGGCGGCATGTACTCGTCGATGCTGCCGTTTCCCGAGGCGAAGTCCCGCATGCCTAGTCTCCGATCATCGCCTAGTGGATGTCCCGCCCGGATCATTGCGATTCGGCTTCGAACCGCGGTCAGGATCGAATCGGGAGCACGGATGACCCCGAAATGATTGTCGAGAGCGGGTGGGAAACCGATTTGGGACAGGTTGAAGACCTGGACATGGAGCAGCATGTCCGTCGGATCACCGCGCGTGTAGCGATGCCACATGACGAGCAGCGAGTCCCCCCTTTTCGGAGCGGGAGAGCACTCATCGACACAGACGATACCCTTACCGCTCGTGCGTCCGAGCAGCCTTTCGATAACCGAGTAATGGACCTCAAAGCGGCACTCCGTCGTGCCGACAGAATCCCGATCGGTAGTCGCAGCCACCAGCGCGATGCGCTCGCTGGTCAACACGAGCATGTCCACTGACCTGAGCCGTTTGGACGCTGCCGAAGCGATCTCGACCGAAGGAAGAAGAAGCAGGAGTGGCACCAACGCCTTCAGCAGGCGACGGGCCCAACCCTGAGCGCCTCGAAAAGACTCTGAGTTCATCGTGATGCCCTCAGCGCGGCATGCCGCCACCGGCCGCCAGTCCGGCTGCGCGCGAGATCTCGCTGGAGCGATTCTCCGCGGTCAGGGTGTGCACCTCGAGTTCCGTCTGACGATCGCGGAACCACAGTTGCACGGCCTTCTGGTCCTTGCTCAGGCGCAGCGCGGCGACGCCAAGGAAGCGCTTGTCGAGCCAGCGGGGCAGGCCATTGCTCATGGCGTGCATCATCACGAGGAACAGGATGAACGCCGGCAGGAAGAACGTGCCGAACGCATCGATCGATCCGAAGCGGACGTTCGGGAATCGCTCGGACGCGAAGATCGCCGCGACGATCACGCCGATGCCCGCGAGAACCATGGCGGTGACGCCGGCGAATCCCATCCGCTTGCGGCGCCCGCTGCACGGCCGACACGCGGGAACCGGGATCTGGCACCCGCGGGTCATGTGAACTCCCGGGAGGTGGTACTTGGTGCCCGCGAAGATGCGGTGCGCCACGATCTCCCGGCTCCCGCACGAGACGCAGCGCGGCGGGAACGTCAGGTAGTTCAGCGGCAGCCAGTCGTCGACGAGCGGCTCTCCGCCGGAGCGACTGTCGGCCACGCTCTGCAGGTGGTGCACGATCCCGGCCGCGCCCGGCCACACGTTGGGAATCGTGATCGTGCCGCCGCTCGCGAACACGAGCTTCGTGGCGTTCATCTCCGCCCGGACCGCCGTGACGTCGCGAACGGCAAACCGTCGGATCAGTCTCCCGGCGCGGTACTCCGATACGTAGATGCGGTCCATTACCACCCGCCGATTCCCGTAGACCAGCCACAGCGGCCCCAACAGGACACCGATCGCGGGCAGGAACCACGCGTCGACCGGGACGCTCGCGCCGTGGGACGCCGCGTTCCACAGGTACCAGACGCGCGCGACGGCCGCGAGGAACACCAGGGGCAGGATCCACCGGGTCAGCGGTGCGGGCTCGGCGACGATGGCTTCGAGATCCATTCGGCTCCTCCGTGAGCTTGGGGCGCGACCGGCTCCGGGAGACGCGTCAGCTTTTCAGCACGGCCAGCACTTCGTCGAGCATTTTTTTTCGCGTCGCTCGGCGCCCGCGCGATGTGTGTGAGCTCGCAGTCCCCGAGCGAGCGGGAAACCGGACGGGTGATGGCCAGAGTCATGGACGTAGTTCATCGCGTGAAGGACGCGCTCAGCGAACCCTGGGCTCCAACTCGCGGCGTTCTCTCTCCGACAGCTGGTCGGTCCCTGTGAACGTGCGTCGCAGTACGGGCAACATCGCAGCAAGGTCCCGCACCCGACCTTCGCTCTTCAAGAGGAGCGCGCGATTGAAAAGTGCGACGCGATCCTCCGGCCAATTGACAAGCACACGTCGCAACGCATCGTCCGCTTCCTTCACCCGACCGCTCCGGTAGAGGCGCACTGCCTCGAGGTTGGCTATGCGGGAACTCCGCGGGAATCGCCGCAGCAGATCGTTCAACAGAAGGCCGACGTTGGCATCGTCGGTCGCGAGCATGCCGGCCGCCAGCCAGTACGCCGTGTCCTCCCGCTCGGGGTGCGCCGCATGCTCGCGCCCGAGACGGTCCAGGGCACGCTCCACGTCGATATCGGAGTTCGAACCGCGTGAGGACGGTGTGGCCGCTGCAGGGTTCGCGGTCAGCACCATGTCCTGCCGCGAAACCTCCGCCACGGTGAAGGACACCAACTCGATGGAAGCGGTGACCGGCCGTCGCGACAGCCATACCGCCAGTGGGATCGCGAGGACGATCACGGCAGCGGCGACCTGCCACCGGCTGCGGCGCGACGCGCGCGGGTTCGCCACCCCCGATGCCGGCGTCTCGTCACGCTGGCCGTTCGGCGAAGCAGTCGGCCGGGTCTGTTGCGGCGCCGAACGCACGGCTGCCAGCCACTCGGCCGGTACCCCCTGGGGTCCGTGCGACACCTTCCACGCGAGGAGCGAGCGCGTCGCCTCCGCCTGGAGCGCATGACACCGCCGGCATCGGATTACATGCTCGCGTACCCGCCGCGCCAGCTCCGAGTCCTCATCCCGTTCGAGCAGCCCGATCAGCTCGTCAGGCGAGGGATGCCACTCGCCTTCGGCCGACAGCTCATCGCGTCGATTCGGCATCTGGCCCGGTCGCTCCCGTCATGCTTCCAGCATGAGCTTCAACTGGCGAATGGCTCGCGCCTCGACGGTGTAAACCTCACGTTGCCCGCTGAGCTGCAGCGCATCCGATGCCTGACGCGCGGTGCGGTGCTGATAGAAGCGCAGATCGATGACCTGGCGTTCGAGATCCGGGAGGCGCGCGACGTGCTCCCGAACGAGCACGATCGCCTGTTCGATGCCATCCTGGAGAAGCTCCCATTCCGGCGCCGCCCCATCCTGTCGGGCTTCGTTGTCGATTTTCAGCTCGTGCAGATACTCGAGCAACCGTCCTGAGGTCATTCCGATCGACTGCGCGCACAGGTCGAATGCCAGTCGCCGCCGCATTCGATTTCCGATGCCCGACTCCAGCCGCTCCAGGATGCGCGCCAGGTCGTCGATGGTCAGCGCATGACCTTCCCGCTGGAGCAGGATCAGGATCTCGGCCCGGCCGAGCCGCTCGAGCCAGTAGAGCCGGAACACGCGCCGATCGAGTGCACTGAGCGTGTTCCAGCGCACCGGGCGCGTCCAACGCAACTCCGACGTCCGCAGGTAATCGATGCATCGGCTGCGCGAGTAGATGTAGAGCCAGGTCGAGAGGGAGGACCGGCCATCGTAGGTCTTCACGGCGCCCGCGCGCAGCTTGCCCAGGATTTCGACGAACACGTCACGCCTGATGTCCCGGCTCGCAAACGCCAGATACCGGCGCGTGACGACGTGGACGAGTCCCGCGTAGAGACCGATGAAGCGGTGCCAGGCGGCCACGTCTCCGGAAACAACGGCACGGACGAGTTGGCGGGCCTGTTCCGGGCCGGGGCCAGGCGGCATTGAGCGCCTCGAAGTGGAGCGGCTCTCGCGTGATGTGGACCTTCGGATGCTATCCGAATTGGATGTGTCATCGTGCACCGAAACTTGGTCGGCCCGGCAACCGGCTCGAATCGGTAATTCTTCCGCGCACTTCGTAAAATCCGATTGAACGGTCGTGGGTCACTGGAGAATGGACGTGCACGGACGGGCTGGTCGCATCGTGGCACTGCTTGTGGCCCTCGCAATCTCGGGCTGCCGGTCGCCTGCACCGGACCCCGTCGCCCGTCTCACGCAATTGGCTCCAGGCCTGGATCACGAGTTCGCGGCGCATCTCGTCGCCGACGATGACTCGGCCTTCGCCTCCTATGGAGCCAGGCGAGGATGGTCCACGGTGTATCACGTCGTATGGCTCTTCAGCGAAGCCCGGCACACGAATTCTCTCGCGGACCTCGAGCGGGTCCAGCGGGTGCTGGCGCCTTACGGAATCAAGCTCGCGCGGATGATCGATTCGGCCTATGGCCTCCGCGCGCTGGCGCGCGAGATCGAGACCGCTTACACGGCTCCTTCATCGATCGAATTCGCGAGAATCCAGCGCGCCTATCGCATCTGGCGTCTTCGCACGGATCGATCGCAGAGTCCGCAGGCTGTCGAGCAGGAGCTGAACGCCATTCTCGCTGGCTGTGCGCCCGGAGAAGACGGACTCCGCAGCCGTGCTTTGAGCGCGCTCGCCGATCTCAAGATGCGAACCGGGGAGACGTTCCAGCACCTGCGTTTCCGACGCGCGGCCGTCCTGGAAGGCGCCCGCATCGGCGATACGAGCTGGCTCCAGGACCTCGGCATGCTGGGCGACCTCCAGGAACAACGGGGGGAGACGGATTCCGCACGGGTCCTGTGGCAGCAGGGTCTCGAATACTCCCGCCGGCATCGCATGGACTACCAGGCCGCCCGCTTCTCGATATTCCTCGGCAACCACTTCGCCTCTGCCGGACGGTGGGGGATTGCCTCCGACTATGTCGACGACGCGCGTGAGATCGCCCGCAGCCTCGACGACCCCGGCCAGCGGCAATGGCTGCTCCTCGAAACGCTCGAGTTTTCGTATCGGATGGGTTCGACGGTCGCGATGCGGCGCCAACTGCGGGTTGCCGACACCGAGTTGAATCGCGCCCGCGAGCGTCGGTTCTCGCTCGCGCCGGGCCTGGAGGCGCGGATCTCCGAATTGCATGCGCTCACTTCCGCGACGAGCGGGGATCCCGGAGATGCTGAGCTCTGGTTCAAGCATGCCGAGCGCTACTACCTCGCGAGCGGGGCCCGTGATCCCAGGTATCCAGGAATGCTCGTGCGTCGGGCACGCATCCTCCGTGACACGGATCGACCCAAGGAGGCGCTGCGCATCGCGCGCCGCGCGCTCGAATACGCCGACCGCGAGTCCATCTCGGAGTGCGTGGCGGAGGCCACATTGGCCATTGCTGATGCGTCCATTGCGTTGGGAAGAGGGCGCGATGCCGCCGAGGCTCTCGCCCGCTTCGATCGTTCTGCCGTGCCGCCGGGCGATCCCAAGTGGCTCGAATACGACGTCCTGCGCGTGCGTCTTCTCGCGCCGGCCGGCGACCGGCCCGCGATGACGACGGTGCTGCGCACGGGCCTCGCGCGGATCGAGACGACCATGGTGAGGGCGCAGAGTGACGAAGCCCGGCTGGAGCTGGCCAGGCATGGCGAACTGCACGAAATCGTGCACGAGCGGTTGGACCGCGATCCACGACTCGGATACGAGTTCGAGATGGCATGGCGCAGGGCGAGCACGACGCGCGCTCTGCCGGCGCGTTCTCTGCTCACGCCCTGGGCTTCCATCGCGGTCGATCCGAAGGTCGCCTTGCAGGCGCTCCCCGGCAGCGCTTCCCCGGACGACTCGACGCTTCAGGTCGTCTATTTCTGGGGCGACCGCGTCGTGCGCTGGACGCGCTCCCGGCGAGGCATCACTCGTGCGGAAATCACGACGCGCCCCGACGAGCTCGAGCAGAGGATGGAATCGGTGCGAGCGTCACTCGCGGTCTCGCACCATCTCTCGAGGTCTCAACGTGCACGGGTCTCGGCCGAGCTCCACGAGCTGGCCGTGAAGGTGCTTCCCCGCGAGATGCTCGAATCCCCCGCTTCAGCACGGTTCCGAACACTCGAGATCCTGCCGGACGGGGCGCTCGGTCGCCTGCCATTCGGAGCTTTGAACGTGATGTCCGAGGGGTACCGGCCGCTGCTCGCCTCGGTCGACGTCGTCTACGCGCGCGGCGAACCGGCGCATCCGGCTCGGAAGGTAAAGGATGCCGGGCTGGTGATCGTGGATCCCGAACTGTCGCCGGCGCTCCGACGCAGGCATGGCGGGCTCCCGCGACTGCCGAGCACGCACGCCGAAGCCGATCTGCTGCGCACCTTCGATCCACGCGTTTCCGTTCTCGTCGGCAACACCGCCACCAGGTCGGCCCTGCTGGCGGGCTGGGAGCGGCACTCGTGGCTCTATTTCGCGGGACACGTGCTCACCAGTTCGGACTCCCCATGGCTGAGCTTCATCCCTCTCGCGGCGGATCCGACTCTTCCCGGAATCGAGAAGGAATACTGCGAGTCCGCGGACATCATGGGCGCCGATCTCTCCGGCTGCGAGCTGGTCGTGCTCTCCGGCTGCGCAACCGGCGTCACCGACGAACCGGGCGTCGGCGGCATGGGTCTCGCCCACAGCTTCCTCGATGCAGGCGCCCGCGCCGTCGTCTGGACCTTCTGGTCGGTGAATGATGCTCAGGTCCCGGCCATCACGGAATCGTTCATCCGCGGGTGGCAGGGCGAACGCGAGGCACCGGACCGGGCGCTGTGCCGCGCGCAACGCGAGTACGCGGGCCGGGACTCCGCCCTGGTCACCGCATCCACTTGGGCGGCCTGGGCCATCGAACGCGCACGCCTTTCGTCAGAGGGTGCTGCGCAGCCCGTGAACGGGGTCATGCGGCCCGTCGCCGTGAGGCGCCCGTGAACGGGTGATTCGAAGGACGGGACGACGGGGAGGGAGGGGACTCCCACCCCGTCGTATTCGTTGGCTCTCAGTTCGACACCGTGACCTTGCGTTCCTGGCGCCAGCGTCCGACGTCCATTCGATAGAAGTAGATCCCGCTCGGTACGAGCCGCCCATTGAGGTCTCGGATATTCCAGAGGATCTGGTGACGTCCCGCCTCGCGGTTCTCATCGATCAGCGATCGAACGAAGCGTCCCTGGGCGTCATAGACGCGGATCTGCACTCGATCGGCCGTCGGAAGCGCAAACTCGATCATGGATACCGAGCCTCTTGTCGGGTTCGGTCGTGGCGGCGACAGCTCGAGCCGCGTGGGAAGGGCCGGCATTCCACTGCCGCTGAGGTCTGTCGTGTAAACGCCACGCGTCGCGAGGTAGTAGTCGCGTTCCATGCCCTCGATCGGAGGCGGAACGTGATAATTCAGCTCGATGTCGTCTCCGGGCGTCAGCGCGACCTCGCCGTCCCGCGACTTCAGACTGGCGAGAACATCACCGAGACGGCTGTGTCGTGCGTTCTCGGCACTCACCGTCACCGGCGTCGCGGGATGCTCGGTGAGGCGGAACCAGCCGATCCCGTCGATCCGATGGCGTCCCACGAAGCGCAGCCGGAAGACCTCGCCGGCCGCGATGCCGAGATCGGCAGTGTGTTCGCGCGGATACACGCGATCCGTCTGAACCCACTTGCCATCTTCTTCCTGCTTCTCCACGACGATGCCGCTTCCGTCGAGCACGTCGCGATCGATTTGCGCCGGGGTGGCGCGGCCGGTTGACTTCATCGAGCCCTTGTTCCCACCCGTGATCCAGACCCCGCCGAATCGAGTGTCGATCAGCCGAGTGCCTTCGTGCTCGTCCTCGTCGTCTCCGTCGGCCTTGCCGAACAGCTGGACCATGAGGATGTCGCCAGGCGAACCGTTGTATCCGGAGGCTTTGGGACCGGCGAACAGCATCGAGAGGTCGATCCCGCTGGCCGAGGTCACCTTGAACGCGGGCACGCGTTCGCCGACCACGATGCGTCCGTCGAGTGCGCGGCTGACGTCACCGGCTGCGCGATCGACGACGACGAGCTCGGGTCGCGTGAGCCGCGTGCGCTCCTGCTCCGACTCGCGCACCCGCAAGCGGACCGTTCCGTCGCTCTGCAGCTCGGGCTTCGTGGTGAGGCCGTAGAGATCCTGGATCATGCTTCCGTCGCGTGTGCGTCCGAGGATCGAGTTCTCCTCCACCCAGCGTCCGGCGGTCCAGGTATCGACGAACGGGCATCCCGGTTGGGTGCACGACCCGCTGATCGAGAAGGTCGTGTCGCTCATGTCCGAGCCGAGCGTCGTCTGACCCGACTGGTACGTGCCGGCGGTGTGGATCACCTCGACCTTCCAGTTGGTTCCGTTGGGCACCGAACACGCCGACCAGTCGTATTCGCCGTTGTCCGGAACGTTGGTGGCGATCGTGGCCACCGAACTGCCTCGATGCGACTTGAGCGTCACGGTCGCAGAGTCGCCTTCTCCGGGATTCCAGGCGATCGGGATCGTGTAGCCGGTGCCCGACTTCACGAAGCTCTCGCCGCCGTTCGGAGCGAGGACATGACGCGTCTGATAGTGGTGCCCGAGGTGCGTCGTCTGCATGGCAAGGTCAGGGAGACCGACGGAATAGTCGAAGTTGTAGTCAGCGCACGGGCCTGACGTGTTCATCTGGGCGTCCAATGCAGCGGTGTCGAAACGATCGACGGCACCATGAACAAGTGTGTCGAGATCGAAGGAGTGCACGGTCACGCTGATAACCGTCAGGTTCTTCCAATTCGTATCAATCGCAGTCGATTTGAACTGCAGCGTTCCGCTCAACGTGCCACAACCCGAAAGAGCGCCCCAGTCGAACCTGAGCGTGTCGAGCTGCGAAGCGGGCGAATAGCTGACGCTTCCCGGAATGACGTAGATATACGGCTGAATGATCGATTGTGCCCCCCACGCTTTGACTCCCTGTCCTATGGCGATCAATCGAGTTTGGAGCGTCGACCTGTCGATCCCGCATTCCGGCCGGTCGAGCACCACGACCATTCCCGCGAGGTGCTCGCCATCTCCTGCTGGACAGGCAGCTACGTTCGCGTCGTATGTCTGGCTCACGATGAGAGGATCACCCGTGCTGAGGGTGCTGGCGCCCGAAGTTCCAGCACCCGGAGCTGCTGGCGTGTAGACGGTGACGGTATGTGGCCTCGTGCGCGCCACGTCGTAGTGAAGCACTCTACCCGTCAGGCTTCCGGGTCCGTTGTATGTGGTTACCTTGTCGCGGCCGTCAATTCGCACCCTCGAGTACGGCTTGAAATCCTGTCCCGTGACGACGAGATCGAAGTCGGCCTGCATTGGCGGGACGGCTGTCGTGGAAAGGGACGTAATAGTCGGGGTGGGCTGCGATGACAGCGTGAATTGATTGCCTGTTGAGGTCGCATTGGTGCCCACCGTCACGCTGATCTCGGTACTGGAGAGCACGGTGCCGCCGGTGCCGGCGGTTGCACTCGTTGCCACCGAAGGATCAAGCTCCATTCGGAGCACGTATGTCCCTGCCGGGAGGAGGCTGAAGGAGAAACTCCCGTTGGCTCCGGTGTTCGCATGCGCGACGCTCACGCCGGACTGGGAGAGATCGATCGGGATGCCAGGCGCGCCCGACGCACCCACGAGAGCGGTTCCGGAGATGCTTGAATTCACATATGAGGCGACCATGGCTCCGATTGCTGTCAGGGGCGTCGTGAAGTTCGGCGCGAACTCGCCGACGTAACGGACCGTGGTCGAGTTGGCGTTCGTCGCGAACTCGTCCAGCACCATGGACGTGTAGTCCCCCCATGCCGCGGACTGCGTCGAAGTGCACACGCCGTTCAGCGCATTGCATACGCCATAGGACGTAAAGCTTGTCTTGACCAGGAACTCGGGGCTCTCGTGCCCGCCCCGATGCGCCACCATGTAGCAGGCGGGCCACTCATTGGCGGAATAGCGGTCGTAACCCACGAAAATCGTGCCGTGGTCGTCCTCGACGGCGCTGCCGAATACGTAGGTGATGCCCGGCCGACCTACCAGGAATGTGTCGAGGACGGCTTGATCGCTGGCTCGGAAACGGACGACGCGTATGGCACTCGTGGTCGGGCTTCCATCGTGATAGTTGCGTTCGACCGTCCAGGTCATCGTGATGTTGCCGTTGCGCATGTACGTTTCGGGCATGGGCGCGGCAACGTGGCCTTGGAGCAACCGAGGGCCGCAGCTGTTGAACGCAGACGTATCCGGCTGCTCCGTACCGATATCCCCGAAGAGCCCCGTCATCGGTGTGATTGGAATCGTCGAGGGTCCCGTCACCACCGGATTACTCGCTGGACCTGTGACCTTCCAATACGACGCGCGGCCGTCGTCGGTCTTCGCGACGAGGTGGAGGGTTGAATCGCTCGTCGTGTTGCGGCACGGCTTGATCCACCCAGACGAGATGGGTTGAATTGGGGTCAGATTCGGCTGATTCGCATATTGGCCCGCGTAGGCTGCCGCACGGTCGAGGATGTAGATCGTGTTTCCGTTGTCCACGCGAAGAGCCAGCTTGTCGTCGCTCACACCAATGCCAGGATAGTCGCGACCGGAATTGGAGAAGCGATACTTCCACCAGTTGTCGGGGTTCGTGAAGTTCACGCCCTTCGAAATCCACAGGAGGGTTTCGTTGGAGTTCCTGGTGCTCATGACGGCCATTAGATAGCGTCCACGCAGCGCGTCGTAGTAGCAGACGGCATCGCCAGAGACGGCTGCACCAGCCAGCTGATCGGCGAAGAAAGTGTTGATCGCAGTCCTCGAAGCCTGCGTTCCGTTCTTCTGATAGAAGACGACGTAGTTGGGCGTGACCTCCAAGATCGTATCCGGCCCGACGGCGATCATGCTCTCGGAGAGGGTTCCGCCGACCTCGCCATTGAAAGTGGCCAACGCGGAATACGACTGAGCGCGCGCGCCGTTCGGCGTCAGCGGAGAGAGTGCGATCGCGATCACCACCGCAGCCACTCGCGATCGCGAAAGGGAGACAAGAGAACGTCGGCAGCGGGCGAGGAACGGCGGGCGCATGGGGTGAGCCTCCTGGCAGCAACCTTGGATTCGCGGCGCTTGACCACAAGCCGAGACACAACTGCCAAGAATTTTACGAAGCGCTTGCTGCCATTACCGAAACACGAACGCCCCGGAGTCGCGTCACTCCGAGGCGTTCATAATTTTGAAGTTGCTGCTCGCGTGGTCAGCTTTTCAGCGCGGCGAGCACCTCGTCGAGCATCTTCTTCGCGTCGCCGAACAGCATCCGGTTGTTCTCCTTGTAGAAGAGCGGGTTGTCCACGCCCGCGTAGCCGGACGCCATGCTGCGTTTCATAACGATCGAGTTCTTCGCCTTCCACACCTGCAGAACCGGCATGCCGGCGATCGGGCTGTTCGGATCGTCCTCGGCGCTCGGGTTCACGATGTCGTTCGCGCCGATCACCATCGCGACGTCGGTGTCG
>Ga0066388_100001705_pt1 | contig 12683 bp, 12 predicted proteins | sample PanSoiMetaGPlot6_FD_64539 | JGI IMG/M metagenome (GOLD analysis project Ga0066388, IMG submission 64539) | Tropical forest soil microbial communities from Panama analyzed to predict greenhouse gas emissions - Panama Soil - Plot 6 (Hybrid Assembly) | ecosystem: Environmental > Terrestrial >... | reverse complement strand
AGTCAACGCTGAAAACTCGGCGTTCACATCACGGACACTTGTTCGCTCTACGAACACCCCGGTCACCCAGGGCGCACGGAGGTGGCGGCGTATGACGTCAAGCGCATACCAGGGCAAGCAGGCCGACAGCTATGTCACCAAGTTCGGATCGCTCGATAGCTACGAGAAAGGCGGCATCGAGCTGATCAACGACGATGCCCGCCACTACGCCTTCTCGAACGTCTTCGACGTGGCCAGCAACGCCAAACCGTACGAGAAGATCGCGGTCGGGAAGAACATGCAGTATGTCCTCGAGGCGATCAGGGCGGAAGGCATCAGTGAATGGCGCACCGCCGCCCACGACGAGTTCGCCCTCGTCATGGACGGTGAGGTCGAAATCAGCCTCGTCAAGCTCGAGCAGAGCCCAGTCCAGCCGGACGCCAGCGGCTCGGTTGCACTCGACGGCGAGCCCGACGGTGCTCGGATGGGCCGGGTCATCGCCCGCCGCGGCCATATGACGCTGCTGCCAGCCGGTGCCGCGTACCGGTTCTCGGCCGACACGCCGAGTGTGATCCTCCTGCAGTCGATCGCCGGTCCGGACACCCAGTTCCGCTGGGCCGAGATCGCCCAGAACCTCTGAGACACCACTTCTGACGCACATGGGAGCGGAACTCGATGACCGCCACTGTCGACACCACCACATCCGCGCCGAACTCTGAGGGCTATCGCGAGTTCACCCTGGGACAGTTCACCTTCAAGCGCGACGAATACTTCGCCTACATCAGCTGGCCCACCGGCAGCCACATCATGAGCGTGGACGCCTTCCTGCGAGCGCTCCAGCGGGACGTCGCGTGGAACTTCTTCTACGGCATCGTCAATTTCGACGGTGTCTTCGGCACGATGAACCACTACGGCACCGTGGACATCTTCGCCGGCCGCTACAACGACGCCTATCGCAAGGCCGAGCTCGATTACACGGAGAACATCGAGACGTCGATCATCAAGGGCGTCTTCGAGAGCATGCTGGACGACTGGACGAACGAGACCTTCGACCCGTTCGCCTCCCCGCACGAAACCGGATCGGCCTTTGGCGTCAAGAACGGAGACAACCGGGCCGCGATCACGCGGCACCGGGTCACCGCCGCGCGCATGGTCAACCTGCCGGAGGACGAGGGCTTGCGCAGTGACGAGACCGGCCATCCGATCAACCGGCACTTCCTTGACGTCCCACAGGACGAGCCTGAGGTCGAGGTGGAACCGGGCTTCGAGAACGACGTAGCGTCCTTCAACCTGTTCGCGTATCTGTCGCGCTCCCAGGTCACCTGGAACCCGTCGGTGGTCAGCGTATGCAAAGACTCGCTCTACTGCCCGACGACCGAGGAGTACATCCTGCCGATCATCCACGGCAACGACCGGGTCGAATGGTTCGTCCAGCTCTCCGACGAGATCACCTGGGAGGTGGAGGACCGGGAGACGGGCGCGGTGCGGTCGCGGGTGGTCATGAAGGCGGGCGACGTCTGCGCGATGCCTGCGGACATCCGCCACCAGGGCTACTCGCCCAAGCGGTCAATGCTTCTGGTCTGGGAAAACGCCGACCCGGCGCTGCCGGATCTGATCGCGAGCGGCAAGACGCCGACCTATCCGATCGAGTTCTGACGACCTGGCTGTGCGCCGGCGTCTGACGGTGTGCGGCCGCTTTCCCCGGCGGCGGTCGAGTACGCGTCCGCTACCCGGCCGTCGCCGGTACAACCGACAGTCCGCTCCGGCGGGCGGTCGAACCGTGGCATGCCGCCCGCCGCCGCATCGGCTCAGATCGAGGTTCCGAGAGAGGTGCCAACCGTGACTCAGGAGACGCCGCAGATCGCGGCCCGCGAATCGGCAGCACCAGTCCAGATCGACGACGGCGCGCCGGTCGACGCGGTCGCCGACATCGTCGTGGTGGGCGGCGGCGGAGGCGGCTTGCCGGCGGCGCTGTTTTCGCGCTGGCTGGGCGACGAGGTCATCCTCTTGGAGAAGGCACCTGAGCTGGGCGGCACCGCGCGCAAGGCCGCGTTCTGGTACTGGGTGCCGAACAACGCAGCCATGCGCGCAGCGGGTGTCGAAGATCGGGAAGAGGACTTCCTTCGGTACGTGGCACGGCTGTCCCGCCCGCACCAGTACGACCCCGCCAGCCCGACCCTGGGGCTGAGCGAGTGGGAGTACACGATGTGCAAGGCGGTATACGAGAGCGCCTCGCCGGCCACGGAACTGCTCCGCGAGCAGGACGCGCTCGTGTATCGCCACTGCGAGGGCGTTCCCGACTATTGGGCGGAACTGCCAGAGGACAAAGCGCCGACTGGACGCGTCCTGGTGCCCTCCGACGCGCGGGAAACCATGTCGGACGGTGGCCAGGTGGGCATTCGCACGATGAGCGCGGCCGCCCGGCGTGACGGGATCGACATCCGTACGTCGCATCGGGTGCAGCGCCTTGTCACCGACGACGACGCGGTGGTGGGCGTGGAGGCGAGCACCCCTGACGGCATGAGCCATCGGGTGCTCGCACGCAAGGCCATCATCTTCGCGACCGGCGGCTTCACTCACGACAAGGAGCTTCGGCAGAACTTCCTCAACATGCCTGTCTTCGGCGGCTGTGCGGCGCTGACGAACGAGGGCGACTTCATCCGGATCGGCTCGAGCGCCGGCGCCCAACTGCGCAACCTCAACTACGCCTGGATGTGCCCGATCCCGCTGGAGAGCGCAGTCGCCGGTCGTGCCGACATGTCCGGCATGTTCTCGGTTGCCGGCGACTCCATGATCTTCGTGAACAAGCACGGGAAGCGGGTCGTTAACGAGAAGCTGCAGTACAACGAGCTTGCGCAGGCATTCTTCACCTGGGATCCGCAGACTGGTGAATACCCCAACCTTGTGCTCATCCAGATCTGGGACCAGGCCAGCCAGGCGAACTCGGCGAGCGACGAGTACGGCCGTCTCATCGTGCCGCCGGGCGCAGACGACGACCACGTGATCACCGGCGCCACGCTGGAGGAGCTGGCCGCCGGCATCGCCGACCGGTTGGCGAAGTACGCCGGAGTGACAGGCGGCCTCAAGCTGTCCGATGACTTCGTCGACACCTTGCGCGCAACGATCGAGCGCTTCAACGGCTTCGCGGCACGCGGCGTCGACGACGACTTCCACCGCGGCGAGCGCGCGGTCCAGCTGCTGTTCAACGGCGTGGTGCGGGACGAGCCCGAGCGCGGCAACCCCACCATGTGGCCGATCAGCGACTCCGGGCCTTACTACGCCGCGCTGGTGACCGGCGGAACGCTCGACACCAAGGGCGGCCCGAAGACCTCCCCGGACGGCCAGGTGCTCGATGACATGGACCGTCCGATCCCTGGCCTCTACGGCGTCGGCAACTGCGTCGCCTCGGCCTCGGCGCAGGCGTACTGGGCTGGAGGCGCCACTCTCGGCCCGATCATCGGCTTCGCCTACCGCGCAGCGAATGCGGCCCACGCCGAGCCGGCGAGACAGACCGCCGCTTCAGCCGGGACGTAGCCGTGGTGCAGACCAGGCTCTTCGTCGGCGGTGAGTGGGTCGATGGCGCTGACGGCGCCACGATCGATGTCCACGACCCGCATGACGGCAGCCTGATCGCGTCGGTCGCCGAGGCACGGGAGGTCGATGTCGATCGTGCGGTGACCGCAGCCGCCGCGGCGTTCGGCGACTGGCGGCAATGGCGCGCCACCGACCGCGGGCGCGTCCTGCTGCGCCTGGCTGACCTCATCGAGGAGCATGCGGCGGAGCTGGCGCTGCTGGAGACCAGGGACACCGGGCACCCGATCAGGGATGCTCAGCGGCTGGACGTTCCGCGCACCGCGGAGACCTTCCGCTATTTCGGCGGTATGGCCGACAAGTACCAGGGAAGCGTGGTCCCGGTGGAGCGCGGTTTCCTCGACTACGTGGTCCGGGAGCCGCTCGGCGTCGTCGGCGCGATCGTCCCGTGGAACTTCCCGCTCATGTTCACGAGCTGGAAGCTCGGTCCGGCGCTGGCCGCGGGCAACGCCGCCGTCATCAAGCCGTCGGAGCTGACCCCGCTGTCGACGCTGCGCATCGCTGAGCTCGCCGCGGAGGCGGGCCTGCCGGCCGGCGTCCTCAACGTCGTCGTCGGTTACGGCGCAACCGCCGGCGCCCGGATCGCCGAGCATCCCGACATCGCCAAGGTGTCTTTCACCGGCTCCACAGCGGTCGGCCGGACCATCGTCGCCGCGAGTGAGGGCAACCTCAAGCGCGTCCATCTCGAGCTCGGCGGGAAGGGCGCGAACGTCGTCTTCGACGATGCCGACCTGACGGCGGCCGTCAACGGCTCAGCCTTCGCGGTCTTCCATAATCAGGGCCAGGCGTGTATCGCCGGCAGCCGACTTCTCCTCCACGAGGCCATCGCCGATGAGTTCCTCGAGCGCTTCACCGCGTTGGCCGCGAGCATCAGGGTCGGCGACCCCAAGGATCCCGCGACGGAGATGGGACCTCTCACCTCGCCGGGCCATCGCGACCGCGTCCTGTCCTTCCTCAAGGTTGCCGATGACGAGGGCGACACGATCCTCAGTGGCGGGCGCGCGCCCGCCGACCCGCTCCTGGCCGACGGCTGCTACCTGGAGCCGACCGTCGTCAGCGCGACGCCCGACCACCGGATCGCGCAAGAGGAGGTCTTCGGCCCGGTCGTCGTCGTCCACACCTTCGGTAACGAGGACCAGGCGATGCGCATCGCGAACGGCACCGACTACGGCCTCGGGGCCGGCCTGTGGACTCGCGACCTGTCCCGGGCCCACCGGGTCGCCCGCGACATGCGCGCCGGCATGGTCTGGGTCAACTCCTACAAGCGCGTCAACCCGGGATCGCCGTTTGGTGGTGTCGGCCTGTCCGGCTTTGGGCGGGAGATGGGCTTCGAGGCGATGCACGAGTACACGGAGGCCAAGGCCGTCTGGATCAACGTCGACGCGGACATCCCGCCCTTCTACCCCAGAGGCTGACCGTGGCCGAGATCACCAGCCTGCGCGCCGCGGTGTCCGGGCTCGTCCGTGACGGCGACACCGTCGCGCTCGAGGGATTCACCCATCTGATCCCGTACGCAGCCGGGCACGAGATCCTCCGCCAGACTCTCCGCCACCTGACGCTCGTGCGGATGACCCCCGACGTCTTGTACGACCAGATGATCGGTGTCGGCGCCGCGGACAGGCTGGTCTTCTCCTGGGGCGGTAACCCCGGCGTCGGATCCCTCCACCGGTTCAGGGAAGCGGTCGAGGACGGCTGGCCACAGCCCATCGAGCTGGAAGAGCACAGCCACGCAGGCATGGCCGCCCGCTATGTCGCCGCCGCATCCGGCCTCCCTTTCGGCACCCTCCGCGGCTATGTCGGCAGCGATCTGCTCGAGCGAACCGCGAACGTCGCCACTGTGACCTGCCCGTTCACCGGCGAGGAGCTCACTGCCGTACGCGCTCTCGACCTCGACGTCGCCGTCATCCACGCCCAACAGGTGGACCGGCACGGCAACGTCGGCCTGTGGGGGCTGACCGGCGTCCAGAAGGAGGCAGTGCTCGCCGCGGACAGATCGATTGCGACGGTCGAGGAGCAGGTGACGGCCTTTGACTCACGGGTGGCCACAGTGCTTCCTGCCTGGGTGCTGTCCGCCGTCGCGGTCGTGCCGCACGGTTCGCATCCGTCGTACACGCAGGGCTACAGCAGTCGCGACAACGCCTTCTATGCGGCGTGGGACGCGATCAGCCGGGACCGCGACCGGTTCGCGGCCTGGATGCGCAGGCACGTCCTCGACGTCGACAGCTTCGGCGACCACTTGCGGCTGGTCGAGGCCGAATCAGCGCTGGCCGGATGAGCGTCGATGACGGTAAGCGCCGATGACATCATGACCGTGGTCGCGGCAAGAGCGCTGCGCGACCGGGCGGTGTGCTTCGTCGGCATCGGCTTGCCCAGCTTGGCCGCGAACCTCGCGCGCCGACTGCATGCACCGGACATCGTGCTGGTGTACGAGTCCGGCGCGATCGGGGCCAAACCGACCACCCCGCCGCTGTCGATCGGCGATGGTGAACTCGCCGAGACGGCCGACGCGGTCGTCTCGGTGCCGGAGATCTTCGCGTACTGGTTGCAATCCGGCCGGATCGACGTCGGCTTCCTAAGCGCCGCACAAATCGATAGATACGCGAACATCAACACGACCGTGATCGGTCCCTATGACGACCCCAAAGTGCGCCTGCCCGGTGCTGGAGGCGCGCCGGAGATCGCCGCGAGCTCCCGCGAGGTCATCGTTGTCGTCCGCCAGTCGCTGCGAACGTTTGTCGACCGACTCGACTTCGTCACCAGCGTCGGCCACCACACCGGGCACGACTCACGCGAACGGCTCGGCCTGCGCGGTCGCGGCCCGAGCGCCGTCATCACCGACCTTGGCGTCCTGCGGCCCGACCCTGTCAGCCATGAACTGGTGCTCACCGAGATCCATCCAGGCGTCGCCGTCAAGGAGGTCAGCGCGCACACGGGCTGGCCGCTGCTGATCTCTCCGGCCCTGACGGTCACCTCGGCGCCAACGCCGGCTGAGCTCGCCGCGTTGCGGGAGCTGCGCGGAAGGCAGACGTGATGCCGCCCACGCTGGCCTTCATCCACGACACCCCCGCAGTGCGCGCAGTGCTCCGGGTTGGCGCACTGAGCGACGTCGCCGACGAGGCCCGCAGGCTCGGTCGCCGTGCCCTGCTCATTGCGGACGAGGCGATGAAGCCCCGAGCAGACGAGATAGCAGCAGACCTGGGCGATCGACTCGCCGGCCGCATCGACGAGGTCATCATGCACGTCCCGGTCGAGCAGGCGCGGGCGGCCGTCGCCTATGCACGCGAGACCGGCGCAGACATGATCGTGGCCATCGGCGGCGGCTCGGCGACTGGTCTGGCCAAGGCGATCGCAAAGGAGCTCCACCTGCCGATCGTCGCGGTGCCCACGACCTACGCCGGGTCGGAGATGACCCCGATCTGGGGCCTGACCGAAGGGGACCGCAAGACAACCGGGCGCGACCTCCATGTCCTGCCGAGAACGGTTGTGTACGACCCCGTGCTTACCGTTGGGCTGCCGGTCTCCACGTCCGCCGCCAGTGCGATGAACGCGATCGCCCACTGTGTGGAGGGGATGTACTCCTCCGCCGCCTCACCGGTCACCTCGCTGCTGGCCGAAGAAGGCGTCCGCGCCCTCGCGGCCGCGCTCCCCCGGGTCGTCGCCGACCCCACCGACCTCGCTGCACGCAGCGAGGCGCAGTACGGTGCCTGGCTCGCCGGATGGGTCCTCGGCACCACCGGGATGGGCGTCCATCACAAGATCTGCCACGTGCTCGGAGGCACGTACGACCTCCCGCACGCGCCGGTGCACTCCGCTGTCATCGCGTACGCCACGGCCTACAACGCCGACTACGCCCCGGCAGCCATGGCGCGGCTGGCCGGCGCGCTTGGCGCGGCCACCGCCGCCCAGGGCATCTGGGATCTCGCCCGCCAAATCGGCGCGCCGACCTCCCTTGCCGCCGTCGGCTTCCGGGAATCGGACGCCGAAGAAGCCGCCCGTCTCGTGACGGCGTCGGCATTCGCGAACCCTCGGCCCGTGGACCCGGACTCCGTTCGCGACCTGCTGATCGCCGCCTGCCGCGGTGACCGACCCCCCGAACGTGTCTTGCCTCCGCAGATCAGCGATCCGTCACACTGAGACGCCGTGGATACCCAGGTCGCCATCGTCGGGGCCGGGCCCGCAGGCCTCGTCCTGTCGCACCTGCTGGGTCGGCACGGCATCGACTGCGTCGTGCTGGAGGATCGCAGCCAGGCGTACGTCGAGAGCCGCATCCGCGCCGGCGTGCTCGAGCATGCGACCGTCGAACTGCTCTGCGCACTCGGACTCGGCGACCGCCTCATGAGGGAACGCCTGGTGCACCACGGCCTCGAGTTGCTGTTCCAGGGCACCGCACACCGGATCGCGCTCAGCGAGCTGACGGGCGGCAAGACCATCACGATCTACGGCCAGCACGAACTGGTTAAAGACTTGATCAAGGCTCGGCTGGACAAGGGTGGCGAGATACTCTTCGAGGTCTCCGATGTCGCGGTGCACGGACTGGACGAGAACAGACCGGTGGTGCGCTTCGGCCACAGCGGCGCAGCCAAGGAGCTGACCGCGGACTTCATCGCAGGCTGCGACGGATTCCATGGCGTCTGCCGCCCGTCGATACCCATGGGCGTCCTCCGCAGTTACGAGCGCGTCTATCCGTTCAGCTGGCTGGGCATCCTGGCTCAGGCGCCGCCGTCATCGGCCGAGCTCATCTACGCCTGGCATGAACGCGGGTTCGCGCTGCACAGCATGCGCAGCGCCGACATCACCCGGCTCTATCTCCAGGTAGCACCGGACGAGGCGCTCGAGGCGTGGCCAGACGATCGCATTTGGACAGAGCTGCGGACCCGCCTCGCCCGCGCCGGGGATTGGGAGCTGACCACCGGGCCGGTGCTCGAGAAGGGCATCGCGCCGATGCGCAGCTTCGTGGCCGAGCCGATGCAGTACAAGCGGCTGTTCCTGGCCGGCGATGCCGCCCATATCGTCCCCGCGACCGGCGCCAAAGGGCTCAACCTGGCGGTGGCAGACGTGACCGCGCTCGCCGCTGGCCTCACCGCGTGGTATGCCAGCGGCCGCACCGACCTGCTCGACTCGTACAGCACGACCTGCCTGCAGCGGGTATGGCGGGTCCAGCACTTTTCCTGGTGGATGACGTCGATGCTGCACAGACTGAGCAATGACGCCTTCGATGAGCAGTTGCAGCTCTCGCAGTTGCGTTACGTCACCTCGTCCACCGCCGCGGCAACCTCGCTCGCGGAGAATTACGTGGGCCTCCCCTACACCTTCGACTAATCAGCGAGGAGGAATCGGTGCAGGAAGCGACCGACGCGGCAGCGGGCGCGGGTGGAATCGATCCGCCCTATCTCTACCCCCCATATCGTTCGACGCTGCTCCGTGCCCCCGGCCGGACACCGCTCGTCCTGCCAGCGGCCCTCGCAGACCTGACCGGACCGGTCTTCGGCGCCGAATCGATCGGCCCGCTCGATTTCGATCTCACCCGCCAGCATCGCGGCGAACCGCTTGGTGAGCGGATCATCGTGCACGGCCGTGTGCTCGACTCGACCGGCCGCCCGGTGCCTGGTGTGCTGCTCGAGACATGGCAAGCCAACGCGGCGGGTCGCTATGCGCACGCGGAGGACAACCATCCGGCGCCGCTCGATCCCAACTTCACGGGCGCCGGCCGGTGCCTGAGCGGGGCAGATGGCTCGTATCGGTTCGTCACGATCAAGCCGGGCGCCTATCCGTGGGCCAACCACGACAATGCCTGGCGCCCAGCCCACATTCACTTCTCCGTGTTCGGCCGTGCCTTCAGTCAGCGCCTCGTCACGCAGATGTACTTTCCCGGCGACCCGCTCTTCGATCATGACCCGATCTTCAACTCGATCCCCGATCCCCTCGTCCGACAGCGGCTGATCTCCACGTTCGACCCGGCGACGACCGAGCCCGAGTGGGCGCTGGCCTATCGCTTCGACATCGTGGTGAACGGCTCTGTGGGGACGCCGTTCGAGCCGGAGGACAGTCCGAAATGAGCACCGGAGCAGCGGGAGCCACCGTGCCTGGCCGGACACCCTCGCAAACGATCGGGCCCTTCTTCGGCTTCGCGCTGCCCTCAGAGACCGGGCCGCTTGTTGTCGACGCAAGCGCCCCAGGGGCACTGTGGCTGCGCGGCCAGGTCCTTGACGGCGCGGGCGAGCCGGTGCCGGACGGGCTCGTGGAGACCTGGCAGGCCGACGCGTCGGGCCGCCATGCCGCATCGCGCCGTCTTGATCAAGACGGACCGTCGTTTCGCGGTTTCGGCCGGTGTGCCACCAATGCGACCGGCCGCTATGCGATCAGAACCGTCAAGCCGGGTCCGGTGCGCCGTCCCGACGGGATGCGGCAGGCCCCCCACATCGAGGTCCTCTTCTTCGCGCGCGGGCTGCTCAAGCAGCTGCTGACCAGGATCTACTTCGCCGACGAGCCGGCAGCCAACGCCGGCGACCCCCTGCTCGCCATGCTCGACCCGCAGGCCCGCACGACGCTGATGGCAACGCCGAACCAGGACGGCTACCGGTTCGATATCAGGCTGCAAGGAGATCACGAGACGGCCTTCTTCGATGTCTGACGACATCGGACTATTCGGTGCGGTGCTGGCCCGTGGGCCAGTCGCCGGCGCGGTGAGTGACCAGGGCTGGCTGGCCGCGATGCTCGACGTCGAAGGGGCGCTCGCCCGAGCCGGCGCGGCCGCAGGGTTGATCCCGCCCTCGGCGGCCGAGGCCATCGCGGCGGCCTGCGGGTCCGGCGAGTTCGACGCAGCGGCGCTCGGCAAGCAAGCCGGGGCGAGCGGCAATCCTGTCGTTCCGCTGGTGAGCGTGCTGACGAAGGCTGTCCCTCCCGACGCGGCGGGCTACGTCCATCTCGGCGCAACCAGCCAGGACATCCTCGACAGCGCCGCGATGCTGGTGGCGCACCGAGCACTCGGTCACATAGGAGCCGACCTCGACGCGACCGCCGACTCCCTGGCCCAGCTCGCCGACGAGCACAGGACCACCCTGCTGCCCGGCCGTACCCTGCTCCAGCACGCCCTTCCCGCAACGTTCGGGCTCATCGCCGCGGGATGGCTCAGCGGTCTCGCGGCTGCGGCCACCCGCCTCGGACAGATCCGCCGCACCAGGCTCGCCGTCCAGCTCGGCGGTGCCGCCGGCACCCTGGCCTCGCTCGGCAACGACGGACCCAAAGTCACGGCTGCGCTCGCCAACGAGCTCGGCCTGGCCGATCCGATCCTGCCCTGGCACACCGACCGGACGAGGGTGGCCGAGCTCGCCGGCGGCCTCGGCGTGACCGCCGGCGTCATCGCGAAGATTGCCAAAGACATCGTGCTGCTGGCCCAAACAGAGGTCGCCGAGGTCGCAGAGCGGGGACCGGAGGGCTCAGGCGGATCCTCGACGCTTCCGCAGAAGCACAACCCGATCGCTGCGATCTGTGCCGGCGCCAACGCGCGACAGGCACCCGGTCTCGTCGCGACGCTCCTCGCTGCCATGGATCATGAGCACCAGCGAGCTGCCGGAGCGTGGCACGCCGAATGGCGGCCCCTTAGCGAGCTGCTGCGCGCCACCGGCTCGGCCGCGGCCTGGTTGCGGGAGTCGCTCGACCGGTTGGAGGTGGACCGGGCCCGCATGCGCGCCAACCTGGATCTGCTCGGTGACCTGCTGCTCGCCGAGCGGGTGCGGAACGCCCTCGCTCCGCATCTGGGCCGAGCGGCGGCACATGAGGTGGTGGTCAGCGCATGCGCCGAGGCCGCGGAGTCTAGGCATGCACTCGCAGACCTCGTCGCGGGCCGCGTCGCTGCGACACGGCCAGACCTGGACGACGTCTTCACGGCTGAGGAGCTGAACCGCCTCCTCGAACCGGCCGACTATCTGGGGAGCAGCCAGGTGTTCATTGACCGGGCCCTGCAGGCGTATCGGTCGCGAGATCGCGACAGACATTGACCATGGGTGCCATCCAGGTCCACTACGTCGAGGACGGCCCGCCCGACGCGCCGGCGCTCGTCTTCGCCAACTCACTCGGCACCGCGCTGGCGATGTGGGATCCGCAGGTGTCCGCGCTGCGCAATCGGTTCCGGATCGTGCGGTACGACCACCGCGGGCACGGGGGCTCACCGGTGCCGCCGGGCCCGTACACCATTGAAGACATCGGCGCCGATCTGATGGGGCTCCTTGACCGGCTCGACGTCCGCCGCGCGGATCTCTGCGGGCTGTCGCTTGGCGGGATGGCGGCCATGTGGCTGGCGGCGGAGGCGCCGCAGCGGGTCGGGCGGCTCGCGTTGCTGTCGACATCAGCCGCTCTCGGCCCACCTTCCTACTGGGCGGAGCGTGCCGCTGCGGTGTCGGCCGGCGGCGTGGTGGCGGTCAGCGAGTCTGTGCTCGCCCGGTGGTTCACGCCGCTTTTCGCGCGCCAGGAGCCGAGCACGATCGATGAAGTGCGGGGGATGCTCGAGAAGACACCGGCTCTCGGATACGCGGCCTGCTGTGCCGCGATCGAACACCTCAATCTGGTGGACCGGCTGCCGGACATCAGGGCGGAGACACTGGTGATCGCCGGTGCAAACGACCCCGCAACTCCGCCGCATCACGCGGAGCGGATCGCCGGGTCGATCGTCGGTGCCCGACTCGTCGTGCTCGATGAGGCGGCGCACGTGCTGAACATCGAACGCGCGGCGGCGGTCAACGCACTCTTGGCGGATTTTTTCGGGCCCGGCACCGGCGCGGTCCTATAGGTGCCTTGCGCCCAGTCAGGAGGTGGCGCGCTCGTGGAGCTGGCAGTCGACCCGCAGATCTGCATTGAGCAGCGGCGCCTCGAGCCGCAAGCAGTGATGCGGAGCGGCGCCGGGATGAAGATCTGGGCGGAAGAAGCGGCAGGTCGTGCAGGTGCGCGCGGCAGACACCACCCTGGCGTCGGTCAGCGCGGCGATGACCTCGAGCAGCGCTCTCAGGGTGTCGGGGCGGTCGGACTCGGGCATCTTGGCGACGGCCTTGACCAGCGGTATGTCCCAACCGGACAGGCGCTCGGCGGCGGCCCGCCCGTGCAGGGTGAGATCGAGAACA
>Ga0066388_100001704_pt1 | contig 12683 bp, 5 predicted proteins | sample PanSoiMetaGPlot6_FD_64539 | JGI IMG/M metagenome (GOLD analysis project Ga0066388, IMG submission 64539) | Tropical forest soil microbial communities from Panama analyzed to predict greenhouse gas emissions - Panama Soil - Plot 6 (Hybrid Assembly) | ecosystem: Environmental > Terrestrial > Soil... | reverse complement strand
ACGTAGGTCACGCCCTCCACGCGCCTAGAGAAGACTCCGCGCAGGGCTGCCACCGTCAGTGGTGCCACATCTTTCTCGGCCAGCCCTCCGCAGGCGATCACCTCCACCTCCTGCACGGAGCCCACCGCCAGTTGCCCGGCAATCGCCCCCATGGCCTCTGATAGCCAGAGGTATTTGCCCAGGCTCTTCAGGATCTCCGGGCGCATGAACGGCAAGTTTACCGGGCTGCGTACCATGCCGCCGGTCAGATAGTCTCGCAACTGCTCAGCCAGGTCGATGGCTACATTGAACTGCGCTTCGATCGTCGAGGCTCCCAGGTGCGGGGTGAGGATAACCTGGTCGCCGAGCTCAAGAAGCGGGGAGCCGGCCGGTGGCTCGCTCTCAAAAACATCGAGGGCAGCTCCGGCCACGCGGCCATCCTTGATTGCCAGGGCGAGAGCGGCCTCATCGATAACCCCACCGCGTGAGGTGTTAATGATGCGCACCCCAGACTTGACCATGGCGAGGACGCTTGCGTTTACGAGATTGGTGGTCTCACGAGTTTTCGGAGTGTGGATGGTGATGAAGTCGGCGCGACGCCAGATCTCTTCCAGCGGGACGCTCTGCATGTTAAGTTGGCTGGCCCGGTCGGCGCTGATCAGCGGGTCGTGCACGATCACCTTCATCCCCAACGCCTGGCAAGCCAGGGCCACCCGGGTGCCAATCTTGCCGAGCCCGATCACAGCGAGCGTCTTGTTGAAGAGCTCACAGCCCACGAAACGGTTTCGCTCCCACTTGCCTGCTTTTACGGAGGTGTCGGCCGCCGGAATCCGCCGCGAAAGCGTGAGCATCAGTGCGAGAGTATGTTCGGCGGCGCTAGCTGTGTTGCCTTCCGGCGAGTTGACAACCAGCACCCCGGCCTCGGTCGCCTCCTGCAGGTCTATGTTGTCCACACCGACTCCTGCCCGGCCAATGACCTTGAGGCGCTTGCCGTTTTTTATGACCTCACCGGTAACGCGAGTGCGGCTGCGCACCAGAAGCGCATCGAAGTCCGGGATTACCTCGCTCAGTCTGTCCGGGCTGATTGCCGGCTCATAGCGTACATCTAGAGCCGATTCCAGGATGTCAATCCCTTCCTTGCTGATCTCATCTGCTACCAGTATTTTGGCCATTACCTGCGCCTCAGTTGTTGTGCTCATTCCAGCCCTGCGGTCGGGCTATTGCTCAAGATGAGCTTGTGCTGGGAAAGACGATCTATCTGGGTGGACGAAAAGGCCAGCGGCAGCGGATCGACTCGCAACCAGGCTTTCAATTGATCCCGCTGAAACGGCGAGAAGAACTGACCGGACTGCCCGAGGCTGGTGGACTGGTAGAGCTCCTCGGGGTGCGCCAGGTCGACGAGCATACGCATGGTCGGCCCGGCATCGGAGGCAAATTGCCCACCCGGGCCGTTTTCGGCAACGTTGATGGCGTAGAGGCTGTCCTGGTCGCCTCCCACTCCCAGCGGGCCTATATCAAGGAGCAGCCCTAGCCAGGGCAGGGCATGGGTGATCAGGTGCGGAAAACGGACGGAGTGCACCGACTGCCATGACCACTTGGCCAGGTCCTCGCTATGGCAGGCCAGCCTGAGATTCTTCAAGGCCTGCGAGAAGGTGGTGACCACGAAGGTCGAATGTGTGCGCTCCTCGGGCGGCAACCATTGCGTCGGTTTCAGGCGCAGGTACCTCTCTACGAAGGTGATCCACAGCGGCCACCGCTTCATGTACTCGGCCGTCAGTTGTGGACCAAGCCTTGGCTCCAGTAGCCGGCGGGCGAGCGTGTAAAGGAACGATTCGTAAATGGCCGCTGCCGGGCTGTCCGCCCTCAATGTGCCATCCCAATGCTCCATTAGGTCGATGGCGGTGAGCTGAAGGCGATCTACCAGCTCTGTGCGCACAATTGAGTCGCGAATTTCCCGCCTGACCAGGTCGCTCAATTGGCTGAACTGGTCGGCCTGCAGCCCATTCATATCCGGCAAGCCGGCTTTCTGACCGCTATTGGTGATCTTGCCTAGCTCCGAGGCTGCCCGGAAGGCCCGATAAGGGGCGCACCATTGATGGCCGATCAGCCAGCGGTAGCTGGATGCAGTGAGCTTCTGGTTAGCGGCAACCAGAAAGCCGGAGCCTGGATTGTAGCTCTGTGGCAGGTCCGAAAACGGCACCCTGGCGATCCATTCGCCGTCTTTTCCCCAGCCCGGAACGAGGAGTGTGCCTTGACCCGATCCCTGGCGAATCGGGACAGCGCCGGCCGCATGGAATCCGATATTGCCGGAGCGGTCTGCGTAAATGAAACTGGCCGAGGGGCCCGGATACTTGCTCAGCGCTTGCAGGCAGTCCTCCCAGCTGGAAGCGCGATTGAGCTTCCAGAGGCATTCCAAAGCGGGCGTCTCGACGGTGTTGCCTGTCCAGGCAAGCGATATAGCGGTGTCGTTGTTCCGGATAAGGATCGGACCGTGAGCGGTTACCACCACCTTGTGGACGACGTCCTTTGCCAGGCGGACCGGAATCAGCTCCTCAAACTCAGAGGCGGTTTGCCAACCGGCTGCCGTGCGATACCGGTTCGGAAACCGGGGACTGAACTGCTCCAGGAAGAGGTCCTGCACGTCCGCCTTGAGGCTGGCGGTAGCCCAGGCAATGCTTTCATTGCGCCCGACAACAACTCCCGGTACACCAGGGATGGTGGCACCGGCTACGTGCAAACCGGGAGCAGAAAGCGAGCACAAATAAAAGAGGTCCGGCAGCGAGCAGAGCGTGTGCTGGTCACAGGCTAGAAGCGGGCCGCCCGAATCAGAGTCTTTTCCAGACAGTACCCAGGCTGTGCTGCCGAAAGTCGGCTCAGGCTCACCCAGGAAGTGCGCTTGCCGGAAGAGCTCCCTCAGCTCCAGATCAAGCTTCTGTCGCCCCGGGCAAGCTGGCCGGCTGCCCACCACCGGCGTGTTTGCCCAGTCCTCCGCAAACAGTTCGGCGGCCACATCCGGGCCGAGCTTATCGACCATGCGCTGGCGAAGCTGGTCGAGACCCCAGGATTCGTCCTCCACGTAGGCAAGGTACTTCATGACCGCCAGCGTATCTTTTGCCTGCCAGTCACCCGGTCTGTAACCACATAGCGTGAACTCGAGCGGCAGCCTGTCACGGTTGGAGCGCAAATAAGAGTTCACGCCCCGACAGTAAGCCTCCAGGCCGTCCCTGACCTCCGGCGACAACTGGCCGAGCTCGGCTTCAGCAAGCCGTCCAAAGCCGATCGTGCGCATCAACTTGTCTTGAGGGAGGGAGCCCGGACCAAAGACCGCGGAGAGCTGCCCGAGCGCCGTGCGCCTGAGCATATCCATCTGAAACAGGCGATCGCGGGCGGTCAGATAGCCCTGAGCCAGATAAGCGTCGGCTTCGCTGGTGGCTTGTACGTATGGCACCGACCGACCATCGAAGTTGACGATTGCCGGCCCGGAGAGCTCTGGCACACTGACCACGCCGTCCAGTGGCGGCAGCGGCCGCTGGGCAAACCACCAGCCGCCAAGCGGAAGCGCCAGAAGCGCCACCATGACCAGGATGAAAAGAGCCCGAATCACTTGCCAGAATTCCTGCCGGGGAAAAACTACCGAGGACAGTCTATTGCCTGGGCAGCGGACTTGGCTGAAGTAAATAATATTTTCCTGCTCATGTTGCTAAAGGCTTAAAGCAGGGCAACAGCTTGCGGATAGGGGAGCGCTATTCAGGCAGATGCGGCAGCATGTCCGCCCAAAAAGGAATGGATTTGAGCGGTGGCCTCGTTAACAGCCTCAGAAAGCGCTTGCTGGCTCACGTGAGCCTCTTGCCAGTTCTTGGCCTGACAGCTCCGTTCCAAATCTAAGGACAGTGCATGAATGTGGCTGGCAGCAAGCGTCGCAGAGAGCCCCTTGAGCTGGTGCAGGTGCGCTATGAGCTCAAGCTGATCCTCTTTGTCAATGCTGGCTTGAATCTTGGTGACCAGCGATCGCACCTCGTGCAGGAACATCTGAACAATCTCTCGCGATGCGCTCTCGCCGTAAATCTGCCGGAGCTGTGAGACGTCGACAGGCTGGGAGGATGAGGTGACCGGTCCGGCTTTTCCCTCTAAGTCCTCAGCAATCCTGCCCGCCCCTGCCTCCAGGCTGCTTTCCGAAGCAAATCCTCTGCATACCCAGCGATCCATCACGTCCCTTAGCCGCTCCTCGCTGACCGGCTTGCTCAGATAGTCGTCCATACCGGCAGCCAGGCATTCCTGACGGTCGCTGTCCATGGCCGAGGCGGTCATGGCGATAATCGGCAGGTGGCGGCTGGTTGCTGATTCTTGCCTGCGGATGGCAGCTGTCGCCTCCAGACCGTCCATCTCCGGCATCTGGCAGTCCATCAGGACAAGCGCGTACTGCTTGCTGCCCACTGCCTGTACGGCCTCGCAACCTGTGGAGACCGCGTCGGCTGGCCAGCCGAGCCTTTTGAGCTGCCGGAGAGCGAGAATTTGTAAGACCGGGTTGTCCTCGACCAGCAGGACTGAATTCACGGCATCGCCTTTCGCCGCTTCTCTAGCCACTACCCGGCCAGCGGGCTGTAAGCCCTGCTTGCGTGCGGTCGGCTTCGCCCGCTCGGCCGGAGCAACATCCAGCTTGCTGGAGCGCTTGAGCGTCACGGTAAAGGCGAAGGTCGAACCTTTGCCCTCTTCACTGGCCACCACAATCTGGCTGCCCATCAGCTCAATCAAGCTCCGGCAGATGGACAGTCCGAGCCCGGTGCCCCCGTATTTGCGCGTGGTAGAACCGTCTGCCTGGACAAATGGCTGAAACAGGCGACTCTGTGCGGACGGAGGGATGCCAATGCCGGTGTCGGTGACACTAAATCGCACTTGCACCGCGCTGTCGTTTTCGGAGTCAAAGTCAATCCGCAGGCAGACCTGGCCCACCTCCGTGAACTTGATGGCGTTGCTCCCGAGATTGAGCAAGACCTGGCGCAGTCTGAGCTGGTCGCCCTTGAGCGCGGCCGGCAGCCTTGGATCTACAAAGGTTGTAAGTGAAAGCCGTTTCTCGAGCGCGCAGGGGGAGAGCAGCTCTGTACAATCCTCGAGCAGAGCCGCTGGCGAGAAGTCGATGATGTCCAGCTCCATCTTGTTTGCTTCCATCTTGGAGAAATCCAGGAGGTCGTTGATGATCGCTAAAAGCGATTGCCCCGAGTCATGAAGCAGGGTAACCAGCTGCTTTTGCTCGGCGTTAAGTGGCGTGCCCATGAGCAGCTCAGCCATGCCCAGGACACCGCTTAACGGTGTGCGGATTTCGTGGCTGATGTTGGCGACGAATTCGGATTTGACTCTGGAGGCCTGCACTGCCGCGTCACGTGCCTCCTCCAGCTTGCGGGTCATCGACTCGAGCACCGAGTTGGTGGCAGCCAGCTCCACCACTCGCTTTTCCAGGTCCTCATTAAGGGTGTGGATCCGTTGCTCAGCATCCTTACGCTCGGTGATGTCGGTTAAGGTGCCGACAAACCCCTGCAGGTGCCCGTCGCTTGAGTGTATAGCGATCGCCCGGGCCAGTTGCCAGCTTTGCCGAGCTTCGGCCGTCAAAACCCGGAACTCCAGACAGAATTCCTGCCCGTGTCGGGTCGCGGCCCGCCATTGCCTCTCTACCATCTCCCGGTCGTCCGGATGGATGGCCTTCAGCCAGCCTGAGCCAAAGCTTGAATCGAGCGTCAGACCAGAGCTCTCAGACCAGCGGGCGTTTGCATAAATCCACAGCCCTTCCGGATCAGCCTCATAGATTCCCATTGGCGAAGAAGCGCAAAGCGAGCGAAACCGCTCTTCGCTTACGGTTAGCTCGGCCGTGCGTTGAATCACTGCTGCTTCAACAATCTGGCTTGTCGCTTCGATCCTGGCTTGCCGCCGGGACGCTGCCCACATCTCATCAATGCTCTGCAGACATGCCTGGATCAAAAAGATGTCCTCGAAGGTTACCCAGCCGAGATGCTCAAGCCAACGCCAGGGGCTGACCGTGAGCACCCCGTAGACCGACTGTGGCCAGTAAATTCCCCGCAGCAGGTGATCAATGGCCACGACCGCAGATGCGGAGATGAGCACGCGCCAGTCTCGATAGAAGGCCAGAAACGCCAGCGAGCCGAACACGTGAAAATGCGTCTCGATGCGGCCGCCGGTCAGGTGAATAAGCAGGGCGGACATGAGCATCTGGCCAACCGCGATGATCTGGCGAGTCGAGCCCTTGCCGGGCTGTGAGAGGGCAAGGTAGACCGGCAAGAGGACGATCGCGCCGCCTAGGAATATTGCTGCCCAGACGTGCAGGTGCGTGTTGCTGAGCGCTCCCTGCCAGGCCCGGGGTGAGATCAGGAGAGCGGTAAGGATGCCGGCCAGCCACTCGAAGATCAAGAGACCGGCAAAAAGATGGTCTGTGCGCTCGAATATGGCCAGCTGCCGTTCCTGGAAAAGCTGCCGAGCGCGTTCTGATACCTTCTCTGTGATGCTCGGATCGCTGCTTATCTGATCCATGGTCATGGTGGGAGTGCTCATGATCTCAATTTTCCCCGTAAGGACTGGGAAGCTACTGACGTGACAACCATTTATCCGGGCAGGACTGTATCGACAAACTTGGTAACCGTTTCAGTTGCCTTCTCCAGGGCCGACAGAATAGCCTCTGCTTCCGGCCAGCTGCCACGAACGGCAATCCGCTCCAAGTCGGAGCTGAGATTGTTCATCTGGCTAGCCGTAATTACCGCCGACAGCCCCTTTAGCTGATGGGCGATCATAGCCAACGACCGGCTATCCCGGTTGTTCACCGCTGGTCTTAGTTCACCGACAAGCTGCCGAGATTCCTTGAGGAAGAGTTCGAGGATCTCGCAAAGTGAGTCCTCGCCATACATCTCCTTAAGCTTAGCGAATTCGAGCGGGCATGACCGATCCGTGGCTGCCACCTGATCTGCGAGCCCCAGGTCGGCCTGCGGCGATGGTAATGCAGCTCTCTGGGGCAACCACCGCTCGACTACCCGGCGCAGCTGCTCGAGCGAGACCGGCTTGCCCAGGTAATCGTCCATCCCCGTGGTCAGGCAGTTCTCCCGATCTCCCTGCATAGCGCTGGCGGTCATGGCGACAATCGGGGTGTGGTGCCCATTGGCGGCCTCGTTCTTGCGGATGGCTAAGGTTGCCTCAAAGCCGTCCATCTCAGGCATCTGGCAGTCCATCAGGACCATTGCGTAGGCTGTGCGGGAGACTGCTTCCACTGCTTCTCGGCCATTCGAGACGGCATCGGCTGACAGTCCCAGTCGCGCTAGCTGACGAAGAGCCAGCTCCTGAAGCACCGGGTTGTCCTCAGCGAGAAGGATCAAGTTGTGGCTGTCGACCCGGCTTTTAACCGTGCCGGCCGCGGATAGCTCTGCGGCGGTGGCCGCCAACCCGGCCAGCGCGCTGTCCTTAACCTCGCGAGCGCACAGCCGGATTACGGTTTCGAGCAGTTGGGAGTGCTTGAACGGCTTGCAGAGAGCCGCTGCAAAGCCAGCCTGCAAGAACTGTTCTCCTTTAACCCTGTCGTCCTGGGCGCCGATGAGAATGAGCTTGGTGCTGGCAAGCGCTGGCTCCTGCCGAACGGCTGAAGCAAAGGAGAAGCTGTCTCTGTCTGCGGCAGCCAGGTCGACTAGTGCGACATCAAAAGGGCGCCCGCTCCTGACCGCGTCTTTTAGCAGCTGGAGAGCTTCCTCACCAAGGGCGGCCGCTTCGTTGGCCACGCCGGCGGCGCTCAGGTAGGCAGCAATGATATCGCTTGTGGTGCTGCTGTCAGCAACGATGAGCACGCGATGCGCCGCTGCGGCCACAGCGGCAGACAGCGATCTTGCGGCCGACGGCCTTTGTGCATCCGAGCGCTCAAGATCTACCGTAAACCAGAAAATTGAGCCCTGTCCCTCCGCGCTGTCTACGCCGATCTGTCCATCCATCAGTTCAACCAGGCGCTTGCTGATGGAGAGCCCCAGGCCGGTTCCGCCATATTTCCGGGTGGTGGAACCGTCCGCCTGCACGAACGGCCGAAACAATTTCTTGCGGGCTCCATCTGAGAGTCCGATGCCGGTGTCACGAACTGAGAATCGCACCCTCGCCCGGCTCCCGGTTTCCAATTCCAGATCGGCCTTAAGCACTACCTCTCCCCGGGCCGTGAACTTAATGGCGTTGCTGGCCAGGTTGAGCAGGACCTGTCGGAGCCGCACCGGGTCGCCTTTCAGCACAGGTGGTACCTGAGGGTCGACGAAGGTCATCAGGGAAAGCTGCTTGGCGCGGGCTGCCGAGCCCAGGAGCTCGGCTGAGCTCTCCAATAGCGAAAGCGGTGCAAAATCGATCATCTCCAGGTCTATTTTGCCGGCCTCCATCTTTGAGAAATCGAGGATATCGTTGATGATTCGCAATAACGATTCGCCCGATTCCCGGATGGCAGCGGCACAATCACGCTGGTCGTCGGTCAGTGCGGTCTCCAGCAAAAGCTCTGACATGCCGATTACGCCGCTTATCGGGGTGCGGATCTCATGGCTGATGTTGGCGACAAACTCCGACTTGAGGTTGGATGCTTCCAAAGCGTGATCGTAGGCTACCTCTAGCTTCTCGGTTAGCGACTGCAGCTCCTGATTTACGCTTGCCAGCTCGCTGAGGCGGCGCTCCAGATCTTCGTTGAGGTCTCTGATTCTCTCTTCGGCGCGCTTGCTCTCGGTAACGTCCAGCATCACACCGTTCCAGAGGATGCTACCGTCCGCCAGCGCCCTCGGGATTGAGCTCGCCCGAGCCCATTTCATCTCCCCGCTTTTAGCCTGGAAGCGGAACTCAAATGTCCAGGTATTCAGGGTGCGGGCCGAGTCGGCAATGGACTCGTAGAAAGAAGGCAGCTGCTCCTGGGCGATGCAGCTAAAAGCCGTTGTCGCATCGGCCTCTATCTCCTCCGGCGTCAAGCCGGTGAGGTCGTAGACGCCATGGCTGACAAATGGGAAACAGAAAAGGCCATCCGGGGACATCTGAAACTGATAGACGACACCCGGGATGTTTGAGGCTACCTCCCGGTATCTCTCCTCGCTCTCATGCAGGGCCTGCTCCGCCAGCTTGCGTCCGGTGATATCGCGGGCAACCGCATAAATAATCTCCTTTTCCGGGAAGGTCGAAGCGCTCCACAACAGCCACTTGATTGAGCCGTCTTTGCAAATGTATCTGTTCTCGAAGTAAATCGTGTCCTTACCTTCCACTAGCCTCTGAGCCTCTCTCTGGGTGGCCTCGCGATCATCCGGGTGGACAAACTCGAGGTAAGGTTTAGAGACCAACTCATTGATGGTGTAGCCGGTTGTGCGTTGCCAGGCCGGATTCAGGCGCTTGAAATAGCCGTCGAAACCGGAAATGCAGAGCAGATCAAGAGAAAGCGTGAAGTATATGTTGGCCTCTGCCAGCTCCTTGGTCCGCTCCTCGACCTTGGCCTCCAGCTGGTCATGGGCTGATTGCAGCGCCTCCTCTGCGCAGCGTCGCTCGGTTATGTCCACCGCTACCCCGCCTACAAAGCGCTGTCCGGAGACGTCCGTGAACGGGAACTTGAAGACGAGCCAGTGATGGTCAGCACCATCCGGGGTGGGCACAACTTCCACAACCTCCAGCGGCTTGCCAGTGGCCAGCACCTGCCGGTCGTGTTCGCGCAGCGCTTGTACCACGTCGTTGGAGAGAAAGTAAGAGTCTTTCTGCCCCATCACCTCGGCAAGCGGCATTTTGAACAGGCGCTCAAACTGCTTGCTAACGTAGACAATGTGTCCCTCCTCATCCTTGAGGAAGGCCAAAGCGGGGCTGTGGTCCATGAAGCTGTGGAAGAGCTCCTCTGAGCCGATGAGCTCCTTGCAGCCTCGATCCAGTTGTCCTGGCTCAAGCGCCGGGGAGCCGGCTGTCGCTTTTGAGGCATGCAGGTCGCTTAGCTGCTGGCGCAAGCGCTGCAATTCTTCGATCAACTGGCGCTTGCTCTTGCCTTGGTCGTCCATCAGCCGCGACCTGAAGGGACAGGAATACAGGCTCCCCAATTGCCGATAACCAGGAGAATCACAGGAAAGAGCTGCCTGGCTATATTGCTAAAGGCTGGAGAGACACCATGTAGTCCATCATAGACTACGCTGTGGTCGCTCGCATCTATGTCAAGCGGCCAGGCGGCCTGCGCACCCAGCACCGCCCTTCTAGGTTAAACTGTTCTGGTGCTTGAATCCTGGCTAATGAGAGTGCCGGACATGCAAAATCGTGGCCCGCAAATCATAGCTATCTGTGGCGGCTCCGGCTCGGGAAAGTCCACCCTGGCCCACAAGTTCGTGGGGGCGGCGGTCCTGGCCACCGACCACTTTTACAGGGATATCGAGGAGCTGAGCCCCCGAGAGGATGGCACGTATGACTTCGATCACCCGTCGGCGGTCGATCTAGATGCCTGCGCCGAGGCCTGCTTGAAGCTGGCGGATAGCGAGGATGTTACCATTCCGGTTTACGACTTCAGGACCTGCCGGCGTGTGGGTACGCAATTGTTGCCTGCCCCCAAGAACAAAATTGTGGTGGTTGAAGGGATCTTTGCTTTCCACAGCCCGCTCCACGAAATAGCCACGTTGCGCATCTTTATCGATACCCCTGTCGATCAGCGCATGGCCAGAAGATTGCGGCGTGATGTGGAGCGCGGGCGCTCCACCCTGGACAGCATTCGCCACAGTCTGCAGGTTGAGGAGGCCTATACGCGCTACATTGAGCCGATGCGCCACCTGGCCGACCTTATCCTCATGGGTGAGGAGATGCGTGGTGGTTTTTCATCCTAGCGGCAACAGCAGGAAGGGCGGATAAAGCTCTGGCTTTCGGTTGAACTGGCGAGGTTATTCTTTGTTGGCTCCGGAGACGACATCTGACGCTCAGCCTAAACCGGCGGCTGGGGCTGGGCCCGGCCCTTCCGTCGGACTATGGCTCCTGGCCATGGCTTGCCTGGCGGTGCGCCTGCCCTGGATATTTACGGTGCCGATGAGCGAGGCGCCCGATGAGTTTGCACATTACTGGGTAATTCGTTTCATCCGCGAACACTGGCGCCTGCCCTCCGCGCTTGAGGTAGCTGCCGGAGGGCCATCGGCTGTTTACGGATCGCTGCCGCAGCTTGGCTACCTGCCGCACCTGATCGTGAGCAGCCTGTTTCCGGCCGATGCGGTCAGCCTCGCGGCCCGCTTTGGCAGCCTGGCCATGGGATTGGTTACGCTCTGGGCCGGCTATCGACTGGGCGCCGAGCTCTTCCCGGGCAAACGCCTGCTGTCGCTGGCAGTGCCTTGCCTTCTGGTCTTCCATCCGCAGCTGGTGTTCCTGCACAGCTATGCCAACAACGACTCGACAAGCTCGGCTCTGGCTGCGCTTGTTCTTTACCTGCTCGTGTTGACGTTAAAGCATGGTCTCACCCTCAGACGATCGGCTTTGATCGGGGCTCTGCTTGGCTGGATTGCCCTCAGCAAGTATGCTGGCCTGGCAATCTTTCCGGTGGTCTTCGTGGCCTGCTTGACGGCGGCTTTTCTCCACCGGGCAAACCGACGGCTTGTCCTCGCCTCATTTCTGATCATGGTCAGCTTGTGCCTGTGCGTGGACCTCTGGTGGTTCCTGCGCAATTACCAGGAGTTTGCTGGGGATTGGCTTGGCACCAAGACCATGTACCGCACCTGGGCGGTTACCTTTCACCGGGACCTGAACTTTCATATGCGCCTCTGGCAGGTGATTAAGCAAAGCGCCTGGTGGCATGCGCTTTTTTTCAGCTTCTGGGGCCTGTTTGGCTACATGAATCGCTACTTGTGGCGCCCGGTCTACGCAGTCTATCTGGGCTTTCTGATTACTGCTGTCTTGGGCTTTATCAAGGACGCCATACGTCCGGCTCGCCTTCAGCGGACCAGGGTAAGCACGGCCGTGTGGCTGACGCTGGCCTTCTCCGTAGCCGTCAATCTTACGGCCATGATCTTTGCCTCTTCGACTAATCTGGGCGGGCCGCAGGGGCGCTATCTGTTCACCTCCGAGATCCCGGTCCTGGCCCTTACCGTTGCTGGCCTGGCGCGATTGGGCAAGAGCGGCGGCTACTGGTTGGTCTCAGCGCTGATCGCCTTTAATGCGGCTGTCTGCCTGGGCTCCTGGCTGATGCTGTTCTCGACTTACGGCTGGCACCTCAGGCCCTATTGAAATAAGCGCCCCGCGAGCCAAGCGGTGAGCCTAAAGCCCGATAGCGTGCGTGTCGGCGTGCTCGCTTGCTGCCTTATTCTCGCGGCTGGCCACCTGATTGTGAGCGTTTCTGGGCAGTTCAGGATGAGCAGCGGCTCGCCCTGTCTCGCTGCCTCTAGACTGCTCGCCAAGCCTGGCCTCGCCGGCGGCCCGCAACTGTTCAGGCGGTTTAGGCTCAGCGCATGACCGAGACTGCTCGGGCATTTTCCCCGGCTCGCCGGATTTGGAGCTGATTCGGGTTGGCTCTAATGGCCGTTGTTGATCGGTAGGGCCAGCAGGCAATCCATCAGCTGGCTGGGCGCTTGTCTGTCCGCCTGGCTGCAGCTTCCCCTTGTCGAGCTCATTTTCGCCCTTAACGCTTAAACCGTTTTGCGTCTCCGCCTCTATTCCTGGCACGCCTGCCTCTACAAGACCGATGTCGTCCTGGCCCGGCGCCGAGGCTGAATTGG
>Ga0066388_100001703_pt1 | contig 12683 bp, 11 predicted proteins | sample PanSoiMetaGPlot6_FD_64539 | JGI IMG/M metagenome (GOLD analysis project Ga0066388, IMG submission 64539) | Tropical forest soil microbial communities from Panama analyzed to predict greenhouse gas emissions - Panama Soil - Plot 6 (Hybrid Assembly) | ecosystem: Environmental > Terrestrial >... | reverse complement strand
TTTGCGCTGTTCGTCCGCGTTCAATTCGTGCGGCGCGATATCGAGCAGGTAGCAGGGAATTCCGGCGTTCGCGAGATGCGCGGCGATGCGGGAGCCCATCGTACCTGCTCCCAGCACGGCCGCCCGTTGAATTTGTTGTTGCTTCACATTGCCTTCCAGGAAAGCGGAGTCGACGAAATGAACGAACGAGGTTACAAAAGCACTACCTGACGGTCAACCGGAAACGCCCGTGCCGCCGTACTGGGGTAAAATTAAAGATGCATTGCTGCCTTTAGGCGCCTCGAATGGGAACAACCGTTAAGTGGATCGCGAAAGCAGTCCGGGGACTGCGTGCGTTCGCGTATGGGCCCGATGGCGACCGCCCGAAAGTGGGGCTCGCTCTTGGCGGAGGATTTGCCCGTGGCATTTCGCATGTCGGTGTTCTTCGCGTTTTCGAGCAACACGATATTCCCATCGATTTCATCGCTGGCACCAGTGTCGGCGCGCTGATTGCGGCTGCGTATGCGAGCGGCAGCACGCTCGACGAGATGGCGCGCCAAGGCTCGGTGACCAGTTTTCGCGATTTCGGCCGCTGGACGCTGTCGCGGATGGGCATGGCGTCGAACGACCGGCTGGAAGATTTTCTGCGGCGGTTCACGACGCGCGACCACTTCGAGCAGATGAGAATTCCTCTGTGCATCGTCGCGACGGATTTGCTGAAGGGCGAATCGATCTACTTCACGTCGGGGGAAATTGGGCCGCCGTTGCGCGCCTCGTGCGCCTATCCTGGATTGTTTCTGCCGGTCGAGTATCGCAACCACGTGCTGGTGGACGGCTTTCTGACGGAAGCCGTGCCGGCCCCAGCGCTGCGGCGCATGGGCGCGGACGTCGTCATTTCTGTTCATCTCGAGCCGGGCTTGCTCGACACAAAGCCGCGCAACACGATCGAAGTGATCAGCCGCTCGTTTTCGATCATTCAGACTTCCGCGAATCAGTCCTGGCGCGACATGACAGACATTTTGCTGGAGCCGGAAGTTCACCACGTGCTGTGGGATGAGTTTGTGAAGACACCGGAGCTCATCGCAGCAGGCGAAGAATCCGCCTACGAAGCCCTTCCGCGCATCAAGGCGCTCGTACGCCAGGGCCCCAACGGTGCGCGCATCGACGAACCGGCAGGCGTCTCCGCTTCGGATAACCACGAGCACTGATTTCGTCGCCAGCAAAACGCTGCTAACTATTCGAACAAGCCTCCGTCGAATTCAGAGTGGAGCCGAACTTCTCGCGCGATGACCGCTGCAACGCCCCAGTCATACGTTAGAGGAGTTCGGCTCTTCTTTTTGGAAGAGTAGTTTCCAAGTCCCGCTTTCACGCCATCCGAATTTCAATAGATTCCCGCGAACCTGTGAAAAGCTGCTTTGGGATAAGTGTCCACAACGATCGCGGCAGAAATTCTTGGTTGGCAGGAACGGCAAATTCGCGGAGATCAATCTTACGTTTTTTCAGCCTCGCGCAATTCTCGCAATTCTACCTTCACCTCTTTGCCGTCGCCCTTACCGCGCTTCGTGAACCACTCGCTCATCGCGGCCGCGAGCCGCGCCGGATCGACGCGCGCTCCTGCTTCCAGACGGCCCTCACCGGTAGGCAAGGTGTCGTCGAATTCCGCTGAGCCTGTAAAATTCCGCATGCAGAAACTATCGAGCCAATCGAGCGGGCAAGCCCGCCGTTCGCCGCCGATCACAATCGCCGCTTCCAGCTTTCGTGCGTACATCGGCGCGAGTATAGCATTGGCAACTATCGCTTCGGCTGATAGGGGCGATAAGTTGCTTTTATGGCCCTGCTGCCCTAGAATTTTTTGCGTATAGCAGTCGGTTTGCCGACGCGAAGCAATCCCGCTTACACGGTTGATGCGTCAGCTTTTAGGCCGCGGAGCCACATTCGCCGCGCTCCACCCTGGGAGGCTACTTGTCCACACCACTCGAAAGGTGGGTCGAGGAATCTGCCGCGCTCACCAAGCCGGCGAAGATCGTCTGGGTTGACGGCTCGCAAACCGAGCACGATCGCCTGGCGGACCAGATGTTGTGCGACGGCACCTACATCGAGCTGAACCAGAACACCTACCCGCACTGTTACCTACACCGTAGTCATCCGAATGATGTAGCGCGCACCGAAAGCGTCACCTTTATTTGCTCGAGGCAGAAGGACGACGCCGGCCCGACCAACAACTGGATGGCGCCGGACGAGGCGCGGGCGAAGGTCCGGCCGCTTTTCGATGGTGCGATGAAGGGCCGCACGATGTACGTGGTGCCCTACATCCTAGGCCCGGCTTCGTCGCCCTACAGCAAAATTGGAGTGGAGCTGACGGACAGCGCGTACGTCGTGACCAGTATGCGCATCATGTCGCGCATCGGCAAAGTGGCGCTCGACCGGCTCGGCAACTCCGACGACTTCGTTCCCGGCCTGCATTCGCTCGGCGACCTGAATCCCAATCGGCGTTTCATTTTGCATTTTCCGGAAGAGCGCCTGATCTGGAGTGTCGGGTCGGGCTACGGTGGCAACGCGCTGCTCGGCAAGAAGTGCTTCGCGTTGCGCATCGCGAGCACCATGGCGCGCGACCAGGGCTGGATGGCCGAACACATGCTTATCATCGGCCTCGAAGATCCTTCGGGAAAAGTCACGTACATGGCGGCGGCATTCCCAAGCGCTTGCGGCAAAACAAATCTTGCGATGATGCAGTCCGCGCTCGAAAAGCAGGGCTACCGCGTGTGGACCATCGGCGACGACATCGCTTGGATGCACGTCGCTTCCGACGGCACCCTACGCGCGATCAATCCTGAAGCGGGCTTTTTCGGCGTCGCGCCGGGCACAAACGCGCGGACGAATCCCAACGTGATGGCCGCACTGCGCCACGATTCCATTTTTACCAACGTCGCGATGACCTCGAAACGCGAGCCGTGGTGGGAAGGATTTGACAGCGGCGTTCCCGACGGTTTAACGAATTGGAAGGGTGAGCCGTGGAAAATGGGCGAAGGCCCCGCCGCGCATCCGAATTCGCGCTACACCGTGCATGCTTCGCAAGCGCCGTCGATTTCTTCGCGTTGGGAAGATCCGGAGGGAGTGCCGATTTCAGCGTTGATTTTTGGCGGGCGCCGCGCGCGCGTGGCCCCTCTAGTGTACGAGTCGCGCGACTGGCAGCACGGGGTGTTTGTCGGCTCTACGATGGCGTCGGAGACGACGATAGCGATCACCGATTCGCAGGGCGTCACGCGGCGCGATCCCATGGCAATGCTTCCGTTCTGCGGCTACAACATGGCCGATTATTTTCGCCACTGGCTCCAGATGGGCCCGCGCCTGAAGAAGCAGCCCAAGATTTTCAACGTGAACTGGTTCCGCAAAGACGCCAATGGAAAATTTCTCTGGCCAGGCTACGGCGAAAACGTCCGCATCCTGAAATGGATGCTCGACCGCATCGAAGGCCGCGCCGCCGCGGCGGACACGCCGATCGGCTTCGTTCCCGCGCCGAATTCGCTCACGCTCGACGGCCTCTCGCTTTCGAAGGAATCGGTGAAGCAGGCGCTGCAGGTGGATCCTTCCGATTGGGTGAAAGAGCAGCAGGATACATCCAACTTCTTCGATAAGTTCGGCTCGCGCCTGCCGCGCGAAATTCGCGACGAACACAAGGCGCTAGCCGAGCGCCTTGAGCGCTCTCCGGTCGCCGTCAAGTAATCGCATAGCTGCGTCACGTGGGGCATCACATGCGCCGGAATCTTCAGCTCTAGCCTCAAATAGCCCATGGCCGCCCGGGCCGTTTGCACTCGACGCTCGTTGTCGCCCTCGCCTTGACTGATGCCGCCAACCCGCTTGTCCGCCGCGATCACGAGGGCGAAAAGCTGAGCTACTTCATGAAAGCGGTCAACGAGAAGTCGTGCGACGAGATTCGCGCCGATGGCGTGGTGAAAAACGAGGGCAAGGGTTTCGTCGAAGAGTACGGCTTTTCGAATTTCATGTCGGACGGCAAGGCGGTTGCGCTCTCCCAATCCACGCTCGACGGGCGAGCAGGTTACTTTTGACCCGAATTGCAACCCCGTTTTTCCCAATCTGGCCGCCTTCGATCCGCGCCTTGTGGCGCCCTCTCACGGACTTCTTCAACTTTTTACGTTGATCTGTGGCTTGCCATGAAAATCGGCCACCTCGTCCAGGCTGGCGACCATTTCTACTCCAAGAGAGGCCAGACGAAACCACACGAGATCCTTCGCGAGATCGAGATTTCGTTCGAGCGCTGACGCGCGCTACTTCGCGGTAGCTGCAGGCGAAGCTTTGCCTTCCGCTGCCAACGCGTGGCTGCTGAATTCCAGCGTCGCGGGAAGATGCTCGACGAAATAGGGCCAGTCGTGCCCGCCAGCGTAGAGGTGAAATTCGTGCGCGATATGGCGCGAGGTCAGGATGCGATCCAGTTCGGCGGCGCCGGTATTGAATCCGTAGTCGTCTCTATCGCCGCAATCGAAATAAATCTTCAGTCCTGCGAGGTTCGTCGTTCGCGTCATCACTAGCGGGCTGTTGCGGTCCCAAAACGCGCGGTCGGGCGGCGAGCCAAATACGTTGCCGAGGACGCGCATGCGTCCGAGCGCGCCGGCGCCGATGCCGTCCACAGCCGGCAGCTTTTCGATCAGCGCGGCGCTGTGTGCGCTCGCTGCACAGAATAAATCCGGATGGCGGAACGCGAGATGAAACGCGCCGTAGCCGCCCATCGAAATTCCCGCGATCGCTCGCGACGCGCGTGCGGACTTCGCGCGATAGCGTCGCTCGATCGCGGGCATGAATTCCTTCAGGAAAAAATCTTCATAGCGACGGCGGCCATCGAACGAATTTATGTAGAAGCTAGCGCCCGCGGCGGGAGTCACGATCAGGAAGCGGCCGATCTTGCCTGCTTCCCACAAGTCTTCGACTATGTTGAACCCGCCCGAGTGGACGAACATCTGCTCGTTATCACCCAGTCCGTGCAGGTAATAAAGGATGGGATAGCGCCGCGTCGCGTCCGCGTCGTAGCCCGGCGGCAGCAAGACGCAGTAGGGAACTGCTTGCCCTAGGATTTTGCTTGTAAGTGATTTGCACTCGGCGCGGCCCGTCTCGACCGCGCGGACTACGGGCGCGCCGGCGAAGGCCGCGGCGACAGCCAGGACGGCACCAAGCGACAAAGCAGCGCGCCTCGCGCGCGCTCTACTCATATCGCAGCGCCTCGACGGGATCCAATCGCGCCGCTCGCGAAGCGGGATAGTAGCCGGCGGCGAGGCTCACACCCACGGCAAACGCAATAGCGCCTAACACCAGCCACCACGGCACGGAGAACACGTGCGCCGGCGGCAGCTCCTGCCGCTTCAGATACAAGTTCGTGCCGATGGTCACGGCCTTTCCAATCAGCCATCCCATTCCTACGCCGGCGATTCCGCCGAACAAGCCCATCACTCCGGCTTCGACGAAGAAAAGCCGCTTAACGTCGCCGTCGCCTGCGCCTAGGGCTTTCAGAATGCCGATTTCGCGGCGGCGTTCGAGAATCGCCATCACAAGTGTATTCACAATTCCCAGGGTCGCGACGGCTAACGCCAGGCTGCCAAAAATAGCCAGCAGTAAATCAAAAATGGCAAAGAAGATTCGCAGGTTGTTCGTCGCGTCGAGTAGTGAGAAAGTTGCGAAACCCATCTTCTTGATCGCCGTTTCCACGGGTTCGACCCTGCTCGGCGCACTCACGCGCACCGACAGGCTCGCGTACGCGGGCTTGCCGTTGTTCGCCGCGCGAACCAGATCCCGCAGATCGTTCGCTTGAGCGGCGCGCAGCGTTTCGGCCACCTTCAGCGGAATCAGCAGCCTGCCGCTGCCGAAGCCGCCAAATCCACCGGCAGGTTCGGTGTCAACGATGCCTACGATCCGCAGCGTTTTTTCGCGCGGGATGATCGAGAAGCCTCCGCCAGCGTTGCCACTTAGCGAATCACCGGAATCGGCGGATTGGTTTTTACCTTTTTGGGCGGCGGCAGGGGCGCGCGACGCAGCGGCAGTCGATGCCGGCAACACCTGGCGCTCGGCGTAGCGCAGCGATAAATCCTTGCCGATCACGCTGTCCGGCTTGTCGGACAATTCTTTCGCAAACTCGATTTGCAAAATGGCTTCGTCGGCTTCCGGCGAGGAGAAAAAGCTCCCATGTATGCCGTCGAATGAGCCGCCACCGCGTGCCGAGTCTGGAATGCCTGCCACCATCGTCGTGTATGGTTTGCCCTCATAACGTACTTCCGAAAAAAAACGAAGCTGCGGGAACACTTCCATTACGTTGGGCAGGCGCGCCAGTTCTTCGCGCGCGGCATCGTCTAGCGAGCGAGAATTGGCCAAATCGGCCTCGCGCGGCCGGCCCATTCCGCGCAAATTGATTTTGGGCATCACCAGAACGGTGTCAAACAGGCCCGATCGCGAAAGGCGTTTGTTTGCCAGCTCCTGCAAGCCGACGCCAAGAGAGAGCATCGCGACCAGCGACGCGATGCCGACAGCGACCCCGAGCGTCGTGAGCGAATTGCGCAGGATAGCTTCCCGGAGGTTGCGCAGAGCGAGTTCGCCGAGATCGTGCGCCTTCATCGCGCTCCTCCGTTCGCCTGTGTCGGTGCGTCGCCGATAATTTTTCCGTCGGCGACCGTCACGATGCGACTCGCGAAACGTTCTGCGAGCGGCCGCTCGTGCGTCACCATCACGATGGTCATGCCGAGGGTCTGCTGAATTTCGCGCAGCAGCAGCATGATGGATTCGCCGGTGGCGCTGTCGAGATTGCCAGTCGGTTCGTCGGCGCAGAGAATGGACGGCCGATTCACCAGTGCGCGGGCCAGCGCCGCACGCTGCTGCTCGCCCCCCGAGAGTTCAGCCGGGCGATGCGTCAGTCGCGCGCCCAAGTGAACGCGGTCAAGCGCTTCCCGCACGCGGCCGTCCCGTGCGTCGCGAGGCGCTTCAGCCAGGCGCAGCGGCAACTCGACATTCTCGGCTAGAGTCATGCGCGGGAGCAGATTGAACGACTGAAAGACCATGCCCACCGTCTCGCGTCGGTAGCGCGCCAGTTCCCGCTGCGACATGTCGTGCAGATTGCGCCCCTGGGCCAAGATTGCGCCAGACGTGGGTCGGTCGAGGCCCGTCATCAGGTTTAGCAGCGTGGATTTCCCCGAGCCCGAGCTGCCCAGCAGCGCCAGAAACTCTCCCGCGCGCACTTCGAGCGAAACATCGTCCACAGCGCGAATCAGCGCCGAGCCCATCTGATAGTGGCGAGACACATGGTCGGCGCGCAATGCAAACCCGTTCGTGGTCATGGATATCCCCATGATGTTACTACGGTTGAAAAAGCCGTCCGGTTACGCCGGCAGCGTGAGAAAGCGAAATAGGCGAAAGCATTTTAACGAAGGGAGAGTTACAGGGTAGGAAATTGCGGGCAAAGCCGGCGCCCGGTGGCCGGCTCTGCCATTGGCGATCCTGAACTACGACTTGTTCTTCCGCGCCATCTTCAGCGCCACGATCAGCAGCAGCTTGCGGTCCGTGTCCTCCATCTTTCCGAGCAGCGAACGGAAACGATGGAAGTATCGCGCAGACTTGCCGGTTGTCGGCCACTCGTCGCCCACGGTCCTTTTCACTTCCAGCAGCTTTGGAACCTGGGGCGGCTTGTCGCCGTCGTAGAAAAGCTGATAGAGCGGGATTTCCAGGGCACGGGCCATCTTTTCCAACGTCTCGATGGCCGGCACTGTATGCCCGTTCTCCACGCGCGAGATATAACAGCGCAGGAGCCCGGTCCTCTTCTCAATTTCCCCCTGCGAGAAGTTTTTTTCTTGCCGAATTGCCCGAAGGCGCTCGCCAATGATCATTCTGGTCTCCTCAAGAAGTTTTCGAACGTGAACTTGGATCGACTTCCGAACGCGAACGTGAGCCGTTTCTGTGCTTGCGGCGCGAGCTTCCAAGGCCTCGCGCCGCAACGGGCCGCCCATGAGGCAAAACCCAGCGCGAGAACCTCACCCGATTTATGGTGCAACCTTGCTGTTGAAAAACTCCACGCTCTTGCGAGCGCAGAACCCGGAACCAAGCGTCCACCCCCTCAGGCGGTTGGGCTGGAACCTGGCTGTATTGTGCATCAAAGTTATGCCGAAGGAAATAATTTTAATGGCCGCTCAAAATTCACTCCGATAGCACGTTTCGTAACAGCCGGAGGCCACAATCGCGGTGGCCTTGGCCGCCGGAGCGCGGAGCGCCCGCCGGAATTGGCGAACGCGTATGGCATAATAGACAAAGAGCCTGCGGGGGAGAGGCCATCCGGGTTCTACGTGTGGTAAATAATCCTTCGAATCGAGATTCGTCTGTGACGCGAGTCACCAAAATTCGGCGCAAGTTTCTTTCGGCGCACCGTAAGCTGCGCGAAGTGCGCATGATTGCGAAGGGTCTGGTGTCCACGCGCCATCCGCTGCTGGCTCATATCATTCCCATCCGGCGCTGCAATCTTTCCTGTACCTACTGCAACGAATTCGACGATTTTTCGAAACCTGTGCCGCTCGACGAGATGTTCCGCCGGATCGACCGGCTCGGCGCGATGGGCACCTCCATCGTCACCATCAGCGGCGGCGAGCCGCTGCTGCATCCGGAGCTCGACGCCGTCATCATACGCATCCGCAAAACCGGGATCGTTGCTGGCCTGATCACCAACGGCTATCTGCTGACGGCGGACCGCATTCGAAAGCTGAATCGCGCGGGCCTCGAGTACCTTCAGATCAGCATCGACAACGCTATTCCCGACGACGTGTCCAAAAAAAGCTTGAAGGTGCTCGACCAGAAGCTGGTACTGCTGGCCGAACACGCCGATTTTCACGTGAACATTAATTCTGTACTCGGCAGCGGCGTGAAGAATCCCGAAGACGCGCTCGCCGTGGCGCATCGGGCTATCGAGCTGGGGTTCACCTCCACCGTCGGCATCCTTCACGATTCCAACGGCCAGCTCTCGCCGCTCGGCCAGCGTGAGCAGGAAATTTTCGAGGAAATCATGTCGCTCGGGAAGCACTCCTTCGCGCGCGTGAATTTCTTCCAACACAACATCGCCAAAGGCCTCGAAAACAATTGGCGGTGCCGCGCCGGCTCGCGCTACCTCTATATCTGCGAAGACGGCCTCGTCCATTACTGCTCGCAGCAGCGCGGCTACCCGGGCGTGCCGCTCGCCGAGTACACGGACGAGCAGCGCCACCGCGAGTTCTACACGAAGAAAGGCTGCGCCCCGCGCTGCACGGTCTCCTGCGTCCATCAAATCTCCGTCGTCGATTTCTGGCGCGCCCCGCAGAACCTGGAGCCAACCAACTCGAGCAGCGCCAGCCCCGCCGCCGAACCCCTCGTCCAGCTAAGCAGCTCCCCCACGCGCGAATAGCCTCGCCCGCTGCGTCCCGCCACACCGCACCGCAATTCCGAGAGTTCATTGCAAGGTTCCAGTTCCGCATTCGGCAACTCCCTGTCTAGATTTCCGTTGCAATGCCCTGACCGTTGGACTAGAAACAGCCAATCACAAGTTCGAGCCTCAACGGGCTTTACTGGGGATTGAGGAGCGAAACATCTTGGTGTTCACGCATTTTCGTGCGGCGGCAGCACGCGCTGCCGTTACGTCAAGGCCGTACGTCTGGGGCAAATTCGGCGGAGGGTTGATCGATGCGTCTGCGTAATTGTGTGTGCTGCGCGTTCTTGGTTTGCATTTTCGCGTTCACCGTGGCTACCGGCGTCGGCGCGCAGGTAAACACGGTCAATCTTTCGGGCACCGTGCTCGACCCGCAAGGCCTGGCTGTGAAAGGCGCCACCCTCACGATCGCGAGCCTCGCCACCGGTGCCCGGCGCTCGGCCACCACGGACGGCTCAGGCCGCTACGATATCGTTGGCCTTCCACCTGGCAATTACTCGCTCACCATCGAAGCGCAGGGCTTCGCGACCCTGAAAAATTCCTCGATCACTCTCACGCTCGGCGCCAACGCCGAATACAGCCCCACGCTCCAGGTTAAGTCCGCCACCGAAATCGTCAGCGTCACCGCCGCGCCGGACCTCGTCGATACAACGAAAGCCGACGTCTCCACCACGGTCACATCGCTTCAAATCAACAACCTGCCGATCAACGAGCGCAACTACATCAATTTCACTCTGCTTGATTCCCAGGCTGCCCGCGACGACACGCCTTCCATCGGTGCTGCGCCCACCAGCGGCCTGAACTTTGGCGGCCAGCGCGCCCGGTCCAACGAAGTTTCCGTTGACGGCGCTGATTCAGTGGACAAGTCCGTCGGCGGTGTGCGGACCACCGTTTCACAGGAAGCCGTCCAGGAATTTCAGGTGATCACCAGCAACTACATGCCGGAATACGGCCGCGCGACAGGTGGCGTGGTCAATATCGTCACCAAGTCCGGCTCCAACGAATTTCACGGCAACGTCTTCGGTTTCCTCCGCGACAGCGGCGTGCAGGCGCGTAACCCGTTTTCGGTTCAGGGTGCGTTCGACGCCAACACCGATACCGTGAACCTCAAGCCCGTGAAGCAATCCTTCACTCGCGTGCAGGCAGGCGCGACGCTGGGCGGTCCCATCCAGAAGGACAAGACATTTTTCTTTTTCGCCTATGAAACCATCCGCGCGCAAGCTACCGGCTTCACCAGCATCGGCGAGAACAATTTTGGCCTCGTTCCCGTCCCCGGCGCCAGCGTCTGTTCGGCAGCGCCTGCCGTTTTGCTCACCGGTCCAGCTACTGACCTAACTACGCAAGCGGGCTTTTATCCTGCCGCCATCGCCGCGGCGGGCGGCTGCGGCAGCGCAGCCGCTGCCCCGTTCATCACAGGAGCGGCGCTTAGCGGCGGCGCATCGGCCGTGGCGCTCTTTGGAAACACCGGCGCACTTTCCTTCGGATTGAACGGCTTTCCCGAGGAGGGCGGCTGCGCGGCGCCAGGCGCTCCGGGCTGCCTCCCCGCCGGTTTTCAGGGCCTGGTTTCGCTGCTGGGAAACTATCCGACCAAGGAGCAAACGAGCCTGTGGTCGCTGAAGCTCGACCACATCTGGAGCAGCACCAATTCTTCCTTCCTTCGCGTCAACGTTTCGCCTTCTACCACCACCGGCATCCAGGTGAACGCGCAGAACCAGAACTTCGGTCAGAACGCGGGCAACCGTACGTCTGACCAGCAGACGCGCGATCTCGACGCCGTTTTCCAGCACACCACTGCGTTCAAGAATAATTTCTTCAATGAATTTCGTTTCCAGTTCGCGCGCCGGGGCTTCCACTACGGCTTCTCCGATCTTCCCGGCGGCAGCAACGCCGCCGTCAACATCACTGGATTTGCCTTCTTTGGCCGCGAGCCCTTCTCGACTGAGGACCGCATCGAGCGCCGCTTCCAGATCACAGACAACCTCACCTGGACGAAAGGCAGCCACACCTTCAAATTCGGTGCCGACACCAACCTGATTCATATCAACACGGGCGCGTCGCAGATTTTCACGCTCAACTACGGCGGCGTTTACACCTTTTCAGGACTTGGCGCCGATAGCCTCGGCTTTCCGGCGCAATTTCCCGGCTTCAACGCCGTGCAAGCCTACGGCCTCGGCCTGCCGACCACCTACTTCCAGGGCATCGGCAACACGAATTTCCCGTCTGATGACAAAGAGCTCGGCGTCTTCGCCCAGGACAGTTGGAAAATCAATCGCCGCCTCACCTTGAACTATGGCGTCCGCTACGATGTCGAATGGGCACCCATCTTCCCGCCGGCTACCGCCATCAACGCCGCCGGCGAACAAGCCCTCGGTCTTGTCCAGGGCATCCCGATGAATTCGAAAAACGTCCAGCCGCGGATCGCTGTTGCCTGGGATCCTTGGGGCGACGGAAGGACCGTCGTTCGCGCCGGCTACGGCATCTTCTATGACAACCCTTCGATCGCGCTCGCCTTTCTGGCCAACACCTTCGACGGCGCCGAATCCACGCTCCTGCTCGCGGCTGGCGGCAAGCCCTGCGTGCTCAACGGCCTTGCCACCTGCGACGTGGACACGAACTTCCAGGCACTGAACGCCGCCAACATTTTCCAGGGCCTACTCACTGGCAACTTAGCTGGCTGCTCTAACGCGTTTCCGTCGATGTGCTACATCCCCGCGCAGCAGCGTTTCAATTCGTTCCAGCCCAATTCGCTTTTCGTGAACCAGAACTTCCTGTCGTTTCCGCCGGCACCGAATCCGCCGCCGGCTACCGGACCGTTTGGCCCGGGCTATCCGCTCACGCTGTTGCCGTTCACGATTCCCGTGCAGAGGAATTTCAAATACGGCTACGCGCAGCAGGCAAACCTTACGGTCGAGCGCGAGTTAACCAAAGATGTGAAGCTCAGCGTCGGCTACAACTTCACACACGGCGTGCATCTCGATCGGACTATCAACACCAACGTCACGAATCCCGGCTTGCTCGTCTCCAACGACGCAAATGCCATCGCCATCGGCCTGCAGGCGCCCGGCAGCAGCCCGCTCTTCGTGAGCGTGCCTAACGCGGCCCCGAACACGTGTGTGCCCGAGCCAAGCGGCAGCATCTTTATCGTCGCCCCGGGAATTCTTGGCCAGGGATTTAGCACAGGCAACTGCACCGGCGCGCCGGTCGGATTCATCGGTATGCCCGCCGTCTTCAATTTCTTCCGGCCATCGGGGCCAAACCCGTCCTTCGC
>Ga0066388_100001702_pt1 | contig 12687 bp, 8 predicted proteins | sample PanSoiMetaGPlot6_FD_64539 | JGI IMG/M metagenome (GOLD analysis project Ga0066388, IMG submission 64539) | Tropical forest soil microbial communities from Panama analyzed to predict greenhouse gas emissions - Panama Soil - Plot 6 (Hybrid Assembly) | ecosystem: Environmental > Terrestrial > Soil... | reverse complement strand
GACCGGGAACGTTTTGTGTGGGGAACCATCGACACATCCAAGGCGCGATTCCGGAGATACTTGGAAGGCGAGGTCCTCGGGTCTTGTCATATCAAGACGACTATGGCCTGAGGGTGAGCACCCAACAACGACCTGACACTTCCTCCTATTCCTAAGTCGGTAAAAGCGTCGGTTGTCCTATTTGCCTCATCTGCTGCTCCCTGTCTCGCTGGTCAGCGCTTGGGCTACGCTGTTCCGAGTCAGCCATCGCATCGGCATCGTCTTGCTTCTTCCACCCGTTGCACCGACTCGAATCCTTTTCGCAAAGCTTCCTGTAAACCTCGAATCGGAATTGCTTGACCATCCAGAATCGATACTAGAACCTGAACCACGAATGCATGCTGCAGCGGCTTGGGAATCTGCTGACAAGCTTTGAGCACGGCTCGCCAGACCTCTGTACCACTGGCTCGAGTGTTTGTTTCCGGCGCAGAAGAGTCCAAGGTGGATTGTAACTCGGCTGAAAACAAGGGAACCCCACAAAGGAGGGGAACTCCACTATATGTGGGCGAGCCTTCTCTCTGCTTTGTTTGGAACGTTTCTTCGTACCGATTTGTCATACTTCATCTCCGTCTTTCTTGAAAAGCGACAGGTACTCATACGGAACATGGGAAAATAGGTTCTTACACTGCTCAGCAGCATCGAAGAGTGCGTGTGCGCATGCTTGAAGTTGTCCATTTGCTCTTCGGAACCTTCTGGAACGTGTGGGCCAGTTGGGACCGATGTCAGTCCGATACTGTTCGTCTGAATTAACTACCAAAGAGACCTCTCACGGCAAAAAGCAGACCGAAGGCGCTTTCTCGATATTCATGTTCTTTCACCCAGAGTTTTCACAATCATGCACCCGCCGTTTCCTCCATCCTTCACCCACCCTTGGGTTCGGCTTTCGTAGGTTTCTAACAGGTTCCTTCCTTCATCGCAATCCCCAGCGTCTATCAGCGTTTTAGCTTTCGGATCGCCTCCAAGTGAAACCGGTAGCTGCGGCGAACTACGCGGCGAACTACGGCGAACCGCTATGATCGGCGGCGCAGCTCTGTGCGAGAAGCCATGGGTGTAGTTGGGCGGGGAGAACGGGCCAGATTCCCGTAAAACGAAGGAGGAAATATCGTAAAGTTTGCCAGGGACTCCGATCGCTTATCTGCACAAGCCACGAGCGTTAACGAGCCTATTCGGACAAACGTGTTCAAAAATCCGCTTGGCAAAGGTTCTACTACACGCCTGGCAATGTCAGCCTCAGCCATCAGCCCACCATGGATCATTACGGGCATATGCTCGAGCAGTTACGGATGAATGCATTATTCCTCTCGCCGGCCGCCAATAGAGATGTATGATTGGGACTGCTCTCGGGGCTGGCCGCGAAGATGGCCCCCCTCCTCCCCCTAGGAAAACTCCGGGAATTATGCGACCATGAGAACGTTCGGACCACGATCGTCATCTCAGGTTCAGCCACAAAAAGCAGTTTTCCGATGAGCACGAATCGAATTCTCGCAATCTGGGTAATCTGTCTCATGGCGGTAGCTGCGGCTACGGGCCAGACAGCATCGGGGGATGGGATCGGGAAACCGCTCTACTCCACCCGGCCATTGGGAGGCTCCTCGGGCGAAGCCGGTAAAAACGGGGTTCTTGCTAAAGCGCTGAACACGATCCCTTATTGGAGCGGCTCGTTCCGGTCAGCAGTCAAGGGAAAAGGCAAAGCGTTTCCTTACACTATGGTCGGAACTGATCCGGCAGCGGGGTCCGCCACTACGGTGGTCCCCACCAGTATCGTGCCCATCAGCTTAAGCTTTTCGAACGGCGCCCGGCTGGATGGCTCGACCAGGGTACAGAACATCATCGACTCGCCGATCTTTCAATCGTTCGATTCTCAGGCTGGGTTCACGCAGTACGCGGATGCGGTTTATCGAGCATCCTTCTACAAGATAATCGAAGACAAGAGCCCGAACTGGCATGTTCTGCTTGGTCAGCCCGCTGTTTTAGCCACGCAATACCTAATCGTCCCTGCGGAAAAGGGCTTGGAGTTCACCGGATCGCACTCGAAAGCGCATGTGGGATTAATTGACATTGACTGGTTTACGGCGCAGCTACGAGCTTTGGTGGCCAATCTGAAACTTGATCCACACTCGCTGACAATCTTTTTGACCGAAAATACGTTTTTGTTTGTCGGCAATCCGGGAAAGTGCTGCATTGTGGGGTTTCACAGCGGGTTAGTGTCGGCCCAAGCCGATTCCACACAATTGCAGACATTCGTGTGGGCCAGTTATAACGCTCCGAAAATCTTCGATGCGCCACTCGAGGACATCACTGCCCTGAGCCATGAAGTTGCCGAGTGGTATAGCGATCCTTTCCTCAGCAATGTAGTGCCCTCCTGGGCGCTGCCGGGATCCTCCGCTTGCGCGGCAAACATTTTGGAAGTGGGCGATCCGATCGAGGTCTTCCCCAAGCTGTCGTTTACGGTTACGTTGTATGGAACGACTTACCATCCACAGGATGCAGTTCTGTTCTCCTGGTTCGCCCGACAATCGCCTTCCATCGGAATGAGAGGTCGGTACTCCTATCGCGGAGACAAGCTATTTTCTCCAGCTCCACCCTGCTCGTGATTAGCCAGCGGTAACCCTTCGATACGGCACGAAAGTGCCATTTACCCCGATCTTGCCAGCGGTTAGCTTCATAATTGCGAGCCAAGGGAGATTGAAAACCGATTGCTCTTCCTCCTTGCGGGTTCTCAGGCTTCTCTCGGCCGGCATGCTCGAAATAGGGGGAGTATGTCAACACACGACATTTGTAAGCTGCACCCTGCCTTGCCCACCGCTGAATCTCAGCTCTGCCAAGAGTTGCTGGCCTATTACGAGGCAATTCAGTCCTATCCCGATTACTTTGCCAAAACGCGGGTAAGTTTCCAACGGCATCTGCTGAATGTAATCTGCGCCGACACGGACAATAGCGCGACAACGAACCCAAGCATTTAAAAACCCTAAGAGCGTGTCCTCAGCATTGAGCCATTCGCGGCTCCGCGCAAAACTGTTGTCCCTGCGGCTTTTGACCACGCACAGAGTCAGAATTTGCCAGATAGCTAGGTTCTTCGAACGATCCGGTCGCGGGCTCCTCGTCCGGCGATGGCAGCTTCGATCAGGTCTGCGCTGAGATGGTGTCGTCGAAGGTGACTTCGCACGCGCGCCAAGATGCGCTCTGACGAACTCTTCGGATCCAAGAAAACCAACACCGATGGTCCCGCACCGCTGAGGACGGCTGCCAATACACCGGAATTTCCCGCAATTTCCTGGATGGCAGGCAACAGCGGACAAAGCGGCGAGCGATAAGGTTGGTGAATACGGTCTTCCTGGGCCAGCGAAACAATGTCATGTCGCCCCTGGACAAAGGCGGCGAGCAGCATCATTGAGTTTTGCACGTTGCTGACCACATCTTGACGAGAGTATTCGGGCGGGAGGACGCGGCGGGCCTGCTCGGTCGAAAGGGACTGGTCGGGAACAACCAACAAAAGAGGCCACTTCCCTTTCGGCATGAACTTCATCAACTGAACTTCCCCATTCGCAGCAATGCGAGCGATTGTCAGGCCACCCATCCAGCAAGCGGCAGCGTTGTCGGGATGATGTTCACGGCGGGAGGCTTCGGCAACGATGCGCGCATCGTCCCAGCGCAGGTCGCCGAAATGAACGGCCAAGGCGATGCCCGCAAGGCGAGCAGCAGCCGAGGAACCACAGCCTTTGCCGATGGGTATCTTATTGTCGATTCGAAGTGCTAGCGGCACGATCGGCTTGCGGCAATCCTGCAAGACTTCGCGATAGGTATTGAGGATGAGGTGGTCCTTGGCGGCGCTGCAAATATCGGCATCACGGCCGCGCGCCGTGACCGAATATTCCGTTGCCGGCTCGGCCGTTATCTTCAGGTAAAGGCGAAGCGCCAATGCAGCTGTATCGAAGGCTGGCCCCAGGTTTGCGGAAGTGGCGGGCAGAGTTATTTCGAGCCGCTTCCTCGCATTTTTCGCTGGGCGCTTCGCGGCAGGCATTAAGAATTTTCCGCCCGTTCGAGCGCAGCAAGAACGGCGTCGGCGCTGGCGTCAAGAACGATTGGGGCGCGCTGATAAGAAAGCAATGCCGAAGCCGCGCTATCGTCCTTGCCGCCCGCAAACAGCTCGCCACGATGAAATTTTAGGGTGAATTCTGGATCTTTGAGAAAATGGCCGGTCAGGATTAACACGACGGTTTCGGCGGGCTTAATGAATCCCCGCCGCACTAGTTTTTTCAAGCCTGCCAAAGTGACGGCCGAGGCGGGTTCGCACCCAATGCCCTCCGAACCGATTTCAGCTTTAGCCTGCGCGATTTCAACTTCACTGACTTCGTCAACGGCACCCTCGGTCGCTTTGAGAACACCGAGGGCCTTCTTCCAAGACGCCGGATTGCCAATGCGGATCGCAGTGGCGGCGGTTTCAGCTTCGACAGGAACCAGATGCTCTCCTTTGCTGCGAATCATTCGTACAAGCGGGTTCGCGCCTTCAGCCTGCACGACCGACAATTTTGGTAAACGCGATATAAGTCCAAGCTCCTTCATTTCGAGAAAAGCTTTACCGATCGCCGATGAGTTCCCCAGGTTCCCACCGGGGACAATGATGTGGTCAGGAAGCTCCCAGTTGAGCTGTTCCACGAGCTCAAGGGCGACAGTCTTCTGTCCTTCGATGCGGTAGGGATTGACGGAATTAAGCAGGTAGGCGGGCATACGCAGGACGACCTCGTTCAGGACGCGCATGCAACCATCGAAATCCGCGCGTAGTTGACATGTGAGCGCGCCGTAGTCGAGCGCTTGCGCAAGCTTGCTCCAGGAGATTTTTCCTTGGGGAATGAGCACGAGGGCCTGCATTCCCGCACGGGCAGCGTAGGCTGCCATCGAGGCCGAGGTGTTGCCCGTTGAGGCGCATGCAACCCACCGGAAGCCCGCTTCTTTCGCGAACGAGGTAGCGACCGTCATACCAGTGTCCTTGAAGGAACCGGTAGGATTCATGCCTTGATGCTTCGTCAGCACGGTGTCGACGCCAGAGAGGCGGGCCGAGCGCTGGAGCTGATAAACAGGGGTATTCCCCTCGCGCAGGGTAACCACTGAATCTAGACTGCGCAGCCCGGGCAACAACTCACGAAAACGCCAGACACCGCTCTGGTCAGCCGCGTGAGGTGACGTCTTGCGTTCACGCCAGAGCGCCTTGAGGCGGGCAGAAGAGCGGACTAGCTCATTTGCCTTCCAGTCGGGATAAGCAATTTCGACAAGATCACCGCACTGCGTGCAGCGGAATGTCTGCCCCGCACGGTCCGAGACTCGACCACAGGAAATGCAGCGTAGCTTGGGCGCGGCAGCAGCAAACTCTTGGGATGTGCTTTGATGGTTCACACGCTTGATGAGGGTAGCTTCGGCCTCCGGCCCCGTGTCGCGCGTCAAATGGTCGCAGTGTGCGGGAGCAGGAAGCCTCCAGACGGCGCTGCTAACGCAAATATCGGTCGTCTTTCTCCATCCAGTCTCGACGGGGAGGGGTGAAGACATCCAGATCGACCGTATCTGAAAGAGCCTCGGCTTTGTGGGGCATGTTGGAAGGGATCGTCAGGACCTCACCGGCGTTCACGATAATCTCCTTGCCGTCAATCCAGAACTTCAGCGCACCTTCCAGAATGTAGGTAACCTGCTCGTTGACGTGCCGGTGCTCGGGAACGATGCAGCCTCGTTTCATCAGCACACGCGCCACCATGATGTCGCCGCCGACCACAAATTGCCGCTGCAGCAGCGGATTCAATTGCTCCAGTTCCACCGAATCCCAGGGAATGTGCCTCAATTCAGCCTTGGCCCGGCGCTTGGGTACGCCCTGCTGCCGGAACAGGGTGCTCTCGGCAACTCGTGCCGTCGGAGTGGTTCCCGCCTTCTCCCTAATTCCCCGCCTCGCTAACTTTATCTTTGGCATCTTAGTGGACCTTCCCTGGATAAAGACTTACCGCAGTGTCGTGTAAAAATGCTTTGGCCATTTCGAGCGCCTTCTCTTCCGTGACCTCATGCTCGGAAACCATCTCGGCCAGAGCCGCCGCCAGGGCCTGACGCCCCGACTCCACGCCCAGCCAGTAGCTCTCTTCGGCCCCGAGCACTTCATTGTACGGGAAACAATCGGTGCCAAACGTGATCTTGTCGGGAAAGGTTTCCAGCCACTGCTTCAGCGACCGTTTGAACTCGGAGGGATACATGGTAAGTTCCTGATAGGACGAATCCAGGTAGACGTTCTTACGGGCTGCCAGCCAGATCGCTTCCCGCTCGAAGGGATAACCGCCATGGATCATGACGAAGGTGGTATCTGTGTAGCGTGGGTCGCGAAGGATGTTTTCGAGATTCATAATTCCGCTTTCGCTCAGGCTGAAGTAGTCACCAATGCCGACCGCGGAGTGGATGTGGATCGGTAGATGCAGGCGGCCACCTTCCTGAATCAAGTAGCGGAAGAGAAAATCCTGAAAACTTTTGTATTCTTCCGGAGAAGGCACCCCACCGCCGACATATTTGTGGTAGATGGTTTCGGCCTCCGCGCGGGGTGGATCGCCGAATTTTGTAGTACGGAAATAGGCGACTTCGAACTTCATGGCAATCCCGCCCTTTTTCTGGTTGTCCTCCAGAGTGCGGCTGACAAACGAGAGATACTCCCCCAAGTCCGCCGGTAGCTTGGAAACGTTTTCCTGTTGCATCCAGCGATGGAGCATCTTCTCCTGAAGTGGAATATAGACTTGCTCATCACCATTCCGCGACCGCATTTGGCTGTTGTCGAAGGGCCACATGAAAGAATCGGCGAAGAAGACCCACACGAAGCGTTTGGGATCAAGGTAGTCGGCCATCATCGCGCGGTTGGCAACCGACTGCTCGATGTTGAGCTTGTCAAGGATCATGTTGAAATAGGCCACGCCGGCGTATTGCCTCTTCAATTCCGCACGCTTCTGAACTAGCCATGGGGCATGTTCCGGCGCGAGATTGACGTAGGGATACCCAAACAACGCTTGGGCGGCTCGAATCAGCTCAGGATTCGTATCGCGTTCCCGCAAGGCCGAACTACCAGGAGGTGACGCCATGGCATCAACGTCGGGATCCTCGGCAAAGCCGGGATGGGCATGGTGATCAAAAATGGCGATTTTTTCGATTTGTGCCAGCAGACGGTTGTAGGTTAACGGAAGATCGGGTCCGGGAAAGGGACGAGCCTGGCCCCCTGCCAGCGAAGAGCTAGCCAATAGGATAAGGCAAAGATTTCGCAATTGAGCCATTTAGTACTCCGCGACAACTTAGGACCTGGCACTTGGTAATTCGCTTCTAAGGCTTCCGCTTCCGCCGCCACTACTACTCGCCTAGATGCAAATGCCAAGTGCTAATTGCTCGACTTCGACATTCCCGCTGGCGTTCGCTGCCAGGACGCCGACACTTTCATGATGCGCTCGACCGCCTCCTGGAGGGTTGCCGTTGAGGATGCGAATGAGAAACGGACGTAATCGTTGCCCTGGAGGCCGAACGCGGCGCCGGGGATGGCAGCCACGCCAGCCTCCTCCAGCATGATCTCGCAGATTGCTTCGGCTGCCATGCCGGTGTCTTCAATGTTGACCCACGCGTAGAATGCTCCCTCCGGCGGCCGGCAGCGGAATCCAGGCACCCGATTCAGATCGCGAATAAACTGTTCCCGCCGTTTGGCGAACTCGGCCACCATGCGCGGGGTTGCACCTTCGCGATCGCTTAGCGCTGCCAGAGCGGCATATTGCGTGAATTCGGCGGTGCAGGTGTAGCTGTTCATGGTGAGCATGTCGAGCGCGGGAACAACATAAGGCGGTGCAATGGTGTAACCGAGACGCCAGCCGGTCATGGCGAAACTCTTGGAAAAACCGTCAATGATCAAGGTCCGCTCTTGCATGCCGGGGTATCCGAGCATCGACATGTAATCGCCGCCGAAGGTGATGCGTGCATAGATTTCGTCGGACAGCACGAACAAGTCATGTTGAACCGCCAATTCCGCGAGCCGGCGCTGCACTTTGTCGGTGTAGACAGTCCCGGTGGGATTACCTGGCGAATTGGTGATCAGAATCTTCGTGCGGCTCGTAATCTTCGCCGCGACTTCCTCCGGATCTGGTTGGAGATCACTTTTCTCGCTCAATGAAAACCCGATCGGACTACCGCCCAAACCGAGCGTAATCGAGGCATAGCCGGGAAAGCCAGGATCGGGGTAGAGCACCTCATCCCCCGGTTCGAGCAGCGCCATCATGGCCATGAACAACGCGATCTTGCAGCCAGGAGCGATGACCACATTTTCCGCCGATACGGAGATGTGGCGCGTGCGGCAAAGGTAGTCGGCAATTTCCTGGCGAAGCGCCGGCACCCCGCGAACATTACAGTATCGGTCCTTACCCTCCTCGAGAGCTTGTTTGGCGGCATTCACTACGCTCGGCGCCGCATGGAAGTCCGGCTCACCCAGTTCAAGGTGGATGATGGAGCGGCCCGCGCGCTCCAGTTCTTGGGCGCGGGCGAAGACGGAAAGCGCGCCTTCGCCCGTCATCACCGCCATGCGCGAAGCCACAGGTCTCATATTTTCAGGAGCGTTGCGGCGGCGGGGTTAGAGTTACCGGAATTCTGAGCCCGTCAACGAAACGCGGGAAGAACTCGAAAGCGGCGGCAACTGCCGTCAATTCGAGTATCTGGAGATTGTTATACACGCTCTCGATGGTCGCATAAAAGTCATCATCAATTTCCCGAGCAGAGCGGTGTAGGCGGTCGGCAAAGCGGAAACCGAGCTTTTCCGCCTCCGTGAAGGGACCCTGTTCGAAATTGGGGATCGCATTGATCTGCTCTCGACTGGCACCTTTTTGTTCAGCCGACAGCGAATGAGCTTTGATACCGTATTCGAACTGGTGTAGGTGGCAGACGCGAACTGCGATTAGTTCCTTGTACCAGCCGGGCAGAGCGCCGTCGCCCACAATCGGCTGCAAGAAGGCCCCGAATCCCCGTGCCATCGCCGGGATGTGCGCGATCGTCTTAAACATGTTGGGAACGACCCCCCGCTGCGCCAGCAAGGCGTCGTACATGGCGCCAAGTTCCGGCGAGACCTGGTCCCGCTCCAGCATCGGTATCCGGCCTTGTTTCTCCGCGTTCACATTAGAAAGCATATCGCAGCGAGAACTGGATCACGCGCGGGTTACCGAGGGTAGAAACGATCTTCGCAAACGCACCCTGGTTCTCGAAGTCGGTCGAGGCCGGATTGGCGAAGTTCGGGTGATTCCAGATGTTGAAGAAATCAGCCTGGAAGCGTAGCTGCTGCCGCTCGGTGAAACGGAAGTTCTTGATCAGGGAGAAGTCCCAGTTCTGTTCAAATGGTCCCCGATAAACGTTGCGGCGGAGATTGCCGAATCCGGTGGTGCACTCCGGCCCTGGGACTGCGGCTGCTGCGCACTCCGCTGCGACTGTCGGGTCAGCAAAGTTCGCGTGAGTGAAATTGTTGATGTTCAGGTAACCATTCAGGCGGCTTTCCACGCTTCCGGACGTGTAAGCCGAGCCAATGGTAGCGCCCGGTGCCAAGGTCGAACCTAGCGTGGCGAAGGCGAGAGCATTGGTGATGTAAGCAGAGCCCGCGCCGGAGTCGAGCACCGAGAACGGTTGTCCGGATTGCGCGGTCGTGATGCCGCCGATCGCCCAATCGCCAAGCACTGATTTGGACCAGCCGTTGGCGTGGGAAAAAAAGGGTAGGTCATAGCGGTAGCTGACGGTCAGCCGGTGGGCGCGATCAAAGTCCGATAGCCCATAAGAATTGCTGATATTTGATTCGTCGTTGAACGCGGTATTGAAGGCCGTGTTGCCGGTTGAGGTTGCATCCAGGGCTTTCGAGAAAGTATAGGCAGCTTGGAAGTAACCGGCTCCCCAACGGCGAGTGACCGAAGTTTGCAGCGAATGGTAGTGGGAGTAGGCGTTGTTGGCGAAGATCTGCATTCCGCCGTAACCATTTACCCCCTGCAAGTTCGAGCGGGCCACCGCATTTGCCGCTGTACTTTGGGTAATAGAGTACGTAACGCCATTTGTGCCCGTCACCGAGATGGGGTTGGCAGCCGTTGCCAACCTCGCCTGGACGGGAGTGCTGGTTTCACGCAAATGGATGGAATGGTCTCCCACATATCCGAGTTCCATAATCCAATTGCGTCCGAGGTCACGCTGGATTGTCAGGTTCCAGGATTGAGTCGCGGGAACTACGAAGTGGCGAGGCACGGCCAGCACAAAAAGGTCTTGGGAGGGTACCAGTCCGGGACTGCCGCCGGCACACGTATAGTTTGGGAATGTAGTTGTGTCCCCGCCCGTGAAACTCTGCAGCACCCCGAGACAGGGCACGAAATTGGCAGCGAGGGTGCCCGCGGCGGGCAGGGCATTCAGGTTGGCCCCATTCGTGAGGCAGTTCGCTGGTGCATTAGGCGAAAAAAATGCTCCCAGGCAACCCGGGTTATTGCCTAAGGCCGCAATCGGGATGAAGGGAGCTTGGAACGAGAGCTGGTCGACACTGCCCACGTCTTCGCGAACGTAATACATGCCGAAGCCACCACGTACGCTGGTCTTGTGATCGTTGAACACATCCCAGGCAAAGCCCACGCGTGGACCCAAGGTGGTGCTGTAGTTATTTTTGAGCGTGGTATCGTTACCACTTCCGGTCAGGCCGGTAACATTCAGGCCCTTTGCGCAGCCGCCGTAAATAAACGGATACTGTCCGGCGTTGCCTGCCAACAAATCGAAGTTGCCAATGTGGCAAAGCTTGTCGTAAAAGGCACCCATTATTTCGGTGCGCAGCCCGAGGTTCAGTGTCAGATTGGAACGAACTTTCCAGTCATCTTGGGCGTAGAAGCCGTAATTGTTGTTGCGGTATTGGTGATTGAAGACGCCGCCACCCCCGAAGCTGGCTTGCGCGGTTCCTGTCAGGAAGTTCTGGAAATCGCTTACGGTACCGTTATTCGTAGGGACAAAGAACAATTGCCCGTTGAATACCTGCGGAAATAGTTTGTCGAGATTCACCCGAGTGTACTCGCCGCCGAACCGTAGAGTGTGATTACCGTGCACCCAGCTCAAGTTATCGACAAAGCTGTAATCATTCTGCGTCTGGTGCTGGTCGGCAAAAGGAGTCGGACCGATCTGGAAGCTGGCGAGCGTGAATTTGTAAATGTCGGAGGTCAGATTGCTCATTGGCCGGTCAATTCCCAGCACTTGGGCTGTGAGCGGGCCGGGCGTTCCGCCGTTTAAAGTTCCCACCGGCTCGATATTGTTCAGGCTATCGGTAATGTGATTCAAACCGAAGCGAAAGTCATTAATCAGAGTATTCGAAATGAGATGGGTTTCATCTAGAGAGAACAGCCGATTGTGGACAGGCAGATCGAGAGGAAAATTCAGGTCCGTCTGGGCAATGCTAGTCGAGAGAGTCCCGCCTAGCGAGGCCTGCAAGCCACCTGCCCCGAAGGGCAGAAACTGCTCCGAATCGGAAAAGAAGAAGCGGGCGGAAACTTTGTCTTTCCCCCCGTGGAATTCCTTATCCCAGTTTGTGGTGAATTGGTTATCGCTGAACCTGCCAACTTCGCTAACAATGAATTGACCGGTACTGCCGGGGGTTCCAAGAATGGATGGGATGAGATATCCGCCCGGCGAATTGCCGAACTGATTGCTTTTAAAATTCAGCAGATTGTGAACCACCGGATCGATGCTGTGGACTCCGAAGGCCGCCTCAATCGCGGCGTCGGAGCGGTCAGTGGGGAGCACCGGGAGGGTCGTGCTGACCACAGTGCCCGGCGACAACCCGCTGCGCTGGCGCGTACCCTGATAGTTCACGAAGAAGAAACCGAGCTTACCATCGCTCCCGATCGGTCCGCCCAAGCTGCCGCCAAAGATGTTCTGCTTCACCGGCGGCCGCTTCTCGCCGGCGCGATTCAGAAAATAATCGTTCGCGTTCAGAACATCGTTACGAAGAAATTCATAGGCATCGCCGTGAAATTGCTTTGTTCCGGACTTCATGATGGCGTTCACGTTACCGCCGCTGTTACGTCCCTGGCTGGCATCGTACAGGGAGGTCTGCGTTTTGAATTCCTGGATCACGTCTGGATTGGGCAGAGGGATGTTGGTGGCTTGGGCGACGTTGTAGTCAGTAACGCTGATTCCGTCGATAAGATAGTTGTTGTTGTCTTCCCGCTGACCATTTACGAGGATGCGAACGTTGCCACGCCCTAGTTGAGTGGAGTTGCTAAGATCGCTCTGCGCGCCCGTCGACAACGTCAGCAACTGCTCGAAATTCTGTGTTGCCAGAGGAAGTTCGCGGATGGTGCTGGATTCAATCGCCTGCCCGGTGGTGGCCGTAGTGGTTTCGACCGAATGCACCTCGGCCTGGACCTCCACCTTCTCCATCACTTTCAATGGTGCGACCCGAGCGCTCATTCGGGTGGTTTCCGTCACCCGCACCACGATGTCATTGAATTTGGCATCCTGAAAACCGGGGCTGCTGACGGTCACGGTGTAAGTTCCGACCGGCAACAACGGGGTCGTGAATGAACCGTTCGCATCGGTCTTCGCCGTGCGCGTCAGTACTCCGGTGTCTTGACTGACGATGCGCACATCCGCATTCGAGACATAGGC
>Ga0066388_100001701_pt1 | contig 12688 bp, 10 predicted proteins | sample PanSoiMetaGPlot6_FD_64539 | JGI IMG/M metagenome (GOLD analysis project Ga0066388, IMG submission 64539) | Tropical forest soil microbial communities from Panama analyzed to predict greenhouse gas emissions - Panama Soil - Plot 6 (Hybrid Assembly) | ecosystem: Environmental > Terrestrial >... | reverse complement strand
GCGTTGCCATACAGCGACGCCATGGCGAGAGGCGTGAACCCGTTGCGATTGGCGGCGTCGACTTTTGCGCCGGCGGCGATGAGTAGGTCGGCCGTGTCGAGCTCGCCGCGATACACCGCCCAATGCAGGGCCGTCGCGCCGTCGATTTGCGGAGCGTTGACGTCGGCTTTCTGCTGGAGGAGCGTGCGAAGGGCGGCCTTGTCGCCCTTCATGACCGCGTCGGCGACGTCGCTCTTGCCGGCCGCGCCCGCGACGCCGACAACGCTCACCACAAAGGACACCAAGGACACGACGATCAAAACGGTTGGCATTGTCCTTTGTGTCGTTGGTGTCCTTCGTGGTGAAGGTGTGCCGTTCATAGTTTTGCCAATCTATCAGTGCTGTCGCCTTGAGATTCCCTGTGCACACCGAACATGTCCAGCACGCTCAGGAGCAGGTTGCCGCTGGTCACCGTCTTGCGTTCATACGCGAGGTGCCGGTTTCCTTCGAGCTTGCCGTTGGCGCCGCCGACCAGGATGTGCGGCACGTCATAGTGCTGGTGCTGATTCGAATTGCCCATGTTGGTGCCGTAGAGGATGAGCGAGTGATCGAGCAGCGTGCCATCCCCATCGGGAATCGACTTCAGCTTCTCCGCGAAATACGCCATCGTCGACACGTGGTAGCGGTTGATGTCCGCATACTTGCGGATCTGGACCGGGTCCTCCTGATGGTGCGAGCCGCCGTGGAAGCTGGTGGTGACGCCGCCATTCGGGAAGAGGTCGTTCTTCGGCAGCACATAGCTGCGCGCCGTGAGATCGCGCGCGCCCAGCAACGTCGCCACGCGCGTGATGTCGGCGCGGAAGGCGAGTGCGGTCAGGTCGTAATGCAGCTTGATGTGGTCGTCGAACGATTCAGGGATGCCGGTCGGCAGCGGCACATCGGGAACGTCGGCAGTCGCCTTGGCGGCGAGCTGAATCCGGCGCTCGATTTCGCGAATCTCTTCGGTGTACTGGCCGATCGTGCGCCGATCCGCCGCGCCGAGCTCTTTGTTGAGGCTCGCCAACTGCTCCCGGATCGAGTCCAGAATGCTGCGGTTCTGCTGCATGCGCGCGCGGCGCTCGTCGGGCGTCGCGCCGCTGCCGAACAGGCGCTCGAAGACATTCTGTGGATTGAGCTCCATCGGCAGCGGGCTCGTGTGCACGTACGGTTCGTTCGGCGGCGTCGGCAGCTCGATCCAGGAGATGGAGTTCGTGTACGAGCAGCTGTAGCCCTCACCGCAATTGCTCGAGCTCGAATTCGGATCTTCGCACGCGAGCTGCAGCGACGGCAGCAACGTCTCCTGGCCGATCTTCTGGGCGATGAGCTGATCGATCGTCGGGCTGCCGACCGTCGCATCCGAGCCGGCCGTCTTCCGCGGCTTGATCCCGGTGAGGTACGCGGCCGCCACCCAGTGATCCGAACCGGTTGTCCCTTCCGGTGGCTCGGCTGACTTCGACCACAGGCCGGTCATGATGACCGTCTGGTCCTTCACCTTTTCCAGCGATTCCATGATGAAGGGCAGCTTTGCGGGAAGTCGTCCTTCCGCCCCGGGCTCCCAGTAGCCGGGCGCCATGCCGTGCGGAAAGAAGATCCCGACGAACCGCGGCTTGGGCGAGGCGGCTTCGGCGGCAGCGAGCGCGGTGGACGCGGGCAGCATCGCGTCGACGAGCGGCAGCGCCAAAGTACAGCCGGCGCTCTTCAGGAACGTCCGCCGAGGTATGTGTCTCTTCGTGATGAACATACAGCTACTTCGCTCCCTTGGTTCGATCTCGGCTGGCCCCGTCGCCGCTCTGGCTCGGCACCGGATCCGCCACTTTCATATTCATCTGAAACGGCTTGCTGCTCACGATGCCCGTCACCAGCGCTGAGAAGCGGGCCTGATTGCGGATCGCATCGCGCGCGATCGAACGGACGAGCGGCATGTCCTGGGGCTCGACGCCGCGCCCGAGCGCGTACACGAGCAGCTTTTCGGTGACGACCTGCACGAACTGCGTGGAGTAGCTACCCAGCCACGTGCGCAGCGCCACCGGTCCGTCGATTTTCGTGCCGTCGAACACCTGGCCGGTCGCGTCGACCGGTGTGTCTCCATCAGCAGTGCGCCACGTACCGATCCCATCGAAGTTCTCGAGCGCGAAGCCAATCGGATCCATCAGGGCGTGACACTGGACGCAGTCTTGTCGGACCCGATGGTCCAGCATCTTCTGCCGCATGGTCGGTTCTTTGGTATTGCCGGCGGCATCGGCCGATCGCGGCGGCAGTACCGGCACGTCGGGCGGCGGATCGGGCGGGCTCACGCCGAGGATGTTCGTCATGATCCACTTGCCGCGTGTCACGGGCGACGTGCGTTCGGGCTTCGACGTCGTCACCAGGAACGCGCCCTTGCCGAGCAATCCGCGGCGCGCGTCCATGTCCGGAGGGAGCGTCACGCGCCGGAACTGGCTGCCGTAGATGTTCGGGATGCCATAGTGCTTGGCCAGGCGCTCGTTGACGAAGGTGTAATCGGCCGTCAGCAAATCGAGCACGCCGCGGTCTTCGCGGACGATGCTGTCGAAGAGAAGCTCGACTTCGCTCCTCATGGCCTGCCGCAGCGGATCGTCGAAGTCGGGGTAGACGAGCGGCAGCGGACCCACGCTCTGCAGGCCGCGCAGGTTCAACCATTGGCCCGCGAAATTTGCCGTCAACGCCTGCGTGCGCGCGTCCTTGAGCATCCGCCGCACCTGCCGCTCGAGCACTGCGGGATCCTTGAGCTTCCCTTGGCTCGCGACAGTGATCAACTCGTCGTCTGGAACACTGCTCCATAGGAAGAAAGACAGCCGCGACGCGAGATCGAGATCGCTGATGCGATACGGCTGATTCACCCTGGCGCTGGCGGGCTCGGTTTCGATGCGGTAGATGAAGCGCGGATCGGCCAGGACGCGTGCCAGCACCATCTCGATGCCGTGCTCGAAATCGCCGCCTTCCTTGCGGCCGGACTGATAAAACTCCATCAAACCCTGAACGTCGGCGCCGGACGGCGGCCGCCTGAACGCGCGCGTGGCGAGGGTTGTCGAGATTTTCCGGGCGCAGGCGGCTTCGTCTGTTGTGGGCGGACGGCAAACGAAGATACGTGCGCGCGACGACGATTCCTTTGCGGGCGCGGCGTTGAACGGGCCCTCGATGCGCAGCGTGCCCACGTGCGGGAAGAAGGTGAAGCCCGGCGTCGGCCCTGTCTGGACTGTGTCCCGCATGAAGTGCCGATCGAGATCGAGGACCGGCGCGAAATTGGTGGCGGGGAACGTTGCGCCGAGCCAATGCGCGCCGGCCGTGGTCTTGAAGCGAGCCCGCATCGGCGTGCCGCCGCGTCCACCGAAAAACGCTTCCGGTCCCTGCTGCCCGCCGCCCTGCGGACCGGCCGCGCGCCCGCCAGGCGCCGCGCCGCGTCCGCCCGGAGCGGCCCCCCGTCCCCGCTGCGGCGTGGAGGCGGAGTCGCCCTGGCAATTGGCCTGCGGGGCGCCAAGGCGTCGGCTGCCGATCCAGTCCAGAACCTGCAGGCGCTCGCCGTCGAGCAGGATCTCCAGCTTCTCGCACGGTATCGATCCGAACCCCGTCGGCGACATGTTGTCGCCGAAGATTGGCGTCACCGTGACGGTGTATTCGCCGTCGGACGGGAAGACATGTTTGACGAGCATGCCGCCGCGCGTTCCGAACGGCAGCCCTTCGATGTGGTAATCCTGCGACGTGTCCTCGGGCGTCCGGTACACGACGAGCCCCGGCGTCGCCGGCCGACCGATCGCAAGGCGGCTGATTTTTCCCGCCGCAGAGACATACGCTTCGACGAGCGTCGACGAGATGCCGAGCGCACCTGCGATGTTGTCGAAGCCATGGGTCGAGTCGTCGGACGGGAGATACGCGCTCGGATCGATCTCGAGATCGAGGATGTCGCGGATCGCATTGGCATACTCGGTGCGATTCAGCCGATGCAGCCCGGGCGGCGGCGCGTAGACGGCGGCGGCGCCGCGATCGAGCTCGTTCTCCAGCCACGTGATGAAGCCGTCATAGGTGGCCTTGTCGGGACGCCGCGAGTTGGCCGGCGGCATCATGCCCGCCCGAAGCTTCCGGACCACGAGTTCCCACTTCTCGGCGTGCTCGCCGACGTGCGCGGGATCGAGGTCGTCGAGCGTCAGCTTCCGAGCCGCTTCCTGCCCGGCAGCTTTCGCTCGCTGACTGTGACAGCCAACGCAATATCGGTCAAGCAGTGCGCGTTGCGCCTCGGCGGAAGGTTGTGCGTTCGCGGGTTGAGGCGTCGATGGCGCGACAGCGCCGCGTGCTGGCTGAGCGGGCGCGGGGCGCGTCTGCTGCCCCAGGACGACCGCCGACAGAAAAGGCAAGATTGCGACGCACCCGGTGGACAGCAGTCTCTTCATCATCTGTCGACGCTCCGGTCGGGTTCGTCCGTGGTCTGCTTGCTGGCCAACGCTCGCGCGCCTGCGTGCGAGCGTTGGCCGGTGCGACCAAGGGTTCATGATAGCCGAGGAACGGAGCTCGGCTGTGTCGCGAATTGTAACCCTAGCAGCCCGTGGTGAAAGTCGAGACGGTCTGCTGGCCGCAAAGACTCGACAGGAGTAGACTTCGTCCGCACAGGGTTTCTCAACCCGGACAGTACTGTTGCTGCGAGGACCGTATGGCGAAGAGCGAACAGCCCGTCGGTCGGCGTCGATTTTTGAAAGGTGCGGCGGCCGGTGCCGCTGGGGCGCTCGTCGTGAAGACCGCCGCAGCCGCCACGGTTGAGCCTCAAGCGCCGCCGCAGCAGACGCGCTCGGTCCCCGCCTCGCCTCAAAACGCGCAGCTCGTCGCCGACACGTCGCCGCCGCCAGCGCGCGAGGACCCGCGCATCATCGACCGCCCTGCGTCCGACTTCATGGTGGACGTGATCAAGAGCCTTGGCTTCGAGTATGTCGGCGCCAATCCGGGCTCGAGTTTCGAAGGGCTGCACGAGTCGATCATCAATTACGGCGACAACAAGATGCCGGAGCTGTTGACGTGTTGCCACGAGGAGTCCTCGGTGGCGATGGCGCACGGCTACGCCAAGATCGACGGCAAGCCGATGCTCGCGCTGGTGCACGGCAACATCGGCCTCCAGCACGCATCGATGGCGATCTACAACGCCTACGCCGATCGCGTACCGGTGTTCATCATCGCCGGCAACTGGCTCGATGGCGCCACGCGGAACAACGGCGTCAACTCGTATCACAGCGCGCAGGACATGGCGCTCATCGTGCGCGACTACGTGAAGTGGGACGATGAGCCAGCGTCGTTAGGCGCGTTCGCGGAATCGGCCGTCCGCGCTTACAAGATCGCGATGACGCCGCCGATGGAGCCGGTGCTGATCGTGCTCGACCACGACATGCAGGAGCGGCCATTGCCGGCGACGCCGCCGCGCATCCCGCGGCTCACCATGCCGGCGTTTCCGGTCGGCGATCCGAACGCCGTGCGCGAGACCGCGCGGCTGCTGCTCGCCGCGGACAATCCGAGGATCAACGCGGGCCGCATGGCGCGGACGCCAGCAGGCATCACCCACCTCGTCGAGCTCGCCGAGCTGCTGCAGGCGCCCGTCAACGGCGGCGGCGATCGCGTGAACTTCCCCTCGCGGCATCCGCTCGCGGGCACCGGTGGAGCGGCGGGGGCCGACGTCATCCTGAACCTCGAAGTGCAGGGTGGAGGAGGACCGGGTTTCATTGCGACGCAGCGCGCGCCGAATGCGAAGACGATCAGCATCTCGTCGCTCGAGCTCTACATCAAGAGCAACTTGCAGGATTTTCAGCACATGGCCGACGCCGACATCGTGATGGCGGCCGATGCGGAGGCGACGTTGCCGCTGCTGATCGAAGAGGTCAAGCGGCAGTTGACACCAGATCGCAGGCGCGCGCTCCAGGAACGCGGCGCGACGATCGCGGAGGTCCATCAGCAGGCGCGCAGCGTCGGGATGGAATCGGCCGCGTACGGCTGGGACTCCTCGCCGATCAGCCTCGCGCGGCTGTGCGGGGAGCTGTGGGCGCAGATTCAGAACGAGGATTGGTCGCTCGTGTCGTGGCAGGGGTTCATCAGCGGCTGGCCCGGCCGGCTGTGGAACATCGACAAGCACTATCACTACATCGGCGGCCAGGGGGCGGGCGCCATGGGGTACGGCGCCCCGGCGGCGGTCGGCGCGGCCCTCGCGAATCGCAAGCACGGACGGTTGTCGATCAACATCCAGACCGACGGCGATCTCAATTACGCGCCGGGTGTGCTCTGGACCGCGTGCCACCATCGGATTCCGCTGCTGACGGTGATGCACAACAACCGCGCCTATCACCAGGAAGTGATGTTCATCCAGCAGATGGCGAGCCGCCGCAACCGGGGCGGCGATCGCGCCCACATCGGCACGACGATCACGGATCCGAACATCGATTACGCGAAGATGGCGCAGGCGTACGGGATGTACGGCGAGGGACCGATTTCCAACCCGAAGGATCTCGCCCCCGCGATCAAACGGGCGCTCGAGCGCGTGAAGAAGGGTGAGCCGGCGATGTTGGATGTGGTCACGCAGCCGAGGTAAGGGAGCCATGATCAAGGAACGCAAAGCACGCACAGGACGCAAAGACACTTTTTCTTCGATTTTGTACGAGCTGTTCTTTGCGGTCTTGGCGCTCTTTGCGTTCGTGTTCCCGAACGTATCGGCGCAGGCGCCGACGCAAATCGCAGCCCCACTCGTTGGCAACGCGCAGACCGGCAAGGATCTCTACCTCCGCTACAGCTGCTACGCCTGCCACAGCTACGATGGCCATGGCGGCGCCGGCGCGCGTCTCGTGCCGATGCGCATGACGGTGGAGCGCTTCTCGACCTACGTGCGAAATCCGCGGCAGATGCCGCCGTATTCGACCAAATTGCTTTCCGAGGCGCAGATGGCCGATATCTGGGCGTATATCAAGAGCCTGCCCGTCTCGCCGGAGGCGAAGGATATCCCGCTGCTCGCGCAGATCATGAAAGGACGATGACTCTCGTAGGGCGGCGCGCGCTACGACCACACAAAAAGGAGCTCGCATGAAGCGTTTCTTGATCGGCCTCATCGTGTTGGGAACCCCATGGCTGGTTGAGGCACAGGGTGCGCCGGCCGGCGGGCAGCAACAGCCGCCGCCGCTGACCAACCTGAAGATCTATCCCAAGGACATCGCGCGCCAGGAACTCATCACGACGATGCAGGGGTTCGTGAGGCAGCTCGGCGTGCAGACGCAAGGTGGATGCAGCTACTGTCACGTGGGGACCGCGCCGCAGTTCGACTTTGCATCCGACGCGAACCCGAAAAAAGACATCGCGCGCCGCATGATCCTGATGTCGCGCGAGATCACCGGCAAGCTGCCGGAGGTGACCGGCAAGCCGGCCGCGCAGATCACGTCGCTGCGCTGCGCGACATGCCATCGCGGCATGGCCGTTCCCAAGGTGACCGAGGTCGCGCTGTCCGACTCCCTAGCCAAGAGCGGCGCCGCCGCCGCCGTCCAGCAGTACAAGGACACGCGAAAGCAGGCGCTCGACTACAACGAGAACGCGCTCGTCGCATATGCGACGACGCTGATCAACACGGACAAGGCGGACGATGCGCTGACGGTCCTGCAGGCGAATGCCGAGCTGTCGCCGAATCATGCGCCGACCTACGCCGCCATGGCGCAGGCATACGGGAAGAAGAACGACAAAGACAACCAGATCAAAATGCTCGAGAAAGCCGTGCAGCTCGATCCGAACAATCAACAGCTGAAACGGCAGCTCGATCAGCTGAAGGCAAGTAAGTGATCAAAGTGGGCAGGTCGGGCAGGCAGGGCAGGTGGGGCAGGCGGGGTCCGACCTGCCTTACCAGCCTCGCCTGCCTTGCCTGCCTTGTCACTGCGTGTTCCTCGCCGAAGTCGTCGGCCCCGCCGGCGAGTCCTCCGGCGCTTCCGGTGCCTGTTTCACCGCAGCAGCTGTGGGGCGACCTCAAGCCTGTCGTGTCCGTGAAGGAATTGATGCGCGACATGCTCGATCCGGCCTCCGATTTCATCTTCGATGCGGTGAAAGTCACGATGAGCGCGCACGGTACCGTTGAGACGGTGCCCAAGACGGACAAAGATTGGGAGAGGATTCGCATCGGGGCCGTCACGCTCGCGGAGGGCGTCTATCTGCTGAAGATCCCGCGCCCCTTTACGCCCACCGGCGACGAGAACAACAGCACGGGGCCCGACGCGTCGGAGTTGTCCCCCGCGCAAATCAAGGCCAAGCTCGACGCTGATCCGGTCCTCTGGAACGCGAAGATCGAGGCGCTCCGGAACGTCGGTCTGGAAGTGATGGAGATCGTGAAACAGAAGAAGGTCTCCGAGCTCTGGGAAGCGGGCGACAACCTCGACCAGGCGTGCGAGGGCTGCCACATCCAATACTGGTACCCGGGCGACAAGGCGCTACTCGAGAAGTTGGACCGGGCGATACAGCAGAAACTCGACAAGTCCGGGACCGGCGGCCGGGGCCGTTGACGCGAGGGTCGATCGATTCTTCAAAATTGACAATCGTGGTGCGACTCCGGACAATACGGCTGCAAGGGGCGGGATCGGTCCGCTCGATGCTCAGTGGAATGGTGCTGAGTGGAAGGCTGAGTGGAGGCGCTGTGATGAGGACCAAGTTTGCGGCATTCGCGGTCGTCGTCGGAGTGATTGGCGGTGCCGGCTCCGCAATCGCCCATCATTCGTTCGCGGCGGAGTTCGATGCCAACAAGGCTCTGACGCTCAAAGGCGTCGTGACGAAAATTGAGTGGCAGAATCCGCACACCTACTTCTACATGGACGTGTCCCAGGCCGACGGCAAAGTCGTCAACTGGGGCATGGAAATGGGCAGCCCGAACGGATTGATGCGTCAGGGCTGGACGCGGAATACGCTCAAGGTCGGCGACTCCGTGACCGTCGAGGGCAGCGCGGCGAAGGACGGCACGAACGTCGGCAACGCCCGCGTCGTCGTCCTCGATGCCACCGGTCAGCGCCTGTTTGCCGCGTCAAGCCAAACGCAATCTCCGCAATAAGAAAACCGGGCCATGGCTAATGGCTCAATGGCTAATGGCTAAACATTGGGGCCCACCCCAACGCTTAGCCATCAGCCATCAGCCATCAGTCATGACAGGCTTCCAAGGAGCTAAGCCGTGCGAACTCGTCTTATGAGCGCAGTGGTCTTTGCGACCGCGATTGTGCTGACGGCGTTCTGGGGCGTGTCGGCGCAGCCACCCGCGCCGCAGTCCGGCCCGGCAGGTGGACGGGGCCGCGGGCCTTCCGGCCCTCCGCCGCCAGCGCCGCGGCTCGCTGATGGCACCCTCAACCTCGGACGCATGCCCGGTGAGAAGGGCGTGTGGAACGTCCCCTACATCACCAACATGGGCGAGCGCATCGTCGAGGCGGATGGGAAGACGTACGTCGAACGGAATCCACCGTCGTTCGGTCGCCGTGGCGCGCCCGGAGGGCAGGCGCTGGGCGGCGGCGAAGGGACGACGGGCGGGGGACGCGGCGGCGCCAAGTCCGAGCCGCAGATGCCGTTTCAGCCGTGGGCTGCGGCGTTCTACGACTACAACTCGAAAAACCAGTCCAAGTACGATCCCGAAGGGTACTGCCTGCCGCCCGGTGGTCCGCGGATGATGGCGACGCCCTATCCGATGGAGATCATCCAGCTGCCGGAGCAGAAGCGGATCTTCATGGTCTTCGAAGGCGCGACGCACATCTGGCGCGAGATCTACATGGACGGCCGTCCGCATCCGAAGGGCGACGACCTCAATCCAACCTACCTCGGTCATTCAGTCGGGCGGTGGGAGGGCGACACGCTCGTCGTCGACGTCGTAGGGTTCAACGAGCAGACATGGCTCGACTACTACGGACATCCGCACACGGACATGCTGCACGTGGTCGAACGGTTCTCGCGTCCTGACAAGAACACGCTGCTCTACGAGGCCACGGTCGACGACCCGGGCGCGTACACCAAACCGTTCACGCTTCGCTGGGATATCCGCTGGAATCCGACGGGCGAGCTGACCGAATACATCTGCCAGGAAAACAACAAATACCTGCACCGGCTGACCGACGATCTGGGACAGCCGATTTTTGGGCCGCCAAAGAAGCAGTAGCTGATTGCAGAGTTCAGATTTCAGAGTTCAGATTGATTCTTGACTTCAGATTCTCCATTCTGAAATCACTCTGAAATCTGAAGTCTGAAATCTGAACTCGTCAGTTTCGTATCACCTTGAAAGTCCCCTTGACCTGGCCCTCGTTCCAAGTGCCGCTCAAGACGCGCTGATACGAGCCGATGTTTTCGACCTTGCCGTCGATCACGTAGCGGATCGGCGCGCCGCTCGCGTCCTTTCCTTCGGCTTCGATGTGGACCTGCCAGTTTGGCGCGTCCAGTGAGGCCTTCTGGAACGGCACCCCCTTCGGCCCGGGATTGATCCGGCCGGTCAGTTCTTTGCCATCCCAGTGGAATTCCAGGACGACGTGTGTCTGTTTGTCGGCCGTTGGTCCCCAGTCGCCGCTCCACGTGCCCTTCAGTGGATGCCCGAACTGCGCGAAGGCGGGCAGGGCGACGAGCAGAGCAACAGCGCATCCGGCAAGACGACGGAGTCCCGATGGCATCGAACGGCCTCCTGATTGGGGCCTAATTTATACCGAGTGGAAATCGACCGCCACATCAAGCTACGATGCCCGCCCGGGCGGGAGAAGCACACCATGAAAATCTCGCGATCCACCACCGTCGTTTCAGGAGCGGTCGTTCTGTGGCTGAGCAGTCTCGTCCTGGCCGCGCGACCGGCGCCGCAGAGTCAGCCGGCGGCATCCGGCAAGACGGCCGGTCAGGCCTTCAAGAACGTCACGACGGTCGGTTTGAAGGATCTCAGCGTAGATGACTTCATCGCGAGCATGGGTGTGATCTCGGCCGACCTCGGCCTCGACTGCGCCGACTGCCACCCCAACGCCGGCACGGACAAGGCCGACTTCGTTGGCGACAACCCGCGGAAAATTACGGCGCGGCGGATGGTGGACATGGTGACAGCCATCAACCGGACCAACTTCAGCGGCCAGCAGCGCGTGACGTGCTGGACGTGTCACCACGGCCGAATCACGCCCTCTACCACCGTCGGCCTCGACGCCTGGTACGACACGCCCAACGTCGAAAACGACGACCTCGTTCGGCAGGGCCAGGGACTGCCGCAGGCGGACCAGGTCCTGGATAAGTACATCCAGGCCGTCGGCGGCGCCCAGCGCCTTGCCGCGATCACGAGCTTCGTCGCGACCGGCAGCGCGATCGGGTACGGTGAGTTGGGCGGCAACGCCGAGTTCAAGGTTTTTGCGAAGGCGCCGAACCAGCGGACGACGGTGATCACTTACAAGGATCACCCGGAGCGCGGGATCAGCACGTGGATCTTCGACGGACGCACGGGCTGGATCAAAACCCCGCGCGGACTGTTAGGGGAATACGAGCTCAACGGCGGGGAGCTCGATGGCGCGCGGCTCGAGGCTCAGCTGTCGTTTCCGGGCCAGATCAAGCAGTCACTGACGAACTGGCGTGGCGGCGCCCGCCAGAGCATCGGCGATCGCGATTTCATCGTGGTGCAGGGCAGCGGCCCGCGAAGCTTCCTCGCGACGCTCTACTTCGACCCGCAGTCGGGCCTGCTGGCTCGCATGATCCGGTATACGCCCTCGCCGATCGGCCGCATTCCTACCCAGATCGACTACTCGGACTATCGCGACGTCGAGGGCGTAAAGTTTCCGTTTGAATACAAGTTCACCTGGCTCGACGGCCGGTATACCGCGAAGCTCAACGATCTCAAGACGAACGTCACGGTTGACTCGGCGGCCTTCAGTAAGCCGGCCAAATAGCAGGCCGTCGCGCAAGTCGGCAATAGGTGTCTGACACACTTTTTCACTGTGCGTCACGGCCTCAGCAACCCGTCCTGACTCTCCGCTGATCGGCCCGATCCGATTTCGTGGAACGGACCGTCGTCGGTTCCGCGGATCCACCGGATCTTCTCCTTGACAGCGCCAGTCGCATCATTTACAAGCTGCGATGGCGTCACGAGTTGTAATCGGTCGGTCGCGTTGTATCTGTCAAGGAGGCGGCTGATGAGTGCACGCGGTAAGAAACTTGCGCTGCTCGCGTGGCTGTGTCTCGTCCCACGGCTTGTCTTCGCGCAGGCATCGATCACGGGAACCGTCAAAGATACCTCCGGCGCCGTACTGCCCGGCGTCACCGTCGAAGCCGTGGGCCCGGCGCTGCTGGCGCCGCGGAACGTGGAAACGGACACCAGCGGCATCTACCGAATCATCAATCTGCCGCCCGGCACCTACACGGTCACATTCACGCTGGCCGGGTTCAACAAGGTGGTGCGCGAGGGCATCGAGCTGTTGGGCACCGCCGTCCTCACCATCCCGATCGACATGCGCGTCGGCGCGATCGAGGAAAGCGTCACCGTCACGGGCGCGTCGCCCGTCGTGGACCTCCAGACCGCTAAACGCGAAACCGTGCTGAAAGGCGACGTCATCGAGAGCCTTCCCGGCACCCACGCGTACGGAAACCTGCTGAACGCCATCCCGGGTGTGACCGTCGACAACAACGGCCTGGCCAACACGCCGACGATGACGTTCTTCACGGCGAGAGGCGGCAACAC
>Ga0066388_100001700_pt1 | contig 12688 bp, 12 predicted proteins | sample PanSoiMetaGPlot6_FD_64539 | JGI IMG/M metagenome (GOLD analysis project Ga0066388, IMG submission 64539) | Tropical forest soil microbial communities from Panama analyzed to predict greenhouse gas emissions - Panama Soil - Plot 6 (Hybrid Assembly) | ecosystem: Environmental > Terrestrial >... | reverse complement strand
ACGCGCTCGTAGTCGGCGCGGCCCATGAAGCGATCGAGCGGAGAGAAGCCGCCGGTGGCCAGTAACTCGAGGTCGCACACCGCACGATCCGAGATTTGTATAGAGGGAAGCCGTGTCGCCGCGGCCTTGAGGTCCGCCAGCTGCGCCTCGGGCGCCAGCAAATCAACCAATACGCCGCCGTGGGGCAGTACCAGGATGTCCGCGATCGTTTCCGCCACGCTGTCTCCTCGAGGGGTGAAGGACTGACGAAGTTAGCCGGGCAGGCACTGAAGTTGCTAGTTATTTTCGGCTCCCATGACACCGCCCCCTTCCGAACCCGAGCTCAGCTCGGCGTCACTCCAGCAGCTAGAAGCCATCGCACGCCGCGCTGGTGATGCAATCCTTGCGCACTACCACGCCGAGCAGCGGGCCGAGCTCAAGGCTGATAAGAGCCCGATCACGGCGGCCGATCGCGCGGCACATGCCGTAATCACAGAGGCTCTCGCTCGATGGACGCCCAATGTCCCCGTGGTCTCCGAAGAGGGCGATTTTCCTGCCGCCGAAGTCCGCAAGAGCTGGCGCCGATTCTGGCTGGTGGACCCGCTCGACGGAACCAAGGAATTCATTCAGCGCAACGGTGAGTTCACGGTCAACATTGCGCTGATCAGCGACGGCGACCCGGTTCTCGGGGTGGTGTTCGCTCCGGCTCTGGACCTGCTGTACGTGGCCGGACGCGGCCTGGGCGCGTGGAAGCGCGAGAGCGGCCGTCCGGCGGAGCGGCTCCTATCACATCCTGTGCCGTCGGGAACGCCGCTCGTTGTGGCCGAGAGTCGGTCCCATCCTTCGGCGGAGCTGGAGCAATATCTGGCGACTGTGCCTGTCAAAAGCCGGGTTCGGGCCGGCAGCTCGCTCAAATTCTGCTGGATTGCCGAAGGAAAGGCGGACATCTACCCGCGATTCGGGCGCACCATGGAGTGGGACGTGGCGGCAGGTGACTGTGTGTTTCGCGAGAGTGGCGACGGTCAGCCACGGTCGTCGCCGCTTCGCTACAACACGCCGGGGCTCGACAACACCGGCTTCATCATTGGGGGCGCCGGTTCCGACGGCTGAGCCGGCCTAGAGGGGAGACGATAGCGTGTACCGAGAGACTCATGCCCGATCCGTAGCCAAGGCCGTGTCCTGGCGCGTCATGGGCACGGTGGCCACGTCGCTCATCGTGTTGGCGGTCACCCGCCGGGTCGTGCTCTCGCTTGCCGTGGGCGTGTTCGAATTCGTGTCCAAGATCGGATTCTTCTGGCTGCACGAGCGCGTGTGGGATCGCCTGCGATTCGGCCGCGAGGAAGTGCAGCCGGTTGTTGTCTGGCTGACGGGGCTTCCCGCCTCGGGCAAGAGCACGCTCTCCCAGTGGGTCGCCGATGCGCTCCGCCGCAAGGGCTTCAAGGTCGAGCAACTCGACGGCGAGATGGTTCGCCGACTGTTCCCGCAGATCGGCTTCACCCGACCTGAACGCGACGAGCACGTGCGGCGGCTGGGCTTTCTCGCCAGCAAGCTCGAGCAGCAAGGTGTTTGCGTCGTGGCCGCCACGGTGTCACCGTACGCCGACTCCCGCGCCTTCGTCCGCAGCGTCTGCCGGAACTTCCTCGAGGTGCATGTGGCAACGCCGGTCGCCGAATGCGAACGTCGCGACCCCAAGGGCCTTTATGCACAGGCCCGGCGGGGAGAGATCCGCAACTTTACCGGTGTGGACGATCCCTACGAAGCGCCGCTCAGCCCCGAGGTTCGGGTCGACCCTGGTACGATGACCATCGAGCAGGCCGGCGCTCAGATTCTTGCAGCCGTGCAAGAGCGCATGCGGTATCGCGCCGGTTCAGGAGATGTAGCCGAGACCCGCAAGTCGCTCCTTGATGATCGCCTCGCCGTCGGCTGATGTCGTCGAGGGTGGCTGCCGGGTGGCGCCTGCCACCAGCGACCTTCCCTGCATCGACGACGGCACATCGTAGCCACCCAGCTCGAGCAACGTCGGACCGACATCGAGTAAGCGCGCACCGCTGACCTCGCCTTGCAGCGGCAGGTTCGACGCGGCCAGGATGAACGCACCGTATTGGGCGTGATTGCAGTCGTCAGGCCCGGTGTCGTTCTCCTGGATGTGCAGCCGGCCGTATCCCACTCCGCCAATGGATCGCCAGTAGAGTGCGCCGAAGTGCGCGATGAGATCAGGCGGGACGTTGCGGAGATTCCGATAGATCTCGTTCGGCTTGAAGACCAGCGTGCCCATGGGCTTCCCCTGGTCGTCCGGAAGGGCCTCGAGCCGTCCCTTGATCTCGTCCCGAAACGACTCGTAGTCCGCCTGATCGATCACCCCTTCGGGCTCGCGGCCTTTCACGTTGAAGAACACCCGCGCGTAGTACCCGCCCTCGCTCCACACCTTGGTCTTGCCCCAGTTGACATCGAGCTTGTCGAAAGCAGTGACCGTCTTCGGCTGCTGGTTGAGAACCAGCAGCCCCTCTCGCACCAGCCACTCGTTGACACAAAAGCCGCCGTCGAGACGCTGGGCCCCGTGATCCGAGACCACCAACACCACGGTGTCGTCGGTGAGCAGTTCCAGGACCCGGCCGATCTCTTCGTCCAGGTGGAGGTAGTAGTCACGGATAACATCCCGGAACGGGCTGTTCGGGTCGTGCAGCACGTGCTGGGGATCGTGGTGACTCCAGAAGCCGTGGTGGACCCGGTCGAGCCCGATATCCACGAAGTGGAAGTATTGCCAGTCCGCATTGGCGAGGTAGTGGCGGACCACCTGGAACAGCTTCTTGCTCATTCGGAAGATCTCGCCCCGAAGCCATTCCTTGCGGTCGGTGCGGAAGCCCTTCACGTCTACCTCATACTCACCGACCAGGTTCGCGATCTCCGCCTTCACCGAAGCGGGATGAGTGTACTCGTCGGCGACGGGGTCGGGCGTCAGAAAGCAGCCCACACAGATGCCGTTGACCTTGCGGGGAGGATACGACGGCGGCACGCCGATCAGGACCGAGCGGCCACCCTCGCGCGCCACCTGGTCCCACATGGCGAGCTCCTGGATGGACTTCGCGTTCGCGATCTTAAGCCCGGCGTAGGAATGGTCCGAGCGATTCCGAAAGCCGTAGACGCCGAGCGAGCCGGGATCCTGGCTGGTAGACATGCACATCCAAGCCGGCACCGTAATCGGGGGAATCACGCTCTCCAGTCGCCCGTAACACCCCGCCTCCATGAGCCGCCGAATGTTGGTGAGCCGCTGGTCCTGCAGCAGGATTTCGGGAGCAGCGCAGTCGAGGCCGATGATGAGAATCTTCATGAGAGGAGCTCCTCTCCTTCCATTGCCGATCCGCGAGGCGCACCGAGAGCGGCGAGAATCGTGGGCGCGAGGTCCACCAGCCGAGCCCCTTCGCTTCGGAACGACCGGTTCATGAGCAGGATGCCGGGAACCAGCGCAGGGTCAACGATGTGGTCGCCGCTCCAGCGCTTTACGTTGTCTTCGAACAGGTCCGCGGGCACCCCCCCAACCGCAGTGGTCCACGATGCGCGGTAGCCTTCCGAAAAGCGAACGACCAGATCGGGCGACTCCGCGGCGAACGGCCCTGAATACGCTGCGCTTCTTTCGGTGACGCCTCGAATCGCCACCTCACCGGTGATCGGATCTTTGAGCCCGGTGAGACCGTCTTCGATCCGCTGGCTAAGCGCTGGTGCCTCATCAGGCGTGACGATCCCCTCGCCCTCGCGTCCTCGCAGATTCAAGTAGACGCTTCCGATTCCCACGGCGTACGCCTTCGTGCGAGCCCAGTCCACCGAACGGAGATACTCTCCGGCTTCCTCCCCGGGAGCGACACCGGACTTGAGCGCCAGGAGGCCTTCCTTGAGGAGCCATCCGTTCAAGTGGACCCCACGCCGGAAGCTGGTGAAGCCGTGGTCGCTGAGCGTGATCACCAGCGTATCGTCCTCCAGCGCCTCGAGCACCCGGCCCAGGATGGCGTCGCAGGTCCGATAGTGCTGCTCGATGACATCGTCGAATCCCTCGACTGGAGCAGCCAGCCGCGCTGGATGATCCCGCTCGAGAAATCGCCAGAACATGTGTTGGATCCGGTCCGGTGTATCGAACAGGCAGAAGATGAGGCCGTCACGCAAGCGGCTGAGCTCATGCTGTAGCATCCGCTCTCGCTCGGCCATGACGATGGCGCACTGCGCCAAGTAGGCTCCCTCGCCGAATCGCCCGTTGTTGAGACCCCCGTGGTCTTCCACCATGCCGGTGGTATAGAAGGCGCCGACTTCCTCCGCCAGCTCCTTCGCATACTCCGCCGGCGCCGAGATGGGGTACAGTAGAGCCGCTGAGGGATCGAAGTTGACCGGAGAAACGTAGAGCTCGAGATGGGGATCGAGACCGACCAAGAGGAACCGGACCATCCCGCTCATGCTCTGGAGCAGTCCCGCCTTGAATTTCACTTTGATCCAGCCGGTCCAACCGCCCAGCTCGGCGGCAAGCTCGCCGTCGGTCCCATCTACGCGAATGAGCACCCGGCGGCCCGCCCGATCGATCCGGAGCGACATGGCCTGCTCCAAGTCGGCCCGATTCTTGGGATGGCGCGGTCCGATGAGCCGGGTCTTGACCGTGTCGCCGGCGAGCTGAATCGGAATCAGGTGCTCGCTCTCGCCCCTGCGGGCCCCGGGGTCGGAGGTGTAAAAGCCCGGGGTGCCCAGACCGCCCCGAAGATCCGGTACTCCCATCCCGGCCAGCATGTGCCCTTTGACGTCATCGGGAGGGAAGGTGCAGGGACAACGAATCACTGCCGACGGGATGCCCGCTTTGGAAAGAACGTCCCAGACGGCTTCGCCCCGCCGCAGGTTCACGGCGCGAGGGGGCAAGAACATGTTCTTCTGCTCGAATCGGTTCAACGAAAAATCGGCGAGGTACGATTGCGGATCCCGTCGAATGAAATCGTAGATGCCGTGCCCGCCGGGATTGGTTCCGGTCGCAAAGCTGGACCAGGCGACGGGCGTCTGAGCCGGGAGCGTCGTGGCCACCCGGCTGTAGCCGCCGGCCCCGCGGACTCGGGCGAACGCCGGCAGACTGCCGTTCGCGAGCAGTCGTTCAAAGATGCGGGGATCGAGACCGTCGAAGCCTACCACGACGACCCGGCGGATGCGGGCCATCTCAGGTAACCTCGCTACTGTGGCCGGGCCGCAACACGAGACGTCTGCAACCGTGGGCGCGGGTCAGCAAGCACCCCGCAGACCGGGACCGCTTCGGCCTACTGCTTCCGGAAGAGGCCAAACACGCGCCGAGCGGCGCCTTTGACCTGGCGCCAGAAAATCATGATCGCACCGCCGACGGCAGCCAGGGCAGACGTAAACGGGAGGATTTGGTCCGGCCCGACGTACAGCATCAGGCCAAGGAAGGCGAATGTGATCGAGAGCATGTAGTAAGACCTCGCAGACGAGGCGGTGAAAGAGGATATGCGGCAATGGATGTGCCACCAGATCAGCGGCGCGCGAGCCGCGGTTTCGAAGCTGGTTCGTTGAGCGCGGCCAGCGCAGCTCGGTACCTGGGCAGCAGGGAATCAGCCTTGGTTGAACCAACCAGGTTCCAGCGCTCCAGAACGTCGTGCTCGAAGTCAAAAAGCTCTTCCGCTCCCGTGCCCTCGTTCCGGATATAGCGCCAGCCGTCGAAGGCCACTGAATTGAGGTTGCCCTGGCTCGCTGGAAACCAGGCAGGCTGGTTGTCCACCTTGACGATCCCGTTCACGATCGTATCCGGCGTGGCGTCGCCCCCCGACCAGAACCGTGTCAGCGATCGCCCTGGAAGCAGTGAGCGGTCCACGTTCACCAGCTTGAGCACGGTCGCAGCGAGGTTCCGCAGCGAGACCGGGGCCGTGATTCGGCGACCTGCAGGAACATGGCCCGAGAATCGGATCACGAGGGGCACATGGACCGAGAGTCGGTAAAGGCTGTTGCCATGGTGGATCAGCCCATGCTCCGCGAATTCTTCACCGTGATCGGCGGTCACGATGATCAACGTGTTCTCGAGCAGGTCACGCCGGTCGAGCTCGCGGAACAGCTCTCCCAGCTGTGAGTCCAGGTAAGCGATCGACCCGTCATAAAATGCTTGCATGGGCCACGCTTCCGCGTGGCTGACCGGGTGACGGCGTACGCGTTTCCAGTCCGCTTCCGAGAGACCGCGCATTCCTGGCTCTCGATACCGGTTACGGAATGATTCCGACGTGGTGTACGGACCGTGAGCATCCATGAAGTTGAGAAAAGCAAAGAAGGGACTGGGGCGGGTTTCGTCCAGCCAGTCGAGAAACGCCCTGTTGATCCGATCCCCCGACCTGTGCCGGGACGTGACCGGCAACTTCAGCCGCCACAGCAACGGCAGCCCGCCCAAACGAGGTCCGACCACATTGCGCACATGGGGGTAGATCACCTGGAAGACGGCTGTGCCCTTGACCGCACTCCAGAGTGACAACGGGTAGTCATCGTAGCGCTCGAACCCTCGCATGAGCCCGCTCCCCCAGCCGGCATAGACCTCGTTGGCCACGAAGCCGGCCGTAGCATAGCCGTGCGCCCGCAGCACCTCGGCCAGTGTTGGCCACCGGCTGCCGAGAGGATCGCGCCAAGTGACATTGAGGTTGATCGGCCATTGGCCCGTGAACATCGAAGCGTGGGAAGGTGTAGTCCACGAGGCGGCCGAGAAGGCGCGCTCGAAGGTTGTACCGCCCTCAGCGAAATGCTCGAGCTCGGGAGTTGTGCGGCGGGCAAAGCCAAAGAGACTCATATTGGCCGCACGGACGGTGTCGAGAATCAGCAGAAGTACGTTGGGAGCCCCACGTTCGGCCGGTGGCCGCGACGCCATGAGACGGTGCTCGCGGAAGGCATGCCAGCCAAACGTCGTCAACGCAAGAACGCCAACGGAAAGGCCGAGCCAGGGCAGCGTACGATGTACGAACCGCTTCACCGCCAGCATCCAGTCAGGGCTCAAGCGAGCAATCGAGGCGCCGACGCCCACTGCGAGCACGATCGAAGCAAGCCAATGCAGCCAGGGGAAAAGAAGCAGGACCAGAAGCGTCCCGAGCCCGGCGAAGAAACCGGCCACCGTTTGCCACGACAGCCGAGCCAGCCTCGCGACCGGAATGAAAATGAGGCCGACAACGAGGAACAGCGTGGCGTAGAAGGTAGGAACCATCCACACCGCGTCACGGCTGCGCTCGGGGTAAATGCCTTGCAGGACACGCACGCCGAACTCCGCCAGCTCGCCGTAACCGGTAACGAGGCCCGCCCACAGCGCGAGCACAACCACCGCACCAGCGGTAGCACGAGATGCGTCGCCTTGGGGCGGCTCAGGCACCACGATGGCTCCGGTCAAGATGTGGCTGGATGTGAGCCGACTCGGGCTGACCAAACCCGACGGCACGAAGTGTTTACTAGCGTACCGGGGACGGCAATGGGCGTCAACCGGAGTGAGCGCCACGACAACGGCCGGCGGTGTGAGGGGGATCACATCCCATCGGCATCCGGGAGTCCAGGCGATAGATTCGCACGCAGCTGCACTGGCACTCGATGTCGGGTAGTTGCTCCCTTCTGATCCCTGCAAGGCGGCGCGATATGAATCGAGGCGTGGCTTCAAACCTATTTGAACCCCAAGCCGGGATGCGACTCGTTGCACTCGGTTTCGCCATCGCCTGCGGCGGCAGCTCCAAGCCGCCTCAGGTCGTTCCCTCCGCCGCCAATACGACCATGATCAATCGCGATGGGCGCCGAATTGGAACTGCAGCGGTCCTTCCGTCCAGCTTAGGTGGGTTGCTCGTGCTGAAACTGACCGGCGTGCCTCCAGGTACTCACGGGCTGCACCTACACACCAACGGCGTTTGCGATCCCCCGAACTTCGATACGGCAGGTCCGCACTACGAGCCGGGAAGCCGCAAGCACGGCTCCAAGAATCCGGCCGGCCCCCACGCGGGTGACATGCCGAACGTGGTTTCACGAGCCGACAGCTCTGTGGACACCACCCTCTCCATTCCGGCCTCGATCGTGAGCGCCATTGGGTCAGGCAGGGCAGCTCGGTCTCTGGTGTTGCACGCCGGGCCGGACGATCTGGCGACCGATCCCTCCGGGAATTCGGGTGCCCGCTTCGCGTGCGGCGTGCTCGAGCGGTGAGCCGGTTCCGCTTTCTCTGGGCCGCGGCGCTCCTGATTGCGGGTTGCGAAGAGCGTTCCGATCCGAGTGCGCTGCCATCGCCAGGCGACGTGGTGCATTTGCTGAGTGAAGGCAACCGCGGCAACGTCGCCGCGACCAGCGAGGGAGCCACCGACCCGCGTCTTCGCCCTCACGTCTATCCAATGTCTCCGGTCCAGACTGCCCATACCGTGGTCGATGCAATCGAGCGAATCCCTCGCTGGGAGATTGTTGCGGGACGAGACGGCGTTATCTGGGCAACCCGTCGGAGCCGGGTATTCCGACTGGTGGATGACATCTACTTGCTGCTGCTCCCTGCCCACGATTCGACCGCTGTGTTTGCACGCAGTGCGTCTCGCGTTGGCAAGTACGATCTCGGGCAGAACCGCAGAAATTTGACTGAGCTCTGGGAAGCGCTCGAGCGACAAGTCCGACAGGCACCGAACCACCGGTAATGAGGCGCTGAGCCGATTAGCGCTGTATTATCACAGTTCAGGTGCGAGGACTACGACGGATGACCTCCACGCCTTCCACGCCTAGCAGCCTCACCCAAATCGAGACGGCACGGCTTCAACTGCTGTCCCTGAGCGCCGCCGCCATCGACGCGTTGCTCGCCGGCGACGCGCCGCGTCTCGGAAGGATCACGGGCGCTCGTTTCCCCACCCCACTCCGACCGCCTCCGCTCACTGAGGACGTGCTTCCGCTGGTGCGCGACCGGCTCCGCGCAGATCCCTCACAGGATGGGTGGTGGACCTGGCTGGTGGTGCGCAAGGATTCGAGGCAGGCGGTCGGTTCGGCGGGATTTGGCGGCGGTCCGGATGGCGAGGGCGCCGTCATGATCGGCTACGCGACCTATCCGGACGTGGAAGGCAACGGCTTCGCGACCGAAGCCGCTCGTGCGTTGATCGCCTGGGCCTTGGATCAGCCCGGGGTTGCCCGCGTCTGCGCGAGTCTTCCGCCCGACAACCACCCTGCCATCCGGGTCGCCGAGAAAGTCGGCATGCGGCTCATGGGAACCGTCTGGGAGGAGGATCTGGACGAGGTGCTGCTGTATGGAATTGAAAGCGTGAACAGTGAACAGTGAACGGGAAGCTCCGCTAACCGGAACCTCCCGTTCACTGTTCACCGTTTACGCTTTTAACATTCTGTTTATCGGCCTCACCGCCAACGCCAGCACCAATCCCGCCGCGATCGCGAATCCACCCACCACCCCGAACAACGTCGGCAGCGCGAACGACTCGTACAAGCCGGCCACCCGGCCTCCCAGATAGTTCCCGAGGGAGAGCGAGAGGAACCAGACCCCCATCATCAGCCCGCCCACTCGAGCAGGTGCAAGTCTCGTGGTGGCGCTCAGGCCGACCGGACTCAGGCATAGCTCACCGATGGTATGGAGCAGATAGGTGAGCGTGAGCCACCATGGGCTCACCTTGACTCCGCTGGCTGCGAGGGTGGCTGCCGGCACCAGCACGGCAAATCCGAGGCCGACGAAGACGAGCCCGAAGACGAACTTGGTCGGGCTCGATGGGTCTCGCGGCCCGAGCCGGAGCCAGAGCCAGGCGAACACGGGTGCCAGGAGCACGATGAAGATCGCGCCGACCGACTGGAACCAGCTGGCGGGGAATGCCATGCCGAATGCCCTGTTATCGGTGCTGCGGTCGGCAAAGAGATTCAGTGTCGAGCCGGCTTGCTCGAACAACGACCAGAACACCACCGACGCCAGGAACAGGCAAAGGATCGTCAGCAGTCGCCTGCGCTCGGTGTTGGTCCACGACTGCATTCCGAGTAGCGCGGTCCAGAAAATGATGGTGACCGCCAGCAGCCCGAGCCCGAAGGCATTGCCCAGGCCTTCCGGCGTTACCTGGATCAATCCACTGCGACCGAACACATAGATCGCGGTGATGAGACCGACGGTTCCGAAAATTCCGAGCTGGAGCCAGCGGCGGTTCCGCGCCTGCGCTGCCGGGTCGTTGGGAACAACAGGCGTCATGCCGGAGTCACCCAGGTACTTCCATCCGCTCAGATATTGGAGGATGCCGAAGAACATGCCGACAGCGGCGGCACCGAAGCCCCAATGCCACGACGATTCGGGCCGGAGGCCCACCCCTGCCAGGATCGCCCCGAACTGCGGACCCTGAGCCAGCCAGCCGCAGACCAGCGGGGAGACGAAGGCACCCAGATTGATTCCCATGTAGAAGATCGAAAAACCGGCGTCCCGTCGGGTGTCTTCTTGCGGGTAAAGCTGCCCGACCATCGTGCTCACGTTGGGCTTGAGCAGACCTGTGCCAAGCACGACGCAGCCGAGACCGAGATAGAACGTTGCGATGGTGGGGATGGCCAGGAAGATGTGCCCCAGCATGATGACGATGCCGCCGTACAATGTGGCGCGACGCTGGCCCAGGAACCGGTCTGCGATCCAGCCTCCGGGCAGCGAGGCAAACCAGACCAGTGAGGTGTACGTCCCGTAAACGACACCTGCCTTGGCGGTGTCGAAGCCGAGGCCGCCCGCAGCAATGGGCGCCGTCATGAAAAGGATCAGGATGGCGCGCATCCCGTAGTAGCTGAACCGTTCCCAGAACTCCGTGAAGAACAGAGTCGAAAGGCCGCGAGGGTGCCCGAAGAATCGGGTGTCGACCTCAGTCCCCTGGGCAGCGGGCGCGGGAGGTGCGGCAACAGTAGCCAATCCGCGAATCCTCAGGTTCGATGTTTCTTCAAGATGTCTTCCAGCACGACTCGATCGATCTTCCCGTCCATCCGGACCCGGACGTCGTAGTTCTCCCAATACATGAAGTCGCGCAACGCTTCCAGGAACACACGAGTGGGCCGGCCCTGGGGTGCCTTGAGCCACTTGGTGGGTTGGTTTGCCGGCTCTCGGAGAAGGATTGGCTCCAGCTGACCCACGGTCTCCGGAGTGATCTGGATCAGATCTTTCGGCTCGCTGGGGAAGAAGTAAAGCTTATGAAGCGTGAGCAGCCGATCGAGCTCGACAAGGGGATCCGGCGCGTCGTACACCCGGATGTCCACCAGGCGATCGCCGTTGCCCAGGTACCCCGCCCCCTTCCGGACGACGAGGAGCGCCGCCGATTGCATCCCGCGTTTATCCCCACCGCCGGCCTGTCCCGCCTGGAGAGCCGCCAGCAGGCGATCGCCCAGAAATCCCTTCGAAGACTCGAAGCTCTCGGCCATATTCCGGACGGTTCGATCGGACACCATGATGTTTGCCTGCGCGGCAAAAGTGCGTCCGACGATCACGTCTCCCTTCCCGCCCACGATGCTGCCTTTCCCACCGGAAGCCCCTACCCGGCCGCCGGCCCAATCAAAGTCACGCGCGCCGGAGAAGCTCGCTGCGTTGCCGCGGACATCCACGATGCCTACCTGCCGATCGCCGAGCATCGTGTCGCTCCGCATGACGATGCGGAGCGCCTCCTCCGCGGTTGCTCCTTTGGCGAGTAGCTCGAGGCCACGCCGGCCGTAGTCGATGTTCGCCAGGCTCTGGGTCGCCACCGCCCCGACACCCGCCTCGGCCCACGGCACCAGGCCACCCACGTTGGGGAACTTGGACTGCACCGCCACTCCCAGATCGCCGGTCGCTGAATCGAATGCGACGATGCTGTAGGTGTGGGCCAGTTTATGGAAGTGTGCGGGCGGGGCCTGAGCGAGGAGCGGACTGGCGAAACACGTAAACATCAAACCGCACGGGAATGCTCGTCTCGCTGTGATCACTGCTTGCCCAGTTTTTTCTTGAGATGAGCGAGCTGCGCCTCCACCGCTTCCTCCATTAGACGCCGCTCGGTCTGGGCCCGGAGCAGCTCACTCTCGAGGTCGGTCTCCGGCCGGACCCCACCCGCCGCCTCCACTTCACGCCAGGCCGCGCGGAGACTTGCTTCAGCTTCCGGCCGGTTCGACGCGCGGTATTCAGCTGCCATCTCCTCCAGCTCACGCTCCGCCAGCGCCAGCTCCTCCCGCTGAACCTCGAGCTTTCGGGTGAGCACGACGACCCTTTCGCGGTGCCGCGCGGCATACCGCTCCGCCACCGAGACGGTTTCCGGGTCGGGAACCTGCGCGGCCAGACGACCCCGACGCTCCGCGTCCTCCAATTGCTTTCGTTCCGAAACAAGCTCCCGATCGGTTGCACTCACGCCGTCCCGCATGCGGTCGATGCCAAGCTTCGCCTCCACCAGCGCTTCCCTCAACGCCAGAATGCGGGCACGAGGATCAGTACCCTGCTCCGCGAAGAGCCGGTCAAGTCGAGCGCGTAGCGAATCGAAGATGGCCAGAATGCCCCCGAGGTGGGCCGCCGGCTTTCACGGCTGAGGGGCGGCGGTGCGCTAAGCTTACGGTGCCGTCAGCGTCACGGTCAAGCAACCTTGCAAGATTATCTTTCCGCTCGTGATGCCGAAACCAGCCGCGTTGATTGGCCAAGGCGTGCAGCTTGTGCTGTTAGTTGCATCGATCGGGTGCGGCGATGGACGGCCCCGGGCTGCCCCGTGCGGAATCGCTGCGCTCGCCGGGCCGA
>Ga0066388_100001699_pt1 | contig 12690 bp, 12 predicted proteins | sample PanSoiMetaGPlot6_FD_64539 | JGI IMG/M metagenome (GOLD analysis project Ga0066388, IMG submission 64539) | Tropical forest soil microbial communities from Panama analyzed to predict greenhouse gas emissions - Panama Soil - Plot 6 (Hybrid Assembly) | ecosystem: Environmental > Terrestrial >... | reverse complement strand
CGGCTTCCGCAGCGTGGCGCCACGATCTTCCAGTTGCCGTATGGCATCCCGCTGCCGGCGATCGCGCGGAAGCCAGTGCCGGGACCTCTCAGAGTCGTGTACGCGGGCCGTTTCGAGCAGCAGCAGAAAGGCATCTTCGATCTGCCGGACATTGACCGCGCACTGCGGGCGCGTGGAGCCGATGTCATCTGGACGGTGGCCGGCGCCGGACCCGATGAGGCGGAGCTGCGACGCCGCTGGTCGTTCAACAACGGCGTTCGCTGGCTGGGTCAGCTCTCGACCTCTGATGTGATCGCCGGATACGCGGACCAGGACGTGTTCGTGCTGCCGACGCGCCACGAGGGATTTCCGGTCGCGCTGGTCGAGGCGATGAGCGCCGGACTGGTGCCGGTCGTGAGCGACATCGCGAGCGGCGTGCCGGAGGTGGTCGATGTAACGAACGGCATTCGTGTGCCCGTCGGCGACGTGCCGGCATTCGCCGCGGCGATTGCGGGGCTCGCCGACGATCGGGCGCGACTCGAGGCCGTTTCCGCAGCGGCTCGCGGCGCGGTTGTCGAGCGATTCGACGTCCGGAACCGCGTGATCGCGTACCAGGAGCTGTACGCGCGATGGCGCGAGTTGTATCGGCCGATTGCTCCCGGCCGGCACCTGCAGTACGGATCGCGGCTCGATCACCCGTGGATTCCGAATCCGGTCGTTCGCCTGGTGCGCAGCGCGATGCGCGCCGCTCGCTGACTCGCGCATGAAGGTCCTGATTCTGTGTGGCGGATATGGATCGCGGCTGGGGAATGCCGCCGGCGATCTGCCGAAGCCGATGGTTCCGGTCGGCGGCAAACCGATGGTGTGGCACATCATGCGCGGCTTCGCGCACTGGGGCTATCGCGAGTTCGTGTTGTGCCTCGGCTATCGCGCCGACCTCTTCAAGCAGTACTTCCTGAATCTGTCGCTGATGGTCGGCGACGTCACGCTCACGCTCGCTGACGGCACGCCGCCGCTGCTGCATCAGCGTGGACCCGAAGCCGATTGGACCGTGACGCTGGCCGACACCGGCGTCGATGCGCTGACCGGAGCGCGGGTCAAACGCGGCGGCGCGTTCGTGCCGCCGGACGACGATCTGTTCGCCGTCACCTACGGCGATGGCGTGTGCAACGTCGACTTCCGCCGCGTGGTCGAGTTTCATCGGTCGCACGGCAAGCTGGCGACGGTGACCGCCGTGCATCCGCCGGGACGCTTCGGCGAGCTCCTGGTGGAAGACGAAGGGCGCGTCGGCGAATTCAACGAGAAGCCGCAGGTGTCCGCAGGCTGGATCAGCGGCGGCTTTTTCGTGTTCTCGCGCGCTGTGCTCGATCGCCTGCCCGATCGCCAGGATCTGATGCTCGAGCGCGAGCCGCTGCAAGAGTTGTCGCGCCAAGGGCAGCTGATGGCGTATCGCCACGACGACTTCTGGTTCTGCATGGACACGCCGCGCGACTATCAGCAGCTGTCCGAGATGTGGTCGGGCGGCGCGCCGCGATGGGCGGTATGGGCGAAATGAGCGGCGGCGCGCTCGGCGTCTACGCCGGCACACGAGTTCTGCTGACCGGCCACTCCGGCTTCAAGGGCGGCTGGCTCGCCACGTGGTTGTGGCATCTCGGCGCGGAGGTGACCGGCTACAGCCTCCCTCCGTCGACCCGACCGAGTCTGTTCGAGGTGGCAGCGGTCGCATCGCGGACCCGATCGGTGTTTGGCGACGTGCGTGATGTCGACGCGCTTGCCGGCGTCTGGAATGATTCGCCTCCCGACATCGTCTTTCACCTGGCGGCGCAGCCGATCGTTCGCGAAAGTTACAAGTCGCCGCTCACCACCATTCAGACGAACCTGCTCGGAACCGCGAACGTCCTCGAGGTCGCGCGCACGACCGGCCGTCCGGTTGCGATCGTCCTCGTGACGAGCGACAAGTGTTACGAGAACCGCGAATGGGCGTACGGCTATCGTGAAGACGATCGCCTGGGCGGCGCAGACGTCTACAGCGCCAGCAAAGCCGGCGCCGAAATCGTGGCGAGCAGCTACCGTCGCAGTTTCTTCCCGCCCGCCGCGCTGGCGACGCACGGAGTCGCGGTCGCGACGGCTCGGGCGGGCAACGTGATCGGCGGCGGCGACTGGTCGCCCGACCGCATCGTGCCCGACATCGTCCGCGCGATCTGCTCGGGCGACGCGGTGCCGGTTCGCAATCCGCGCGCGACGCGTCCCTGGCAGCATGTTCTCGAGCCGCTCAGCGGCTATCTGCTGCTCGGAGCGCGCCTGCTTTCGGGGGCCGACGCCGGGGCCGAGGCGTGCGACAGCTGGAACTTCGGTCCGGATCCGTCCGAGACGCGCACGGTCCAGGACGTGGTCGAGCACGTGATCGCGCGATTTGGCCGAGGCAGTTGGCGCGCCGACGGAGTCGGCGGCCCCCACGAAGCGGGACTCCTCAGGCTGGCGACCGACAAGGCGCGGTTGCGTCTCGGATGGCAGCCGCGGTGGGACTTCGAGCAGACGATCGCCGCAACCGTGGACTGGTACAAAGCGTTCCACGCCGGTTTACCGATGAGCCAGTGGTGTCTGCGGCAGATTGACGACTACACGGCAACGGAATGAGCGAGACGGCAGCCGCGTACGCCGGGCTCCGCGTGCTGGTCACCGGCGCCACCGGATTCCTCGGCTCACACCTCGTTCGTGCGCTGGCCGCGGCGGGCGCTGAAACGCACACGCTGGTGCGGACGACGCGGATCGCATCGCTCGCTCCGGTCGATCGCGTCCGTGCCCACTCTTGCGACCTCGTCGACGCCGCTGCGGTCGCCTCAGTCGTCTCGACCGTCGATCCCGATCTGGTGTTCCACCTCGCCGCATACGGGACGACCGGCCTTCAGTCCGACCGCGCGCGGATCGAACGCGTGAACATTGCGGGCACGACCAACCTGTGGGATGCGTTGGGACCGCGCGTGCGCCGGTTCGTGCACACGGGCACGTGCGCGGAATACGGCGACGTTCGCGGGCCGATTCCGGAAGCGCACGTCTGTCAGCCGCGGTCGCTGTATGCGGCGACGCTGCATGCGGCGGTGACGATCAGCCAGGCGCGAGGTCTCGAATCGGGACGCGAGGTGGTGATCCTCAGGCCGTTCGGCCCGTACGGAGCGGGCGACCGGCCCGAGCGGTTGATCCCGTACGTCATCGCACGTCTGCTGGCAGGCGAGCGCGCCGAGGTGACCAGGGGCGATCAGCTGCGCGACTACTCGCACGTCGACGATCACGTGAGCGCGATGCTGCTCGCCGGCGCGCGTCCACTCCCGTCGGCGGTGAGGGTCTACAACGTCGCGAGCGGACGGCCGATTGCCGTGCGGGCGCTGCTCGAGACGATCGCAGCGGAGGTCGGCGGCGACGCGTCTCAGCGGCTGATATTCGGCGCGCGCCCGCTCGGCGCACACGAGCCGCGGGAGATGTACGCTGACGTCGCCGCCATCGATCGCGATCTCGGGTTCCGATCGCAGGTCGATCTACGCGACGGTCTCCGTCGCACGATCGAAGCGGCCCGGGCCTCGCTCGTCGCGAACGGCGGGGTTCCTCGATGAGCGCCGACGCGGCGATCGATCGCCCGCTGGTCAGCGTGCTGGTCACCTCGTACAACCGCGAGCGGTACCTCGGCGTCGCGCTCGAAAGCGTTCTTGCCCAGACCTACCGGGAGTTCGAGCTGATCGTCAGCGACAACTGCTCGAGCGATCGCAGCGTCGAGATCGCGCGTCAGTACGCGCAGCGCGACGGCCGGATTCGCGTCTCGGTGAACGACCGAAACATCGGCCAGTTCGAGAACCGCCGGCACGCCGCGACGCTCGCGCGCGGCGAATACCTCAAGTACCACGACTCCGACGACGTGATGTACCCGCACTGCCTCGAGACGATGGTGCGAACGCTGCAGGCTGAGCCGCGAGCGGCGTTCGCGCTCTCGAGCAGCCGCGCCTGGCCGGGCGGTCCGTGCCCGATGCTGTTGACGCCCAGGCTGGCGTACGAACGCGAGTTTGTTGGCGGCGGCGTATTTCATCTCGGCCCGGCTGCCGCGATGTTTCGGACCCATGCGTTCCGCGAGCTTGGTGGATTTCCAGTGGCCGGCGTCGCATCCGACTATCTGTTTTGGCTCGACGCGTGCGCGAAGGTGAGCGTGCTGCTGGTGCCGGGCGATCTCTTCTACTATCGCATCCACCCGGGTCAGCTGCTCGCCGACCCGCGCATCCAGGTTGAATACGCGAAGGCGACGAGCGTGGCATGGGCGAAGCTGCACGCTCCCGAGTGTCCACTCGACGACCCGACGCGCGAGCAGGCGAAGCGGAACTTCGTCTACGTGCAGGCACGCGGCGTTGCCCGCCGACTGCGGCAGGGAGATCTCGCCGGCGCGGCGATGATCGTGAAGCACGCGGGCATTCGCGGCACCGAGTGGATTCGTTATCTGCGGCCGCCGCGCCGCAGCGAGACCGCGGGCGTACCGGTGGTGACCGCGTGAAGATTGCCCACCTGGTCGGCTGGTACTTTCCCGACAGCGTCGGCGGCACCGAGGTCTACGTCGAAGGCCTGTGCCGGCGGCTGCGGGACGCCGGCCATGACGTGCTCGTCGCTGCGCCCGACGCGCACCACGCGGCGCCGGCGTCGTACGAGCACGACGGCGTGCGGGTGTTCCGCTACACGATTCCGGCCGAGCCGACGCGCGACGAGGCGTGCCACGGCGTCGCGGTGCGCGGCACGGAGCGACTGCATCAACTGCTCGCCGACGAGCGCCCCGACGTGCTGCACGTGCACAGCATCACCACCGGCTGCGGACTTCCGGAAATCAGAGCGGCGGCCCGGCTCGGCATCCGCGTCATCGTCACGTGCCACCTTCCGAGTTTCGGATTCATGTGCCGCAACGGCACGCTGATGCAGTGGGGCACGCAGCCGTGCGACGGCCTGGTCGAGCCGGCCAAGTGCGCGGCCTGCAACCTGCGTCGCCTGGGCATGCCGCTCGCCGCGGCACGCGTGGTCGGCGCGCTGCCGATTGGTGTGAGCCGCGCGCTCGAGGATCTGCCGGGCAAGATGGGCACCGCGCTGGGAATGGCCGCGTCGATCGACGAGAACCAGGGGATGCAGCGCGAGATGTTCTCGCTCGTCGAATCGGTCGTGGTGCTGAACGAGACCGGACGCCGGATGCTCGTGGCCAACGGGTCGCCGGCGGCGAAGCTCGTCTTGAATCGGCTGGGTGTCAGTCACGCGATCGTCGGCACAGCAGCGGCGGCAAGGCGACCGATCGTCACGCCCATTCGCTTCGGCTATGTCGGCCGTCTCCATCCGACGAAGGGCCTTGCCGAGTTGATGCGAGCGGTGCGCGCGATTCCGGCGGACGTCGCGTTCACGCTCGACGTTCGAGGTCCGATGGTCGACGCCGCCACGCGACGGTTTGTCGACGAGCTCACCTCGATCGTCGGCAGCGATCCCCGCGTCGTGATTCGCCCGGGTGTGCCGGCAGCCGACGTCCCTGAACTGCTCGAGGGCGTCGACGTCCTCGTGTGCCCGTCGATGTGGTTCGAGAACGGGCCGACGATCGCCCTGGAAGCGATGGCGGTCGGGACGCCGGTCATCGCCAGTCGCGTTGGCAACCTCGCCGAGATCATCGACGACGGCGTCACCGGCAGACTCGTGACGCCTGGCGACGTCGACAGCTGGGCAGCTGCGCTGGCCGACATCGCGAGGCGTCCGGCCGAGACGGTGGCGCGCTGGCGCGCTGCATTGCCCGCGGTGCGGACCATGGACGACATCGCGCGCGACTATCTCGCGCTCTACGCCGCATGACTGGTCCGATTGACGGCGTCCGGGTCGTGCCGCTCCGCCGCATTCCAGACGACCGCGGCGCGACGCTGCACATGCTGCGCGCCGACGATCCGCATTTCGAGCGGTTCGGCGAGATCTACTTCAGCGCGATCGTTCCAGGCGTCGTGAAGGGCTGGCGCCGGCACAGCCGTCTCACCATGAACCTTGCCGTGCCGATCGGCTCGATCCGTCTTGCCATGTACGATGACCGCGAAGGTTCGCGGACCCGCGGCTCGATCATGGCGATCGAGATCGGTGAAGCCAACTACCAGCTGGTGACGGTGCCACCTGGCGTGTGGAACGGCTTCAAAGGGCTCGGTGCGGCTCCGTCGCTCGTCGCGAACTGCGCGACCGAGCCCCACGATCCCTCCGAAGTCGCGCGCTGTGATCCGTTCGCGAATCAGATTCCGTACGACTGGTCGGCGCGCTATGGCTGATCTCGGCCTGTCATCTGGCGCCGGCGCGACCGACGCCGTCAGGCTGCGCGAGTTCTGGAACGAGCGCTATGCGACGTTCGCCCTGTCCGAGTCGGGCTGGCTCGGGGCGGGCGAGGTGCTGAACGATCGGATCTACGCGTGCAAGCGCCAGGCGCTTGCGCGCGCGCTCGGCGCGCTCGGGCACACGCGCGATCGCGCCTTTTCCGTGCTCGACGCGGGTTGCGGCCAGGGGCATTTCGCGCGCGTCTTCCGCGACTCCTACACGCGTGCCTCCTACGTCGGCGTCGATATCTCGGAGCGTGCGGTCGCGCATCTGCGCCGGACGTTCGAAGGCGTCGAGTTTCATGCCGGCGACGTGTGTGGCTGGCGCGATCCGTCGGGCCGCTGCTTCGACGTGGTCCAGAGCTTCGAGGTCGTGCACCTCATTCTCGACGACGCGTCGATGGTGAAGGCGCTCGCGTCGATGGCGGCGGCGATGAGCGAGCGCGGCGCGCTGCTCGTGACCGCGCCGCTGCCGGACACCACGGTCCAGCCGTCGAGTTATCTCCGCTATCGATCGCGATCGTTCTGGGAGCAGGCGCTGGCGCGGCTGCAGCTGACGATTGCCGCTGAGCAGCCGATGTACTTCTGGCTGCCGGCCGGCGGACCGCGAAACAAGTACGCGCGCTACGCGCTGGCCCGCGTGGGCCCGAGTGCGCTGTACGCGATCGATCGCGCGGCGCTTGCGCTCGGCCTGTCGTCGCCTGCGTCGTACGGACCCGACTGTCGGACGCGATTGCTCACGATTCGGCGGGCGTGATGGGCCGCGACCGAGACGGCGTGCTGCGCGTCGGCATCATGGGTTTTGGCGGCTCTGGCCAGGCGCACGTGTTCTACTGGTCGTGCCTCGCTGGCTGCCGCGTCACGAAGATCTTCGATCCGAAACCGGCAGCGGCCTCCCGGGCGGCCGCGCGTGCGCCGCGGGCGGCGTTGGTCACGGCGCTCGAGCACTTCTGGCCCGACCTCGACGTGGTCGTCGTCTGCACGCCCGATGCAACGCACGCCGAGTACATCGTCGCGGCGCTGCAGCACGGGAAGCATGTGCTGGTCGAGAAGCCGTTGACCGACACGCTGGCGGGCGTGTGCGCGATTCGTCGCGCCGCCGCGGCGGCGCCGGGACAGGTGGTCGCCGTGCTGCACCAGATGCGTTTCGTGCCGCTCCACCAGCGCATCAAGGAGCTGGCGGCGAACGGCATCCTCGGCGATCTGTCGTACCTCGAGGGCTACTACGTCCACGATCTGACGGCGCGCGCGTTCGAGACGGATCGGTGGCGCGAGACCGACAACGCGACGCCGCTGGTGTACTCCGGCTGTCATTTCGTCGATCTGCTGCGATGGATCGCGGGCGACGAGATTGTCGACGTCTTCGCGTCGGCCGGCCATCGAGCCTTTCCCGAGTATCCGGAATCGGATCTGAATCTCGTGACGCTCCGCTTCGCATCGGGCATCGTCGGCAAGGTGCTCGTTGCGTTTGGTGAGCCCGGCCCGCAGGATCACACCGTACGCGTCGCCGGGACGGCCGCGTCGGTGCGCGGAAACCTTCTCTATCGCCGCAACGGCCGCCTCGGCGAAGTGCTCCACCGGCCGATGATTTTTCAACCGCCGCTCCTGAAGGGCGCCGGCAAGACCGGCGGTCAGAGCCGCTGGCGGCAGCTGCGCGCCAATCTTCCGCCGTATCTCTTCGCGCGCGCGAGCGACGCGCTCCGCGTGCTGGCGCGGCGGCCGAGCGCCGAATATGGCGCCGCGTACTATCCTCTGAGGTTGTACGAGCATTCGCTTGCATGCGTTCGCGGAATCGAGGACTTCGTCGGCGCGATTCGCCAGCGGAGAGCGCCGTTGTGTTCAGTCGACGAGTCGGCGCGGACGGTGCTCGCGTGCCTGGCCGGCGTCGAATCGTATCGCACCAATCGCGCAGTGCCGGTGCCGGCGCTCGAATCCTGATGCGACGCGTTCTGCACGCGGTCGGGCGGTTTCTTCCGCGCACCGAGACGTTCATCTACACCATGGTCACGCACCACCAGGAGTACGAGGCGTCGGTGCTGTGTCAGTCGCGACTCTACGACGACGAGTTTCCGTTTCCGCGAGTGCACGTCTGCCCGAAACCGCTGTCCAAACGGAACGTCGCCTGGTGGGTGGACGCGTCGGTCGAGCGGGCGACCGGTCGATCGCCGTGGCGTCGTGCGGTCGAGACTGTGCTCGCGGACCTCGAGCCCGACCTCGTGCACGCGCACTTCGGTCCGAACGCGTGCGAGCTCGTGGACATCACCGCCGCCGCCGGCATCCCGCTCGTCGCCAGCCTGTACGGCGTCGACGCGGCGGTCCTGCCGTACCTGCCGCAGTGGCGCGACGCCTACGAGCGGTTGTTCACGGCTGCCACGCTGTTCTTCGCCGAAGCGCCCGAGATGCGCAGGAAAGTCATCGCCGCCGGCGCGCCGGCCGACCGCACCGTCATTCAGCCGATCGCCATCGACATGCGGCGTTACCCGCGATGGGCGCCGGCGCCGGAACCGCGGGTGCTCTTCGCGGGCCGGTTCATCGAGAAGAAAGGTCTGCTCGACGCGATCGCGGCGTTCGATCGCGCGCGTGCCGTCACACCGGCCGCGCGCATGACTATCGTCGGAGAGGGGCCGGACGAGGCCGACGCGCGCACGCTGATCGATCGCCTCGGTTGCCGCAGCCGAGTCGAGTTCGTCGGCTCGACGTCGCACGCCGAACTGATCGCGATGCTCGCCGCGACGACGGTCCTGATTCATCCGAGCGCGACTGCGGTCGACGGTGATTCCGAAGGCGGCGCGCCGACCATCCTGCTCGAGGCGCAGGCAATCGGCACGCCCATCGTGTCCACGCGGCACGCTGACATTCCGCACGTTGCGCCGGAAGGCCCCGGCGTGCGGCTCTGTGCCGAGCACGACGTCGCCGCGCTCGGAGCGGCTCTCGCCGAGGCGCTCGAAGCAAGGAAGCCATCAGATGATGCGCATGTCGCCGCGCATCATTCGGCGCCGCAGGCGATCGCGCGCCTCGAAGAGACGTACTCACGGGTGAAGGAGGCCGCGGCCAGTGTCCGCTGACGGCCGGCGCGTCACGGTCGTCACCTCCGGGCATCTCTCGACGTGTCCGCGGATGCTCAAGGCCGCCGATGCACTGTCGCTCGCCGGGTACGACGTGCGCGTCGTCGCGACGCGGCACGAGCCGTGGGCGACTGAGGCGGACGCCGATGTCCTCGCGCGTCGCAGCTGGCCGGTGACCATCGTCGATTACCGCCGCCGCGAGAGCCCGCAGGTGTACTGGTGGAACGGCGTCCTGCATCGCGTGGCCCGCGGAGTGGTGAAAGCCGGGGGTGCCGAGCGCGTTCCATCGGCGATCGTCGGGCCCGCGTTCGGACGCGTGCACGGCGCGCTCGTGACAGCGATCCTGGCGTCGCCCTCGGATCTGATTTACGGAGGCACGACCGGCGCGCTGGCGGCAATTGCCGAGGCGGGGCGCCGATCGCACACGCCGTACGCGCTGGACCTTGAGGACTTCCACAGCGGTGAGACCAGCGGCCCCGAGGCGCCGTTCATCGATGCGCTCGCGGCACGCGTCGAGCGATCGGTCCTCGGCGGTGCGGCGTTCGTGACCACGTCGAGTGAAGGCATCGCCGCCGAGTACGCGCGAGTTCATCGCGTCGAGGCGGCCGTCATCCACAACACGTTTCCGCTGCCGTCGCGATCGCCCGACTTCGGGCGCGCCGACCCGTCGACGCTCCGGCTCTACTGGTTCAGTCAGACGATCGGTCCCGGGCGCGGACTCGAGCAGGCCATTGCAGCGATCGGCCGCTGCGGCGTCGCGGCCGAGCTCACGCTCCTCGGCCGTCCTCATGGTTCGTTCCTCGATACGCTGCGTGCGGCCGCCGGGCAGACGGCGCCGCAGCTGCGGCTCGCGCATCGAGCGCCGGCGTCGCCCGACTCGATGATCGAGGTCGCGCGCGGCCACGACGTCGGGCTGGCGCTCGAGCTGGGCCCGCCGCGCAATCGTGAGATCTGTCTCCCGAACAAGGCGTTGACCTACATCCTCGCGGGCCTCTCGGTTCTGATGGCCGACACAGAGGGTCAGCGCGCTCTTGGCAGGGATCTCGGCCGCGGCGCGGCGCTCGTGAACCCGCGCGATGTCGACGCCGTCGCCGCGCAGCTCTCCGCGTGGGCCAGCGATCCCGTGGCGCTCGACTGCGCGAAGCGGACCGCCTGGCACTGCGCCGCACGCCGCTGGCACTTCGATCACGACGCAGAGCGAGGCGTTCTCTACCGGCTCGTCGGCGAGGCGCTCTCGTGAGGGTCCTGCTTGTGATGGATCCGTTCATCAAGGTGCCGCCCGATCAGTACGGCGGCATCGAGCGCGTCGTCGCGGATCTCGCGAACGGGCTGGCGTGCCGCGGCCACGAGATCACGCTGTGGGCAGCGCCCGGCTCGCGGGTTGATGGCCGCGTCGAGGCGTTCGGCCGCGAGGGCGAATGGACGCGATGGAGCAACGTGCGTAACGTCGTGACGCTCGGCGGCCGGTTCCTCCGCGCGGCCGCACGCTTCGACGTCATTCACAACTTCGGACGTCTGGCGTATCTCACGCCGGTGCTCGCGCGCGATCTGCCGAAAGTGCAGACCTACATGCGGACCGTGAACCCGGCGAACATGGCCACGGCGAAGAGGCTTGGCGCACGGCGCTTGCGCTACACCGCGGTGAGCGCGGCGATCCGCGACACGGCGCGCGGCGCCGGCGACTGGTCGGTGATCTACAACTGCGCGGTGCCGGATCGGTATCCCTTCATCGGCGACACCAATCCGTCGACCGCGCCGCTCGTCTTCCTCGGCCGTCTCGACCGGTGCAAAGGCGCGCATCACGCGATCGAAGTCGCGCGGCGTCTGCAGCGCCGGCTGATCATCGCCGGCAACATCTCTCCGCTGGCGCACGAGCAGTCCTATTTCCAGCAGGAGCTCGCGCCGCGCATCGACGGCGCGCTGGTCACCTACGTCGGCCCGGTGGACGATGTGCAGAAGCGATCGCTGTTGGGGCAGGCGGCGGCGATGCTGATGCCGATCGAGTGGGAGGAACCGTTTCCGGTGGTGCTGCCGGAGTCGATGCTGTGCGGCACGCCGCTCATCGCGTTCCGGCGCGGCGGCGTACCGGAAGGGATCGACCACGGCCGCACCGGATTCCTCTGTGACACGGTCGATGAAATGACCGATCAGGTCGCGCGGCTCGGCACGATCGATCGCGCGGCGGTCCGTGACGAAGCCGTCCGCCGCTTCAGCGACGGCGCGGTGATCGATCAATACGAGCACGTGTACCGCGAACTGAGGGTGGCGTGATCGCCGGCGGCGCGATCCCCGACGGTGTGCGGCTGAACGTGGGATCCGGTCCGGTCACGGCGCCCGCGTGGATCAACGTCGACGGATCGTGGCAGGCGCGGCTCGCCGGCCATCGCTGGATCGCGGCAATGGCGTCGGCGACGCTCGGCGTCGAAGTCGGGCACTGGCCGCGCGGCATCCGTTATCGCGACATCCGGCGAGGCCTCGGCTGCGCCGATCGATCGGTCGCGATCGTCTACGCGTCGCACGTGCTCGAACATCTCTATCGAGATGAGGCGCTCCGTTTCCTGCGTGACGCACGGCGCACGCTGGTGCCCGGCGGCGTCTGCCGCGTCGTCGTCCCGGACGTGGCGGCAATCGTCGGCTGGTATCTGGCGAACCGGCGCGAGCCGGCGGAAACGCACACGGAGGCGAGCAGCGACCTGTTGATGCACATGCTGCTGCTGCGCCGCGATCGTTCCGGCGGCAGCGGCGTCCTTTCGACGATCCGGCGCTGGACCGATCTGCACGAACACAAGTGGATGTACGACGAAGAGGGTCTCGCCGCGCTCTTCTGCGAAGCGGGCTTCGCGCGCCCTGCGCCGCGACGGTATCTCGACAGCCTCATCCCGCGCGACCTGCTCGAGCAGGTCGAACGCGCCGATCGGCTGTGTGACGGCGCCGGCGTGTGCGTCGAGGCCAGCGCCTGATATGCGTCGCGTGCTGATGGTGAGCCCGCATTTTCCGCCCGACTCGAGCGCGGCGTCGCATCGCGTTCGTCTGCTCGCGCCGTACATGCCCGAGGCGGGCTGGTCGCCGACCGTCGTGACGGTAAAGGCGGTGGCCTACGAAGGGCGCCTCGATCGCGATCTCGAGGCGCTGGTGCCTTCGACGGTCAGAGTCGAGCGCGCTGACGCATGGTCCCCGCAAGCGACACGACGCTTCGGCCTCGGCGATCTCGGGATTCGCGCGTTCACCGGCGTGCGGCACACGTGCCGTGCGCTGCTCACACGCGAACAGTTCGACGCGCTGTTCATCACGATCTATCC
>Ga0066388_100001698_pt1 | contig 12694 bp, 9 predicted proteins | sample PanSoiMetaGPlot6_FD_64539 | JGI IMG/M metagenome (GOLD analysis project Ga0066388, IMG submission 64539) | Tropical forest soil microbial communities from Panama analyzed to predict greenhouse gas emissions - Panama Soil - Plot 6 (Hybrid Assembly) | ecosystem: Environmental > Terrestrial > Soil... | reverse complement strand
CAATATGGCGGCGCTCGCGTTCGAGCTGGCCCGACACGACGGCCGGTATGTGCCGTTCGTCCATCGCTTCGGTCAGCATTTCGCCATCGTCGGGCACGTCCTGCATGCAGGTGCAGGAGGCGTCGGTCTCTGGAACGAGGAAGATCAGTTCTACTTCGACGTGATCCGGCATGGAGACCAGCGCTTCCCGCTGAGGATTTATTCGATGGTCGGCCTCGTGCCGCTCTTCGCGACGGCGGTCGTGGATCGGTCCTCGCTGGACGAGCTGCCCGCGATGGCCCACGCGATTCAGGAAATTTTTGACACGCGGCCGGATCTGATGCTGATGGTGCCCGGCTGGATGCAGCCGGGCATCGACGGTGCCCGGCTGTTGTCGGTCGTCGATCGCGAACGTCTCGAGGCCATGCTGCGCCGCGTGCTCGACGAGACGGAGTTTCTATCCAGCTACGGCATCCGCTCGCTGTCGCAACGACATCGTGACGATCCGTACGGCTTTGGCGTCGGCGGTACGCGATACGAAGTCAGGTATCTGCCCGGTCTGTCCGACAACCGGGTCTTCGGCGGCAATTCGAACTGGCGAGGACCGATCTGGTTCCCGATGAACTTTCTGCTCATTCAGGCGATCGCGCGATTTGCGCGCTACTACGGCGATGCTCTTACACTCGAGTGTCCGACTGGATCCGGCCGGCAATGCACGCTCAGCGGGATCGCCGACGAGCTCGCCGCCCGCCTGACGCGGATTTTCGTTCGCGACGCGCGCGGCCGGCGTGCCGTCTTCGGCGACAACGACGTCTTCCAGCAGGACCCTCACTGGCGCGACTACGTTCCATTTTACGAATTCTTCCACGGCGAGCGCGGCGCCGGCCTCGGCGCGAGCCATCAGACCGGTTGGACGGCGCTCGTCGCATTGCTGCTTCAGTACGGCGGCGACCTGTGCTTCGACCACCTGGCGTCGCGTACACCAGTCGAAGAGGTCATGTCATGAGCGTGATACCGGCTGACGCACTCGTGTTCTTCGGCGCGACCGGCGACCTCGGCTATAAGAAGATCTTTCCCGCGCTCCACGGGATGGCGCGGCGCGGACGACTCAACATGCCGGTGATCGGCATCGCGAGATCGGGGTGGTCGCTCGACCAGCTCCGCGCGCGCGCGCACGAGAGCGTCGAGCGCCATGGCGGAGTTGATCGTGACGCGTTCGCCACCCTGATGCAGGCGCTCACCTACATCGATGGCGATTACGGCGACGAGACGACGTTCAGACGACTTGGCGAGCAGCTCGGATCGCTCGAGCATCCGGTGCACTACCTGGCGATTCCGCCAGCCGTCTTCGGCCTGGTGTTGGAGCGGCTTGGCCGTGCGGGCTGCGCGCGCGGCGGCCGCGTGATCGTCGAGAAGCCATTCGGTCAGGATCTCGGCACGGCGCGGGCGCTCAACCGACTCGTTCACGACACGTTCGACGAAAACCATGTCTTTCGGATCGATCACTACCTCGGCAAGAACGCAGTCGGCAACCTGCTGTTCTTCCGCTTCGGCAACGCGTTCGTCGAACCGATCTGGAACCGGCAATACGTCGAGAGCGTTCAGATCACGATGGCCGAGGACTTCGGCGTGGACGGCCGCGGCAACTTCTATGACCGGACCGGCGCGATCCGCGACGTCGTCCAGAACCACCTGCTGCAGGTGCTGACGAACATCGCGATGGAACCGCCGCCGGGCGCGGATCCGGATCTGATCCGGGACGAGCGGGTCAAGGTGCTGCGCGGCATCGCACCGCTGAAGCCGGACGACGTGGTGCGCGGACAGTTCCGAGGCTATCGCGATGAGCCCGGCGTCGCGCGCGGCTCCACGATCGAAACGTTCGCCGCATTGCGGCTGTCGATCAATTCCTGGCGCTGGAAGGACGTGCCGTTCTACATCCGCGCCGGCAAACGTCTGCCGACGACGGCGACCGAAGTCGTCGTCAAGCTGCGACAGGCGCCGGCGGTGTTCACCGAGGAGCCGCCGCCGCCGAACTATTTCCGATTCCGGGTCACGCCCTCGCAAACCATCGCCATCACGTCCTTCGTGAAAGTTCACGGCGATCACCTCCGCGGCGAGTCGGTCGAATTGACCGTCAGCGAGCACGAGGATCCCGCCGAGATGAGCGCGTACGAGGAGCTCATCACCGATGCCATCCGGGGTATCTCCTCCCGGTTCGCCCGGCAGGATTATGTGGAAGAGGCCTGGCGGATCGTCGATCCGGTGCTGGGTGGTGCGACGCCGGTTCAGGAATACGAACCCGGCACCTGGGGACCGCCCGAGGCTCTTCGGCGCATTGCGCCGCTGGGCGGTTGGCTCGACCCGGTTCGCTCAGAGAAGAACGCGGGCTAACGACGCGAGTCTTTCTGTCCGGCATGGCGAGACGACGCTCTCCGCCGAGGATCGGTTCGCGGCGCACCGCTCGCGATCCGGCCGGCGCTATACGATCCGAGACTCCACGAGCGCATCGAGCTTGGCTTCGATCCGCGCCAGGCGTTCCTCGACCTGGTTCACGCGTCCCTGGTCGAAGAACATGCTCGAGATCGTCGCGGTGAAGACGCCGATGAACGCGATTCCGAGCAGCATCAGGCCCACCGCGATGAAGCGGCCCTCGGCGGTCACCGGCGAGACGTCCCCGTAGCCGACGGTCGTCGCGGTGACCACCGACCACCAGATCGCGTCGCCGATCGTGTGGATTCTCTCGTTGACCCCGTGCTCGACCGCGAAGATGCCCAGCGCACCGAGCACGATGATCAAGGCGGTTGTGACGGCCGCGTAATGAAGGCGATGCGGCCGAAGGATATGGCTTCGCAGGCGCAGGCCGATCGCGGCCACGGCGGCGCCGCGCAGGAAGCGCAGCAGGCCGACGAGCCGCTCAGGAGTGCCGCCGATCAGGCCGGCGAGCGACAGAGGCACCGACAGGACGACGATCAGGAGATCCGGCCAACCGCTCCGCACGTATCGGCGGCGGTCGGGCGCGAGCACGAGCTTGATCATGTACTCGGCGCAGAATGCCAGCCAGATGATCCAATTGACCGTCCATGCAGCCGAGCGTACGCCGGGCGTGTTGGCGTGGCGTTCGAGAACGACGGCGGGGGCGATGAGCAGAGCGAGGATGGCAACGGGCAGCTGCGTCATCGAGACGAATTTCTCGAATCGCGCGTGGCGCGACGCTTCGGACGAATTCATGCTCACACTTGGGGCAAGGGTCATGCCGCGACAAGACGACAGGTGACGAGTGCTGCCGCCTCAGGTCCGTGCAGGTCGGTGCATTTTGATCACCTTTGCACATAGTGCGCACGTCCGCGGGCGACCGCCAAACCCCGCCTCGGTTCGCCGCACCTCTAAGTTCCTCGCGCCCCTAGTGATGCGCACGTGACGTCGGCGCAATTACCGCTGGATCGACCATTGCTCCAGTCGGCAACCGCAGATGGATCGCCTGCACGCGCTCAATCAGGAGATTGCATGCCGCTGATGACCGATGCAACGGCCATGGACTCGCTGTGCGTGAACACGGTTCGCACGCTGGCGATCGATGCCATTCAGCAGGCCGGCTCGGGCCACCCCGGCACGCCGATGGGCATGGCGCCGACGATGTACGCGCTCTGGCAGCGGGTGCTTCGATTCGATCCGCAGGATCCGATTTGGCCAAATCGCGATCGCTTCATCCTCTCGGCCGGCCACGCGTCGATGTTGCTGTACAGCGTGCTGCATCTGACCGGAACCGTGGCGGTCGATCCCGACTACGAGGTGGTCGGCCGGCCAACGGTGTCGCTCGACGACATCAAGACCTTTCGTCAACGCGCGAGCCGTTGCGCGGGTCATCCCGAATATCGATGGACGTCGGGCGTCGAGACGACGACCGGGCCGCTCGGACAGGGCGTGGCGACCAGCGTCGGCATGGCGATCGCGGAGCGGTGGCTGGCGGCGCGCTACAACCGTCCGGGCTTCGAGCTGTTCGACTATGACGTCTACGCGTTGTGCGGCGACGGCTGCATGATGGAAGGCGTCTCGAGCGAGGCGGCGTCGCTGGCCGGCCACCTTCGCCTCTCGAATCTCTGCTGGATCTATGACAACAACCACGTGACCATCGAAGGTCACACCGATCTCGCGTTCAGCGAGGATGTCGCGGTCCGTTTCGAAGCCTACGGCTGGCGCGTTCAGCGCGTCGCCGACGCCAACGACCTCGACGAGATCGAACGCGCGCTGAAAGCGTTTGCAGCGTGCATGACGGCGCCGACGCTGATCATCGTCGACAGTCACATCGGATACGGGTCACCCCACAGGCAGGACACGAGCGCCGCGCACGGCGAACCGCTCGGCGAAGAAGAAGTCGAGCTCACCAAACACGCGTACCGCTGGCCGGTCAACCCGAGATTCCTGGTTCCTGACGGCGTTCGCGAGCATTTCAGCGACGGAATCGGTCGGCGCGGCGCGACCACACGAAGTCGCTGGGGCATGCTGTTCGCGGAGTATCGCAGTAGGTGGCCGACAGAGGCGGCGGAAATCGATCGCATGCAGCGCCGTGACCTGCCGTCCGGGTGGGATTCCGGTCTGACCGTCTTTCCGGCAGACCCGAAAGGCGTGTCGGGCCGGGACGCATCAGCACAGGTGCTCAACGCCGTCGCTGCGAATGTCCCGTGGATGCTCGGTGGCGCGGCGGATCTGGCGCCGTCGACGAAGACGCGCCTGACCTTCGACGGCGCGGGCGACTATCAGGCCGCCAGCCCAGGCGGCCGCAATCTCCACTTCGGCGTTCGCGAGCACGCGATGGGCGCGATTCTGAACGGCCTGGCCATCTCGAAGCTGCGGCCGTTCGGCGCCGGATTCCTGATCTTCAGCGATTACGCCCGCGGCGCACTCAGGTTGAGCGCGCTGATGGAGCTGCCCGTTGTCCACGTCTTCACCCACGACTCGATCGGCGTCGGCGAAGACGGGCCGACGCACCAGCCGATCGAGCAGCTCGTCTCGCTTCGTGCGATTCCGAATCTGGTCGTCATCCGTCCCGCTGATGCGAACGAAGTCGTCGAAGCCTGGCGCGTCATCATGACGACGCGCCGCCATCCGGTCGCGCTGATTCTGAGTCGACAGGCGCTTCCGACGTTGGATCGCGCGCGCTGCGCGCCCGCGGCTGGCCTCGCCAGGGGCGCGTACGTGCTGGCGGACGCGGCCGACGGACGGCCCGACGTGATGCTGCTCGCCAGCGGCAGCGAGGTGTCGCTCTGCGTTGCCGCGGTCGCGCCGCTCGCGGCCGAAGGGATCCACGCGCGCGTCGTGAGCATGCCGTCGTGGGAACTCTTCGAGCATCAGCGTCAGGAGTATCGCGACAGCGTGCTGCCGCCGTCGATCACGGCGCGCGTTGCCGTCGAGCAGGCGTCGCCGCTGGGCTGGGCGCGCTACGCCGGTGAAACCGGTGCCGTCCTCGGCATGACGACGTTCGGGATGTCGGCGCCGCTGGCTGTCCTTCAGCGCGAATTCGGATTCACGACCGACCACGTCGTGGCGCTGGCTCGAGAGCAGGTCCGAAAGTCACGGAGCGGCAGGGCCGAAGCCGTGGACGGAGTATGAGCATGCGCGTGGCCGTCGGCGCCGATCACGCGGGTCTTTCGATCAAGAACGTCGTCCGCGACCGTCTCGTCGGGCTCGGTCACCATGTCGAGGACCTCGGCACGCACACGACGGATCCGGTCGACTATCCCGACTACGCCGCCCTGGTCGCGCGGGCGATTGTCGACGGCGCATGCGACCGCGGCGTGCTGATCTGCGGGAGCGGCGTCGGCGCGTCAGTCGCGGCCAACAAGCACCGCCGGATCAGGGCCGGGCTCTGTCACGACACCTACTCCGCCCATCAGGGCGTCGAGCACGACGACATGAACGTGCTCGTCCTTGGCGGACGGGTCATCGGAGAAGCGCTGGCCATCGAGCTGGTTCTGGCGTTTCTCGGCGCCAGCTTCAGCAACGAGGAACGCCACCGCCGCCGCCTCGACAAATTGCGGATGGTCGAAGAGGTCGTATGTCGATGATCGACGTCGTATCCAATCCACTCGTCGGCCTTCACCGGTACGGCCAGTCGGTCTGGCTCGACTACATTCGACGCAGCTTGATCGCCAGCGGCGAGCTTCGGCGATTGATCGACGAGGACGGATTGCGCGGCGTCACGTCGAACCCTTCGATCTTCGAGAAGGCGATCGCCGGCAGCACCGACTACGCCGACGTGCTCGAACGATTGAGCGGGGAAGCCGACGATGCGACGGGCGTGTACGAGCAGATTGCCATCCGCGACGTTCAGGAGGCGGCCGACGCATTCATCGACGTCTACCAGCGATCGAATCGGCGCGATGGCTACGTCAGCCTCGAGGTTTCGCCGCTGATGGCACGTAATCTCGAGGGCACGGTGCAGGAGGCGCGTCGTCTCTGGCATGCCGTCGGCCGGCCAAACGTCATGATCAAAGTGCCCGCAACAGCCGAAGGCATGGTCGCGGTGCGTCGGCTCATCGCCGAAGGCATCAACGTCAACGTCACGCTGCTGTTTTCACAGCGTGCGTACCACGGTGTGGCCGACGCTTACCTGGCCGGGCTCGAGGATCGCGTCGCTCGCGGCGAAGATGTCGCCGGCATCGCCAGTGTCGCGAGCTTTTTCATCAGCCGCATCGACACCGCGGTCGAAGCAGCCCTCTCGGGAAATCCGGCTGCGGCCGGCCTCGCCGGGAAAGTCGCGATCGCCAACGCGAAGCTCGCGTATCAGTATTACGGCGAGCTGGTGAGGAGCGGGCGCTGGACCCGGCTTGCCGGACGAGGCGCGCAGACGCAACGCCTGCTGTGGGCGAGCACGAGCTCGAAAAACCCTGCCTTCCGCGACGTCGTCTATGTCGAAGAGCTCATTGGCAAAGAGACGGTCAACACGATTCCGCCGGCGACGTTCAACGCCTTTCGGGATCACGGCAGCCTGAAGGCCAGCCTCGCCGAGGACATCGACGGCGCTCATCGGACGATGGAGTCGCTGGCGGGCGCGGGTGTGTCGATCGATGCGATCACCGATCGTCTGCTCGACGATGGCATCGATCAGTTCGTAGACGCCTTCGCGCGTCTGCTGCAGGCGACGGGCAGCCGCTTGCGCCGTCCGCGCCGCGCGAAGGTGGACCGTCAGGTCGTCTCGCTGCCCGTGGACGCGAAGGCCGCCGTCGACAACGCGCTCGCCGACTGGCACGACACGAAGAAGGTGCAGCGCTTGTGGAGCCTCGATGCGTCGTTGTGGACCGGCTCGGACGAGAACCGATGGCTCGGCTGGCTCGGCGTCACCGACGATCAGATAGCCGACCTGGACGCGCTGAAGCGGTTCGCCTTGGACGTGAAGTCGGGCGGGTTTCAGCATGCATTGCTGCTCGGCATGGGAGGCTCGAGCCTGTGCCCCGAAGTCCTGCGTCTGACGTTCGGCACTGTCGACGGATGTCCTGAGCTCCACGTGCTCGACTCCACGGATCCGGCCCAGATCCGTACGATCGAGCGTCGCCTCGATCTCGCTCGCACCCTGTTCATCGTCTCGAGCAAATCCGGTGGGACGCTCGAGCCGAACATCTTCAAGCAGTACTTCTACGATCGCGTGCGCGCCCTGGTCGGCGAGCCTGAGGCGGGCCGACGCTTCGTCGCCATCACGGATCCGGGCTCGAGCATGCAGCACGTCGCCGAGCACGACGGCTTCCGTCGAGTCTTCTTTGGCGTGCCCTCGATTGGAGGGCGCTACTCGGCGCTCTCCGCTTTCGGCATCGTGCCCGCCGCGGTCATGGGTCTGGACGTTCCACGATTTCTTCACGCAACCGAGGAAATGGTTCATGCATGCGGTGCGGACGTACGCGCCACTCAGAACCCGGGTGTCGTCCTTGGCACGGTGCTCGGCGTACTGGCGCAGCGTGGCCGCGACAAGGTGACCCTGATCGCGTCGCCAGGCATTGCCGATTTCGGCGCCTGGCTCGAGCAGCTGCTGGCGGAGTCGACCGGCAAGGCAGGGAAGGGGCTCATTCCCGTCGACGGCGAAGCGATTGGCGATCTGCAGGCGTACGACAACGATCGCGTCTTCGTCTACGTTCGCCTCGAATCGGCGCCCGATGCGACGCAGGACCGCGCCGTCGATCGCCTCGAGCGCTTCGGGCAACCGGTCGTCCGGATCGCCGTCGACGATCCCTACAATCTCGGAGAAGAGTTCTTCCGCTGGGAAATTGCCACGGCGGTCGCCGGCTCGATCCTCGGTATCAACGCGTTCAATCAGCCTGACGTCGAAGCCAGCAAGATTGCCACCCGCCGCCTGACGGAGGAGTTCGAGCAGATAGGCGCGCTTCCGCCCGAGCAGCCGTTCTTCCGCTTGAACGGCATCGAGCTGTTTGCCGACGACGCGAATGCCGCCGCGCTGATGAGCGCGGCGCCCGATCGAACGCTGGCTGGTTTCATCGCCGCGCACCTGAGACGGCTGCGCACCGGCGACTACTTCGCGCTGCTGGCGTATATCGAGAGGAACACAGCCCATTCGAGGTCGCTGCAGGCCATGCGTCACGCGGTTCGCGACGCTCGCCGAGTCGCGACCTGCGTCGGCTTCGGCCCGCGCTTCCTCCATTCGACCGGCCAGGCGTACAAGGGCGGTCCCAACTCTGGCGTCTTTCTGCAGATCACCTGCGACGACCCGGTCGATCTGCCGGTGCCGGGCCAGAAGTACACGTTCGGTCTCGTCAAGGCCGCGCAGGCGCGCGGTGACTTTCAGGTGCTGGCCGAACGCGGCCGCCGCGCGCTGCGCGTCCACCTGGCCGATGTCGGGAACGGTTTGCACGAACTGGAACGCACGATTGCGAGTGTCCAGCTGTAGCGGACCTGAGGAGCATCTCGATGCAACTGGGAATGATCGGACTCGGACGAATGGGCGGCAACATGGTCCGCCGGCTGCTCCGCGGCGGGCATTCGTGCGTCGTGTTCGACGCCAATCGCGCGAACGTCGCGGCGCTGGCGGCGGAGGGCGCGGTTGGATCGGAATCGCTCGTGGACTTCGTCAGCAAGCTGCCGGCCCCCCGCGTCGTGTGGCTGATGGTGCCGGCGGCTGTCGTGGACGGCACCATCGCCGACGTCGCGCCGCTGCTCGGGCCTGCAGACATCGTTGTCGACGGCGGAAACTCGTACTACGTCGACGACATCCGACGCGCGCGCGATCTTCGCGCGTGCGGCATTCACTACGTCGATGTCGGCACGAGCGGCGGTGTCTGGGGGCTCGAGCGTGGGTATTGCCTGATGATCGGCGGCGAGACCGACGCCGTCCGTCATCTCGATCCTCTCTTCGAGACGCTCGCACCTGGCCGCGGCTCGCTGCCACGGACGGCAGCCCGCGACAGCTCCAACGGCACAGCGGAGCACGGGTACCTGCACTGTGGAGCAGCCGGCGCCGGCCATTTCGTGAAGATGGTTCACAACGGAATCGAGTACGGCCTCATGGCTGCGTATGCCGAAGGCCTGAACATCTTGAAACACGCCAACGCCGGCGCGAGCCGCCGAACCGTCGATGCAGAGACGGCGCCGCTCCGCAACCCTGAGCACTACCGATACGACTTCGACCTCGCGGAGATTGCCGAGGTCTGGCGGCGTGGCAGCGTGGTCGCCTCGTGGCTGCTCGATCTCACGGCGGCAGCGCTCGCGGGTCAGGCGGATCTCCGTCAGTTCTCGGGCCGCGTCTCCGATTCCGGCGAAGGCCGCTGGACGATTCTTGCTGCGATCGAAGCCTCCGCTCCGGCGCCGGTCCTGACGACGGCGCTGTATCAGCGATTCATGTCGCGCGGAGAGGACGAGTTCGCGGATCGGCTCCTGTCCGCAATGCGATTTCAATTCGGTGGCCATGTCGAAGCGACGGCCGGGTAAGCGATCCGCGCAATGAACGTTCTCGTTATCGACATCGGCGGCACGTCCATCAAGGTGCGGCGATCCGGCAGCCGCACGGTCGTCAGAATCCCGTCGGGTCGCCGGATGACCGCTCGAAAGATGGTTCGCCTCGTTCGAGAGGCGGTCGACGGGTGGAAGTACTCGCGCGTGTCGATCGGCTATCCCGGCGTCATCCTGCGGGGGAAGCCCGTCGCCGCCCCGAAGAACCTCGGGCGTGGCTGGATCGGATTCGACTTTCAGCGGGCATTTGGCTGTCCCGTGAAAATGGTGAACGACGCTGCGATGCAGGCGCTCGGGAGCTACAAGGGCGGCCGGATGCTGTTTCTCGGTCTGGGCACTGGATTGGGCAGCGCGCTGATCGTCGACGGAATCCTCGAGCCGATGGAGCTGGCACACCTTCCGTACAAGAAGGGACGCTCGTACGAGGACTACGTCGGCAGTGCCGGTCTCGAGCGATACGGCAAGAGGAAGTGGAGACGTCATGTCCTCGACGTGACAGAACGTCTGAAGGCGGCTCTCGAAGTCGACTACGTGGTGCTCGGCGGCGGCAACGTGCGCAAGCTGCACCGGCTGCCGGCCGGCGTGGGACGCGGCGACAACGGCCACGCGTTCGTCGGTGGCTTTCGACTCTGGGCATCGGCGCGCCGTCGTTCCGAGGGCACGCGATGACGGGCGAGCTCCTTCGCGCCTCGAGCCTCGACGCGCTGTACCGATCGGCGGCTGAGATCGTCGCATCGGCGGCCGTCGACGCGGTGAAGGCTCGCGGTACGTTCACGGTTGCGCTCCGCCGGCGGGATTCATCCGACGCGCGGCCGTCGGCGCTGGCTCGTCGACCCGTCCGCCGCGCGAGCGTTGTCGCCTGTCGCAGCCGTAGGCCCGACGTCATGACGCTCGATCAACGCCTCGGAACGATATACGACGAGTGCTTCGAGCCGCAGGTCACCGTTGCCTGAGCCGCATGTCGTCATCATCGGGGCTGGTTTCGCTGGTCTCGCTGCGGCCAAGGCGCTGCGGAGAGCCCCGGCGCGGGTGACCGTCCTTGATCGATCGAATCACCACCTGTTCCAGCCGCTGCTCTATCAGGTGGCGACGTCCATCCTGTCGCCGGCCCATATCGCATCACCAATCCGCGCGCTGCTTCGCGGTCAGCGGAATACCGCCGTCCAGCAGACCGAAGTCACGGGCATCGACGCCGCCGATCGCGTCATCCTGGCTCGATCGGGCGATTGCGAGAGTCGGATTTCCTACGACTATCTCGTTGTCGCGACCGGCGTGCACCACAGCTATTTCGGCCACGACGAGTTCGCGCCGTTCGCGCCAGGCTTGAAAAGCCTGGCCGATGCGGTTGCCGTCAGAAACAAGATTCTCGGCGCCTTCGAGCTGGCAGAAACCGAGCCGGACGCGAGCCGCCATCACGACCTGCTGACGTTCGTTCTCGTCGGCGCGGGCCCGACCGGCGTGGAACTGGCCGCGGCGATCGCGACGCTCGTCCGCAACACGCTGGCCAGCGAATTCCGGCGCATCGATCCTCGTCAGGCACGGGTCGTGTTGATCGATCGCGATGCGCGGATCCTCGGCGTGTTTTCAGAAGACTTGTCGAGGGCGGCGCACGAGCGGCTGCGGGCACTCGGCGTCGACATTCGTCTCGGTCACGCCGTGGATGCCGTCGACGCTCGCGGCGTCATCGTCAACGGCGAGCGCATTTCGAGCAAGACCGTCATCTGGACGGCCGGCGTCCAGCCGTCGCCGGCCGGCCGCTGGCTTGGGGCCGACGTCGATCGCGCCGGGCGCGTGCGGGTACAGGGCGACCTCACGATCGCCGGTCACCCCGAAGTCTTCGTGATCGGCGACGTGGCCCACCGTGAGCAGGACGGCAGACCGCTGCCCGGGGTCGCGCAGGTTGCGATGCAGCAAGGGCGGTATGTGGCGCGCGTCATCAGACGCCGTCTTGCGCGCCGGGATGCGCCAGCGCCGTTCCGCTATTTCGACAAAGGCAGCATGGCGGTCGTGGGGAAGAACTTCGCCGTCCTGCAGACAGGGCGACTGAGACTCAGCGGATTTGCGGCGTTTTTCGTCTGGGCGGCGGTTCACCTCCAGTTCCTCGCGCAATCGAGTCTGCGGGTGACCGTCTTGCTGCAGTGGCTGTGGACGTACTTCACGAGGCAGCCGGGTTCTCGGCTCATCGTGACGCATCATCGGCAATCCGTGCCGGATGCGGTCCGCGAGGCGGCGGAGCGGAGTGACGCCATTGCGAACGTTCAGAGGCTTTCGCTATGACCGACGCCGTCCATTCGGTCGCGAGCATCTTTCGGCCGGCATCGACCCCAGCCGCATCGATCTACGGGCTGTCGATGCTGGTTTTGACTGTCTGCCTCGCGATCTTCCTTGTGGTCGCCGGCGTGCTCACCTATACGGTCATTCGGTTCGGGCGGCGCGCTGCGGACGCCGACGATGAGCCACCGCAGGTGTACGGCAGCAATCAGATCGAGATCGCGTGGACGATCATTCCCGTCCTGATCGTTGCCGTCCTCTCGATGGCGACCGCTCGCGTGATCGTTGAAGTTCAAGACAAGCGGCCGACTCCAGACGCCCTGCAGGTCACCGTCATCGGCCATCAGTGGTGGTGGGAGATCCGCTATCCGTCACTCGAGATCGTCACGGCCAACGAGCTGCATGTTCCCGTCAGCGAGCCGGGTCATCCTCGACCAACCTTCTTGAGGCTCGACACCGCCGACGTCGCGCACAGTTTCTGGGTGCCGCAGCTCGC
>Ga0066388_100001697_pt1 | contig 12694 bp, 10 predicted proteins | sample PanSoiMetaGPlot6_FD_64539 | JGI IMG/M metagenome (GOLD analysis project Ga0066388, IMG submission 64539) | Tropical forest soil microbial communities from Panama analyzed to predict greenhouse gas emissions - Panama Soil - Plot 6 (Hybrid Assembly) | ecosystem: Environmental > Terrestrial >... | reverse complement strand
CGCAACCCGGACGCTATCATCTACGACGATGGCACGAAGCGTGTTTTTGCATTCAATGGCGGCTCTTCCGATGCAACAGCCATCGACGCCGCTACGGGCGAAGTTGCGGGAACAATTCCGCTGGAGGGCAAGCCCGAGTTCGGCGCGGCCGACGGGAAAGGCACGGTCTTCGTTAACATTGAGAACAAGAATGAGGTTGTGGTCATCGACTCCAAGAAGTTGACGGTAAAGGCAAGATGGCCGGTCGCCCCTGGCGACGAACCCTCGGGCCTCGCATTCGACCGCACTCACCGGCGACTGTTCATCGGCTGTGGCGGTAACAACAAGATGGTAATAATGAATGCCGACAATGGTAAGGTGATTGTGGCGCTGCCGATCGGCCCTGGCGTCGACGCTTGTGGATTTGATCCCGCCACTGGACTCGCATTCTCTTCCAATGGACAAGACGGCACCCTTACAGTAGTTCACGAAGACTCACCTGATAAATTCACAGTCGTGGAGAATGCCAAGACTGAACCCAGAGCCAGGACGATGGCCGTTGACCTTAAGACACATAACGTGATCGTTGTGACGGCTCAGTACGGGCCGACTCCGGCAGCGACTGCGGGGCAACCCCGTCCCAGGCCACAAATGGTCCCGGATAGCTTTACCGTGCTTGTCTACGGGAGGTAGCGAACCAGATACACAACCGAGCCGTGGCGGGATTGAGCAAGTAGGAGGGTAGAAACAATATCTGACGCCCACACCGCCGTGCTTCAAGTTCGCCGGGCGATCGCTATCTAGAATCCAGGCGAAGGAGCTAAGCATAGAGCTCTCCTTCGCCTTTAACTCGTTCGAGAGTTGTATCGGCGGCTATTCCTCGGCCCCCTGATCTGTTCGTAGAATCACGAAGCTGCGGGGAGCAGCTAGCCAATCATTGCAGCTAGTCTCAGGGTGGAACTCATCAAGGATTCGACCGAAGTCCCGTCGCCTCTGTGGGCTATTATGCGGATCGTGGCGCCTCCGGGCACTTTCTCTGGAAGCTGCAAAGTGAACACCTGCCCCGTCACGATTCCCGCGGTTCGGAAGTGGGCACCGGCGTCCAGTGAAACTTGTATCTCGAAATGGTCAACATTGCTGACGTTGCTGTCCCAGGTCAACTTGACTTCCTTGCCGGAATCTCCGGCGCTCTCCTGAACTCCGGTGAGCTTAACCTCTTCAAAATCGGCGGGCGGCTTGTTGATCCTGAATATGGACTGCCGCTGGGGATACTGAGATTCAAAGATCGACGGTCCTGATTCGCACCCAAAACCCATTATGATCACGGCCTTTTTTGCGGGGAGGTTGGGGACGGTCCAGTTGTAGCTGGTCACACCAAATGAAAACTCTGGAGTCAACCGGGCAGCGATGGTCCTGCCCTTGTCGGTTGATAGATAGATCTCTTGCTCGCAGCCCTGGAAATCCGAGCTGGATGGCGCGTCAATCTCCCACGCGATCGTGACCTGCTCTCCGGGGGTCAGCACATCTCCAGCTTTAGGCGAAATGAGAACGACATTTGGAGGGTGGTGTTTCTGGGCCGTCGATGGGCTGGTGCGGGCCAGGCCGACGGCGAATACGGAACAGACCAGGACGAGTAAGCAAACAAACCCGCGCAACGATCTCCCACTCTTCAAGCTGCGGGCTTCGAGTTGGGAGTCTCGGGCAGCTAGAGACCTCCGGCTCCCAAGAGGAGCACCAGTTTCTGAGGTCTCAGAACCTTCGTTAATGCGAAACTCCTCGTCAAGCGGTTGGCAGCGTTGCCGGCGGTTTCCTTGAATCATTTTGACACTACCTCACTATAAGAATTACGTCCATTACAGCGGAGGCTGAGTGCCCTATTCATATCAGGGGCGCCGTGAAAAGTAAAGCTGGTGCGGCCGGCGCAACGTGGTCGACTGGCGCAACCCTAACGGCGCTCGCCAGACGATGAATTGACAAAACGGCCCTCTGGTATTACATAGAGGTATCCGTCTAATCCATCCGACCAGAATTCACGGAGGCCAGGTGTATGCCATTCAGATCTTTGATACCGAAGGTGCTGTGCCAGGTGCTTCTCGTAAGCTGCGCATTGCCTGTACACGATGCGCGCAGCCAGCAGCCTCAGTCCGGGCAGCCGGCGCCGCCCCAGGGCTTTCATCTTATTGCAAAATACAATCTCGGCGGTGAGGGAGGCTGGGATTACCTGTCTGCCGACAGCATTGGGCGCCGTCTTTACATCGCGCGCTCGAATAGAGTCATTGTATTCGATCTCGATAAGGGCACCGTTGCCGGCGAGCTGCCCAATACCAACGGCATCCACGGAGTCGCAATCGCCAACGACCTCGGCCGGGGCTTCGCGAGCTGCGGCCAGGATGCCAAGGTAGTGGTTTTCGATCTCAAGACTCTGAAACCGACCGGTGAAGTAAAGGCGGGAACGAATCCCGATTCCATCATTTATGACCTGTCGACCAGCCGCGTCTTTGCGTTCAACGGCGGTTCTTCGGATGTGACGGCGATCGATGCCGCAAAGGGCACGGTCGTCGGGACAGTGCCACTTGGAGGAAAGCCCGAATTCGCGGCCTCAGATGGCAGGGGCACCGTTTACGTGAATATCGAAAACAAGAATGAGGTCGTCGCTTTTGATTCCAAGAAGCTAACAGTAAAGTCGAGGTGGCCTGTTAGCCCTGGTGAAGATCCATCCGGTCTTGCAATGGACCGCGAGCACCGCCGCCTGTTCATTGGTTGCGGCAACAAGAAGATGATCGTGATGAACGCCGATAGCGGCCAGGTGATTACATCTCTGCCCATCGGAGAAGGAGTCGACGCAAATGTATACGACTCTGCCAGCGAACTCGCATTCAGCTCGAATGGTGACGGTACGCTCACAGTCGTGCACGAGGATTCTCCTGACAAATTCAGCGTGGTCGAAACGGTCAAAACAGAGCGCGGAGCGAGGACGATGGCGATAGATTCGAAAAAGCATACGGTGATTCTGGTAACGGCTGACTTCACCGAGCCACCGCCCGCAACGCCTGACCGGCCTCATCCGAGGCCAGGGATTGCGCCGGGCAGCTTCAGAGTACTGATTTTTGGAAAGCAAGGATAAGGCCTAGAACACGCAGGCCGGGGACCGCCTAAAGGCGGAACTACGAACGGGTGCCGACGAACCTGGCGTGGATCAGATGACTTCCATTGCTAAAGTGTCATGATTGCGGGTTTTCGGGGTTGGAAGCCGCGAGGCCGGCACAGTGCCGGCCTCACGGTTTTGGGTTAGGGGCTTACAACGAGTTGATGAACGTAATGAGCTGGCTCCTTTGGGTGCCGCTCAGGTTCTTGTAATTGTTAATGACGAAGGTCGCTTCGCCCGCATGGCGCAGGATCGCGTCGTTGCGAGTAAGCGATTCACCATCGTGCATCAGCCGGTCGCGAGTTCGAACTCCCCATAACGGCGGAGTCCTCATCGTGTTCTCAGACGCCTGGCCGCCGTTCTGAACGATTCCGTCACCAGTCCCTACGTTGTGGAGCAAGAAGTCACCGAAGGGGTGAATGATCTTGTTGCCCAGAGCCGGCGGCACCGTGAAGGCTCCGCCGTTTATCACCGTGCCTGCGGGCGCGGTGGTAATGGTAGTGACGTGGCAGATGGCGCAGCCTATCGAATTGAATATCTGCGCACCGGCCCTGGCGTCGCTGGTTGCGGCGAGGGTCGCGTCTCGAGACGGCGCCTTGGTAGCCCGCATAAAGCGCGCGAATTTGTCGATGTCGGCGAGGCCATCCGCTCCAGGCTGGTCCTCAGGGTCGGTTGTTACCTTGCAAACAGTTGTGAAGTCCGTCGGATTGAGCGGATTCGAAATTCCCATTTCATTGACATAAGCGTCGCTCGCGAATGACAGCAAGCTCGCCATCTGGGCCTTCCATCCGAAGCGTCCGACGCGTAGCTTTCCTCCCGCCTCGAGCACCGGCACCTGAATTACCAGTGGATTGATTCGGCCACCGCTCTGTTGACGTTCCTGGTTTGCGATTGAGACGAGAGTATTGCTGTCGATGCACTCGACAAACCCGTCGCCCAGCGCGTTTGTGGTCGTACGAAATGTGCGGATGTTCTCGCTACCGGGAACGCGCTCTTGAATGTTGGTCTGAAGGAAATTGTGTTGGACACCACCCTTGTCGGTGACGATGCCAGGACAGATGGCCCGATCGTTGACCAATGATCTGTTCGGTATCGAGGCTTGACCGTCATTGATGAAAATGGTCGGGGCGACGAAGTTCCCGCTCGAGTCCTCGTGCCCGCAGCGGAGCTCGGTGACCTGGCTGATGCCGCCGCTGATCGGGTTCTGATGACACTCGCGGCAAGACTGAGCATTGTAAGTGGGCCCAAGGCCCGCGCCCGTGTCTTCTGTCTCGTCAAACGTATCTTTGTCGGCAGCAAACGTTGCTGCATCGGTGAAACCGTTGCTATTGAAAGAATCATAATCGGCTGGCGCCTCGCTGGCACCTTGGCCTTGAACGGGCCTCGTGAATGCGAATGGGCACACGAGAGCCGCAGCAAAAACAATAAGCAACCCGAGTTTTACTAATCTCATCTCCGAGTTTCCTCCTCGCTAAGTGGACCGGAAGGGGCCGGCCCGTGTTGATTTGACGCGTACTTATCCGATGACCGGGCATGGCTCCGCTTTCGAGCCAAGGCGTACCCCGGACCTCAGTTTTCGGTGACTGCTGTTACCAGCCATGAGGCTGGTTGACATCAACCCTTGGCTTGTTCGGTGAGAGGCACTAACTTTTGCGAGGCCAAAAGAAGCAGGCGCGTTTGTGCCGCATTGTCGGCTGGACCTTCTAGTTGGGGCCTATCGGCGCTGAAACCAACTACCCGCTCAGGTTACAACGCACCTCCGCACGTAAACCCTTCCCACTTCCCGCTACCATAAAAATATCTTGGTAAGGTGACGCAGTATAATCATAATTTGCTTGTCATTGTCAAGTGTTACGGCGCTTACTGATGTTGCAGAACCATTACAAATGTCAGTCCTTTTCAGCACTACTTGCCGGCTAATGGAGGCCCGAACTGCCTTCAATCGACAAGCGGCAAACATTATTGGCAAGCTCTAACTCTGATTAGGGCCCTTCCTTACGCCCCTCTTGCGGGTACCAGGAATATGCTGAGCCGGTCCAGAACAGCAGGCCTTTTGCGCCTCCTAGTGTTTCCGCAAGAACGTCCCCATTTTGAAGGACTTGCCCGTTCAGCAGTGGCAGATCAGATTTCGTCTTAGCCAGATTCTTTACAGATTCGGCTTTGAGCCCTGAGCCGGCAACATCCTTGAGCAGGAAAGTCTGCCTGGCGTCGGGGTTACGCCAGCCAGTCGGACCAAAGCCGTGAATGATAGCAAGCAGTTCATCACCTTTTCTGATCGGTTCTGGCTTTGATCTGATTTCCATAGCGCGGGCCTGTCCCAGCGGCTTTGGAACCATAATCTTCTTAGGTTCTCTGATCAGCCAGTTGGACAGCTCGTCATTGAGAGCCAATACAGCCATCTCAGTGTCGGCGGGCTTGACTATTACGGCCAGATCCTCGGACCGATCGGCATTGAAGTCACCTGCTACAAAGTATGGATTGCGAGCCTTGTCCGCGGTAACAACGTCATTAAAGATGCGCTTGATGGCCTCGCCGACCTCATCCTCTTTCGGTGGCGGTTGTGGCGCTGGTGCCTCGGACGGTGAGGGTGCTGGCCCGCCCGGCCTGAGTGCCAGCTCTTCGGGAGAAGGCTGCCCTTCGGGCCTCGTCTCCGGGGCCCGCTCGGGTCTGGCACATCCAAACTGAATCAAAACACCAGTGATCAGCACGAACAGCAAGGCGACGCAGGTACGTTTACGGTGCATCGAACCAACCTCCCGACAAATCGATTTAAGATATGATGCGTGGTCTACCGGAGAATGGCAAGTTGATGGTATCGCGGCACGGTAGAACGACTCGGCAAAAATCAATGTCAGCCCGCTGAAAGAAGGCGACGCCGTGGTGTTGTTTGGCCTCGCCCCCTTGAGCCAACACAAACACTACAGCGAGTTGATGAAAGTGACTAACTGGTTCTTCTGAGTCGTGCTCAAAGCACGATAATTGTTAATAACAAAGTTCGCCTCGCCATCGTGCCGCAATATCGCGTCATTCCGGGTCAGCGACTCTCCGTCGTGCATCAACCGATCCCTCGTCCGCACTCCCCATAGCGGAGGCGTGCGCATGAAATTCGCCGATCCTTGCCCCCCATTCTGAACGATCCCGTCGCCGGTTCCCACGTTGTGCAGCAGGAAGTCGCCAAACGGGTGGATGATCTTGTTCCCCAGCGCTGCCGGTACCGTAAAGGCGCCGCCATTAATCTTCGTTCCCGCTGGCGCTGTCGTAATGCTGGTCACGTGACAGATCGCGCAGCCGATGGAATTGAATATTTGCTGCCCTGCCTGTGCGTCGGCCGTCGCTGCCAGTGCCTTATCTCTTGACGGAGCTTGTGTTGACCGCATAAACCGCGCAAAGTGATCGATATCTGCGAGCCCGTCGCTTCCTGCCTGGTCCTCCGGATCAGTCGTTACTTTACATACGGTAGTGAAGTCAGTCGGATTCAGCGGGTTCGATATCCCCATCTCGTTCAGATACGCGTCGCTCGAGAACGATAGCAGGCTTGCCATCTGATCCTTCCAACCGAATCGCCCGACTCGATTCTGTCCCGGCGATTCCAGTACCGGAACCTGAATGACCAGCGGATTGATCCGGCCGCCGCTCTGGTCGACCTCGTTGTTGCCTATCGCGACAAGGTTATTGCTGTCGATGCACTCGACAAACCCGTCGCCAAGCGCGTTTGTGGTGGTACGGAATGTCCGGATATTCTCACTGCCAGGCACGCGCTCCTGAATGTTCGTCTGCAGGAAATTGTGCTGGACCCCGTTCTTGTCCGTTACTATACCGGGACATATCGCTCGGTCGTTCACCAGTGAGCGGTTTGGAATCGAGGTGGCGCCGTCGTTTATCGTAATGGTCGGATTAACGAAGTTGCCGGCCCCGTCCTGGTGGCCCACTCGAAGTTCCGTAACCTGGCTGATTCCGCCGCTGATCGGATTCTGGTGGCACTCCCGGCAGGATTGGGCATTGTAGGTCGGCCCGAGCCCCGCAGCAGTGTCCTCCACTTCGTCAAATACGTCCTTGTCGGCGGCGAAAGTGGTATTGTCGGTAAATCCGTTGCTGTTGAAGGTGTCGTAGTCCGCGGGCGCCTCCGTTGCGGCTTGACCCTCAACCGAACCCCTGAAAGCAAAAGGGGAGACGAGCGCTATGGCAAACACAACAAGCATAGCTACCTTGACTATTCTCATACTCTGTTTTTCCTCCTCGCCATGGAACTGGTGACACCAGTCCCTGGTTATATGGGACCCTGGGACAAAGATCCTCGGGATAACCGATCCGCTGCAGCGTGGTCAGCCCGCATGGATCCTAGGCTTTGAGCGAACCCGGTGCTTGAATTGTTCCTGGTGCTTCTTGGCTTGTTCCCAAACGGGCAAGTTAAGGGAGATAATTTAGTTGATGCTTTGTGTTCCTAGCGTGACTGCCCGTTTCGATCGTTCATAAACAGACCTGCGTAGTCTTCAAGACCGAATTTGGTTTTGACCCATTGTTCGAAATGCCGTCCTGATGCTTACGAGGCACCGGAGTATAATCATACCCACATCAGCCATGTCAAGTGTCTTTTTGCTTGTCGGATGCGCAACTGGATTATTCACACGGAATAGATTAACGGAGGGAGGCCGGCATTCATTTCGATTCAATTCGATCAAGCCCAGAGTTTTCTCAACCACAATATATTACTGCTGATTCTGGTGCTTTTGGGAATTGTCTATTAGGGCTTGGTCAAGTTGAATAAGACAGGCTGGGACGCGACGGCGTCCTCACTAATGGTCCTCACGACAATCAGCGCTAGTCCAAACGAATTAACATCAATGCTCGAAAGTACCATATCGAGAACCGCAGTGGTCAACTCAGGTACGTCCGGCCGTGTTATCCATCAATTATGTGCCATTAACACGTCGGCAGGTAGTTTATTCCACCGAATGTTTTCCCCCGACGAGCACCTGAAGCGCGTCTTCGCTACGCTTCGGCGCACGGGAGCAGGCTTTCAGAGCTGCAATAGGGCGTCGCGGGGAGGGTTTGGAGGAGAGAGCATAAGGTTCGAGGTGATGAAATCGCGGAGAGCAGGTTCGGGGATCTCAATTGTGAGAGCCAGTGTAGACCGGCCGGCCTACACTGGCCGGAATCGAACTACAGTGAGTTGATGAAGGTGATCAACTGATTCTTCTGAGTCGTGCTGAGGCCCTGGTAGTTATTGATCACGAATGTGGCTTCTCCAGCGTGCCGCAATATCGCGTCATTGCGGGTCAGCGACTCTCCGTCGTGCATCAATCGATCCCGCGTCCGCACTCCCCATAGCGGAGGCGTGCGCATGAAATCGGCGGATGCCTGGCCACCATTCTGCACTATGTCATCGCCGGTTCCAACATTGTGCAGCAGGAAGTCGCCAAACGGGTGGATGATCTTGTTCCCCAGCGCCGCCGGTACCGTAAAGGCGCCGCCATTAATCCTCGTTCCCGCCGGCGCTGTCGTAATGCTGGTCACGTGACAGATCGCGCAGCCGATCGAATTGAATATTTGCTGGCCCGCCTGAGCGTCGGCAGTCGCTGCGAGCGCGTTGTCGCGAGACGGCGCCTTTGTCGCCCTCATGAACCGCGCAAATTTGTCGATATCCGCCAGCCCGTCGCTTCCTGCCTGGTCCTCGGGGTCTGTTGTTACTTTGCATACGGTAGTGAAGTCAGTCGGATTCAGCGGGTTCGATATGCCCATCTCGTTCAAATACGCGTCGCTCGAGAACGACAGCAGGCTCGCCATCTGGTCCTTCCACCCGAATCGACCCACTCGCACCTGCCCCGGCGCCTCTAAAACCGGCACCTGGATTATGAGCGGATTGATGCGGCCGCCGCTCTGGTTGCGTTCGTTGTTGCCGATTGCCACCAGGTTATTGCTGTCGATGCACTCGACAAACCCGTCGCCAAGCGCGTTTGTGGTGGTACGGAACGTTCGAATATTCTCGGCACCCGGAACGCGCTCCTGTATGTTCGTCTGCAGGAAGTTATGCTGGACTCCGTTCTTGTCGGTGACTATCCCAGGACATATCGCCCGGTCGTTGACCAGCGACCTGTTCGGGATCGAGTTGGCTCCGTCATTAATGAAAATGGTCGGGTTCACGAAGTTGCCATTCGCATCCTCGTGGCCGACCCGAAGTTCCGTGATCTGGCTTATGCCGCCGCTGATCGGATTCTGGTGGCATTCACGGCAGGACTGGGCGTTGTACGTCGGCCCAAGACCGGCGGCAGTGTCCTCTACTTCCTCAAATACATCCTTGTCAGCAGTGAAGGTGGTATTGTCAGTGAATCCGTTGCTATTGAAGGTATCGTAGTCCGCAGGCGCCTCAGTTGCAGCTTGACCCTCTACGGATCTTGTAAGAGCAAGGGGAGACACGAGAACCGCCGCGAATACAACAAGCACACACACTTTCAGCAATCTCATATTTGGTTTTCCTCCTCGCTAAGGATCGCAATGAGGCAGCGATCCCATGCAGGTAAATATGGGGCGTACTTTTGACGCAGGCGACACGGATACAACGGCCTTTTAAGGGCTGGCTGCAAATCCCCTCGCCGCGTCGCTATTTAATTCAATTCGAACCCGAGTGCTTGATCTTTACTTGATACTCGCAGGCCTGTTCAAAAATCTTGCACACTCCAGAGCACAACGCCCGTATCCGCTGTCTTACGTCTGGAGTCTTGATTCTTGGAGCGAACATAACCTACTGTCGCGAGCCAAATCGCACATATCAACTGCCAGGGTTGCAAAAAGCAAGCCCTTTGAATTAACCCGCTGACCCAAGCTTGACCGAGATATTCTGGTAAGGCACCGGAGTATAATCATAGTCAGTGATATTTTGTCAAGTACTTTCGTGATACAGGACAGCAACCTGCATTTGGGCTCTGTGACACCATATTTTTCGTCGGATTCCTAAGATTTGTCGCGATATGCAACACGGTCAAGGCCGAACAAGGCCGTGATGCCCTGATCGAAGGTACTGGCAGCACACGGGCCATCGGCTGAAAACACACTACACACTGCGAGCCTTAGAGTTAATGAGAGTGAACGCGTATGGCAAATCACATTATCCAACTACGGCTGACTGATGAAGGAGACGAGTGAAACACGCAAGGTGATCGTTTATTCCACGACGGCTCACACCGTTAGGTGGCAGGAGATTTTGCCTTGCGATATGTCGAGCGCGTGATATTCTTATGACTCAAATTTTCGGTCAATGGCAGGGGATGGCGTGAGCGAAGCGAAGACGATCGGCTCATACTATCGTGAAACGGCGCTCGATCACCTCGATGCACTCTATGGGTTTGCGGTTACACTGACAGCTGACCAGATAGAGGCGCAGGATCTCTTGCAAGAGACATATTTGAGGGCCTTTGGTGCGTGTGAGTTGCTGATGCCCGACAGCAATCTGAAGGCCTGGCTATTCGTAATAATGCGGAACATCTGGTTGAACCAGATACGTCACCGGCGCAGCGGCCCGGAATTCGTCGAGATAGAGGAGCAAGAGAGTCCTCGGACGCCCTGGCTCGAGAGTGGAACCGAGGATCCCCTGAAGCTACTTCTCAAGAAAGTGGAACGCGAGCGCGTCCGCGATGCAATCGCCCAGTTGCCCCAGCCTTACCGTGAAGTGGTGGTGCTTCGTGACTTGGAGGGATTCACCTATCAACAGATCGCAGGCATCATCGGATGTCCAACCGGAACCGTGATGTCCAGGCTGGCGCGAGGCCGCGAGAAGCTGCGCCTTTTGCTGGCCCGGTGGAAGCTGGAAGTCATGTCAAAGGCAACGGCGAATAAGGAACTATGAACGAATGTGACTACATCGAATCACGCAGGTCGTTTTATCTGGACGATGAGCTCCGGGCGGATGAACGCGTGGTTTTTGAAGAACACCTTGACCGCTGTCAGAGCTGCCGCGATGAGGTAACAGAAGAGCGCCAGTTCCTGGAAGGCCTTCGCCAAGCTGGTCCCCTTTATGAGGCGCCGGTCGAATTGCGACGCCGCATTGAAGAGATAGCCAGCCGCGGAGGCTTGCGCGATGTAACGCCAGTAGGGACGGAATCGCCTTCCCATTCGCTGCGCTCGCAGTCGTGGTTACTTGGATCGGGGTTTGCTCGATCGTGGTTTGCTCGATTGGGTAGAATTGAACGAGTCGCTTCGTTATCAGCAATCGGGATTCTTGTGGCCCTGCTCGGCATCTACTACCTGCGTGGAGCAGAACCGCCACTTACAGGCGTTCCATCGGGGTTTGCAAAGCTGGCGGTCGAGGCGCATCAGCAGCATCTTGGAGGCGAACTCAGTTTAGAAATCAGCTCAACATCGCCAGAGGTCGTGTCCGATTGGTTCTCAGGCCAGGTCAGCTTCAGCGTTAAGCTGCCCAATTATCAGGAAGCTTCGGGGCAGGACCAGCTATATCAAATCGAGGGTGGCCGGGTCGTACAATTCAACAATGATCCTGCGGCTTACGTATCGTACCAGATGGACAAGCAACCGATCAGCTTGCTGGTGACCACTGACTCCGTGGCCGCGCCATCAGGCGGCGAAGAAGTTGTTTCTAAGGGGATCACGTTCCACTATGACACTATCGACGGCTTCAAGGTCATCACCTGGTCCGACCGGGGTTTGACGTACGCCCTGGTCTCCAATCTGAAGGAGCGGGGCCAGCAGTCATGCCTGGTTTGTCACCAGGGCACCAGAGACAAGGACTTCCTTGAAGGTTTCAACGCAGGCGCATCCGCACCCGGCCAATCTTACAGGATATGGAGCTCCGCGACGACGGTACGACCGCTCCGACGGTTCGGCTGGGTTCGGATCCGGCTTCCAAATGGTGCTTCAGACTGAACCCGGGGCTGCTGCAGGGCAGCATGGCATTACTTATCGGGTACGTCGAACGGAATATTCGTTTTGATTGAGATGAAATGTCGAGAGCTTTATTCGGTGAATCCTAGAACTGACTACGGCGTCTTGTTAAAGAAAGGGAGCCTGCGGGACTCCCTCACTTTCCGGAATAGCCCCAACGGTCGGAATATTTTCCGTGTGCCGTTTGTTGTTCTTAACAGGCAAAACTCACCACTACGAGTCTGGTTAATGGGTGCAAAAAAACTTTATAACTTCGAACACTTAAAAAACTGGCGGGAAAAAGGCGGCTCGGTTGAGAAAGCCGAGTTGCATGCTCGTTTGATGACAGCTCTGATCGTCAGGAAAGACAAGCTGACCGTGCGGCAGTTGCACCGGGTGTGCAGGGCCCTCGTCCCCGGTCCGTATGAGCGCACCGTGGCGCTGTTGGCGGGTGTAAGCGAGGCCGCTACAGTCGATCAGCTTTGGGCTGCCCTCAATGTCATAGAGGCCCCTAACGTGAGGCGGACCAAGAGGCCGCAACCTGATGAGCCATCACCCGGCTGATTAGAAGACAGCTCCAACTGAGTCGAAAACAGCTTCAACTTGACACAGGCTCGACCTCTCACATAGAGTGCGTTAAGGTTCAACGATTTGGTCGTCTGGATAGCTGTCCATTCCGGATGGCCGAGCCTGTCACTT
>Ga0066388_100001696_pt1 | contig 12701 bp, 8 predicted proteins | sample PanSoiMetaGPlot6_FD_64539 | JGI IMG/M metagenome (GOLD analysis project Ga0066388, IMG submission 64539) | Tropical forest soil microbial communities from Panama analyzed to predict greenhouse gas emissions - Panama Soil - Plot 6 (Hybrid Assembly) | ecosystem: Environmental > Terrestrial > Soil... | reverse complement strand
GGACCTTCCCACCATTACCGCCGTTGCTGGCCATGGCTACCAGTGTAACGCTGCCGGCGTTGCTACCACCTGCCGCTGAGCTGGTGTCTATGACGGTAGCTGCCGCTCCGCTGGAGAAGTCGATGTCGCCTCCGTTGCTTACCGATGGATCCAGCGTTACCGTAACTGCCTGCGTGGCTTGCGTTCCGGGAACGCCGGTGGACGTGGCACCCGTCGTAGCAGTCTTGGCTCCGGCAATGATGATGACGTCGGCTCCATGAGCCACTATCTGGCCGCCCGCGGTGCTGATGTTACCGTTGGCCAGGATCGCCACACGCTGACTGAATGTGTTGACTCCCGTTATGACAATCGAGCCCCCCACCTGCGTGTTCACGAATGTGGGGTCGCCGGTGATGCAGCTGCTGCCCAGCGTCAGCACCGGCGTATTCGCATACAACGACTCGAACGTGCCCTCGCTGTTAAATTGCCCGGTCAGCTGGCCAACATTTACATGCAAGGCACCCTGCCCGCCGTGGACGTTCAGATTCTGAGATAGCCAGTCGCCTCCGAGCAAGCTTGTGCTGAATGCACCACCGTATTGTGAGTCCCGAACGTTGATGTCGCCCGCCAGCACCTTCATTACGCCTTTCAAGCCTTCCACCTGCAAGTCGCTCAGTGCATTACCCGAGAGGTTCAGACCTCCCACAGCCTGCATTAGCCCAGAGTTGACGATCGTGCCCGCATTGGAAAACACATTCAATGTTTGGGCAGTCATGACTGCCTGCGCGCCCTGGTTGACGATGTTGCCGCCGACATTGAGATTGAGGTTGCCCGCGGAGTTGACAATGCCCTGATTCACCAGATTGCCGGCGACGTTAAGTGTCAATCCTGCAGAAGCAACTGCTCCCGATACGGCAAATGCCGTAGGAAGACTGGTAGTGAGGGTGCCACCGCTCAAGATAGTAAGATCGCCGAAGTTCAACACAGAGGTGATTCCCGCCTGGTTTTGCAGTGCATGCATCGCACCGCCGATCGTGGCTGACCCGGTGACGTTCAGTGGGTTGCTGGAATCGAACCCGACGCCGGCCAGGTTCACATGCCTTGGCAGGAACAAATTGCTCAGGTTCCCGCCCAGAGAGCCTGGCGTTATGGTCGCGCTGCCGGACCGCGCGGCACCGGTGCTGGCTATAACCAGGCTTTGAGTGCCAGTCTGCATGATTTGGGTAAGTGCCAGATACTCGGCGGGCGTGACTTGCTGACCCGGATTAATCGTCGTGACCGTATTGCGGGCAACGTTCCTGCCCACCTGGATGGCTATCGAGGAGGTGTTGGGTGCAATCAGAGTCCGGTTGGTGGATCGAAGGTCCAGGTTGGTGCCGGACGGGAGCGTTGTCGCTGTGCTGGGTGGGCTTGCCGACGTGCTTGGCGAGGACTCAGTTCGTGCTGCGGTCTGGCCATATCCCGCAAGCGGAGTGTATGTCGTGATAAAAAAGGCAAATGCGACGACCGCAGTTAACCTGTTGCGCAGGCAGGGGGGACTATTTCTCATTTTCTGGTCACCCGTTTTGGAGCGCTAGGATTGCTCGAGGGTTTCAGCGAGCGACCTTTCCTCTGCCCCCCTGGTACTGAGGAGTCATCGCCACACTTCGGCTCCAGAAGACTTATACCCTTCAGCTGAAGGCAGTGTTGCCTCAAGGGCTAAGCCGAAAAGCGCGGAAAATTAGATTGTGGATTGTGGACTGATTCCAGGCTTTCAGTAGTGCTTCATAAGTCTCAACAGTTTCCGGGATGGAGATGTGTTTCGAGAAGGCCAGCAGGCTGCCCTACTATCTACATTTCCGCCGAAGGGCGATTTTTCTTTTGCAGCTTTTTGCCTTCACGCTGCATGGTCAGTGTTACCTTCGTTTTCTTCGGTCCCCGAATAAGTCTTACCGCCTCGGTCGCATGTTATTGAGCTGACATCATAGCCCTGGCCTCCTCGGCACGCAGTTGCTTTCTCACGGTGATGACCCGTACCAGATTCTGCAAGAATTGATGGTTGCCCCTGGTCAAGTGCCGAGGCTTGATTGCGAAGCCGTGCAAGATCAGGTAAGGCATCACCGGCACAAGGGAAGGAAAGGTTATCTGCAAGACCCGAAAAAGGGCTGGGAGCGAGTCCTTCGACGGGCCGGCATTACTGACCTCCACTTGCTCGTCTGGGTTTCGTTGATCGGCCGCGGCTGCTTGCCGTGTTTGTGGTCGACACTAATGAGAAAGAATTGACGACCATAAGCAAGTAGAGTCTTGTCCCGAAGGCAAGCAACGAAAAGCAGGTGTGCACCATATGCAGTGCGGAACACGTCAATGAAATGTGCCAAGTCTGCCGAGTCCTTGCCATGCATTACGAGTGATTCGGGCGATGGCTAGGCGACAGTTAGCTACGCACTGCCGTGCATTAGATTCAATGAGCAGCTTGATAGCAGTGCAGCGGTCTAAGTACGACTGCCATATATCCCCTTTCTTCCAGTACGCTCCCGCCCGACCGATGTAAACATCCGAGCCGAGGTCAGCAGCCTGATACTGAGCATAGTCTATAGCCTCAGTGTAATCGGCTATGCTCTCGTCAGGCTGCTCGGCCAGCTCGTAGGCTCTGGCTCGATTAAAGTAATAATAGTAGTAGCCGGGCACCGACTTGATGGCCTGCGTGTAGTCTGCGATGGCATCGGCTGATTTTGCCCATCTCAGGTACATCAGTCCACGAGCCGCATACTTGAAGTAATCCGGCTCAAGACGAATTGCCTCATCCAAATCACGGCTGGCTTTTTCATAGTTACTTGCCAGCATGTGTGCCACTCCTCGCCAGAAGTAGACATCCGCTGAAGCGCATCCGCTGGTAATGGCCTGGGTGTAATTGTCCACAGCCTTTTGAAATTGCCTGGTCAGGATATAGCATGACCCGCGTCTGAGGCGATAATCGGTCGATTTAGGTTGAAGCTTGATAGCGGTGGTGAGATCGCCGATGGCACGCTGATAGTCTTTCGCGGACATCTCAACGACCGCCCGCAGGTCATGCGCCTCGGCAGATTTGGGCTGCAGTCGTATGGCGGCGTCCAGATCGCCCAGTGCCGCTACCCGGGCTTTATCGCTCAGCACTTTGACATAGTCAGCAATGTGTTCTGCCACCACAACGCGTCGCATCACCCTGCCAACGCGAGCAGTTGCTCGAGCGATGTAGGCATCGGACAGCTGCGGATCGCATTGAATAGCCCTGGTGCAATCGATGACCGCATTTCGATCGTCTCGTTGTGCGATCGAAGCCTTTGCACGAGCAACGTAAAGTTTAGCCAGGTGGTGTCTGTCCTTGCCCGGCACAACTGCCTTGGCGATCTCAGGATCGAATTCCTCGGGATCCTGGAGGGGATTCTTGATTATGTCTAACAAGCTCTGCAGGTAATGAGCCGATGACGGAAAGTAGCCGGAGAACTTTCCGATGCGCCTTCCCTTTGCATCCAAGACTACTGCGGATGGAAACGCTGTTACGTCATAACGCTGGGCGGCTTGTTCCCCGCTCGCTTTGTCGTCGCCGTTGACCTTGACGCAAACAAAACGGTCTTCTAAAAACTGTACAACCCCGGGATCGGTAAACGTCGCCCGGTCCTGCACCTTACACATCGTACACCAGTCCGTGTAGAAGTCGGCAAGCACGTACCGCTTCTGCTTTGCTGCCGCCTCAATAGCCTCAGGCAGGCTATTTGCCCAGTGCAGGCCATGCTCGTTGCCTTGGGACCATGAGGGAGATCCGACGACGAAGGCAACTGCAACCGCGACAAGCCGCGTCAAACTGGCAGCTAACCACCGCGAAGCACGTGCCTTGGGTCCTTTAGTGTCGCTTACTCCTGGCAAAAGACACCATGTCTAGACGATTGGTACTCCTACGCGGTCGAGTCAATAATTAGGCGGCAGGTAAGCGACAGCTTCCGGCATCAAGTCTTTGAGACCTTGAGAAAAACTTTGTTTCACACATGGTTAGGCCATGCGCAAAACATCCGCAACGGGATTGAGCGGTCGTCAGACGTCCGGAAGATTTCGACAGCAGCACTCTCACATTTCCATGCACCTCCGTGCCGGAATCCGGGGCTGGTAAGGCATGGAATGTCCGAGGACGGTCTCCAAAAGCCAAAGACGCTGGATAATTGAATTGAAAGTCGTTGTCGCCCCGAAGGAGCGATTGACCGAATGATCCGCGCAGGCTCGATTCATTTTCTACTCTTCGTTGTCCTTGTTTTTCTTGCTCCGAGCTCAAGAGCTAGAGAGTTTGCTTGTGCATTCTTGCGAAAAACCGGACGGGTGACAGAGGCAGTTAAACTGGAAGACCGAGCCAAGGCAATCAAGGCCAAATAGGTGGTCCAACTGGAATCAAACCTGGTCTTGAGGATTCCGACCACACCCGGCCGACCCTGTCCGGCGTAGCTACTGTAACGCCGGCCATTCGTTTCCATTCGGAAGTATCCATGTACGCGCTCTTCCAAACAATTTGGACGAGACGGCGGAAGCGCTGTATTTGAATTTTTTTCCGGAGCGAATTTCTTCGGCGTGATCTGTCAGGAACCTTTTCCAGGCATCGCGTATAGCGAGCCGCTCGGCTCGTGTCAGATCGGTGCGACCGCTGTAGCCACCCGGCAGTCCCTCGAGAACTGTCTGCAGATAATCCAGAGCCACGTCGTAGATGTCCTGATCGCCAACCCTATCGGCCCAGGTTGCCAGCAAGTCATGGCCGCCTCCGAGTGCCAGAGCAGAATCACTGGCTGCGCGCAAAACCCATTCGTTATTTTCAGTGGCAATAATTTGGATCAATCGCTTTAGGAATTCCTTTCTCCCTGATTTCCCAGCGATGGTGCATGCGGCCATGCAGACGCCGAGATCCTGGTCATCGAAGCCGCGATTGACAAATTTGATGCATGAATCTGGCAGGGGCAGCGGGATAGACTTCAACGCAGCTTCGCGGACGGGGTACGTCGCATCCTGGCCAAAGACATCGACCAGCTCCAGCCATTCTTGGGGACGACTGGGTGATTCCTTTTGCCAATGCGAAAAATAGGCGAGTAATTGTCCATGACCCGAAAGGTATTTCTCGGGATCGCATCCTCGTTCGTACAACGTCAATGCAGCTCGCAGCAGTTCGGGAAGGGGATCAGGGAAGTCGAGAATATCATCCGTGGGTAAACGCCGAGCATTTATCGCCACAGGCAGTTCGGCCGCTTGGTTCAGCGCTGAAAACAGAGCCGGGGCATCCTCAGGCGTACCGATCGCTTCGATCATGAATGCACCACATCTCACGCCATCGACATCTGGTGACACCAAAACCTTGTGGGCAAGCTCACGTACTTTGTCCGTAAGGGAAGCAACCCAGCCGTGAGAGCCGAGTCTCTCACGGACTGCATCATTATGAAGTTTAAAAGAGTGGTGCGGTGGAAGCTTTACCTGAACCTTACGATTCGGCAATCGCTCGCACAGGTATAGCGCCGCATCAGTGCTGACTTTGCGATCTGGCTGATTGGCCAAATCGATCAACGCCGAAGCTGCTTCAGGTGACGGGCTGTATCCGATACCTTCCAGGGCACGCATGTCACCTGCTTTGGCCCTTCGCAGGAGTGGCTCCAGGTAAACTGAATACCTCAAGCACCGAAAATCGGCAAAATCAGCAGATTTTTTTCCGAACTCCTCCGATCGTTCAACATCGGGAAGCTTTTCCATTTGGCAGACGATCTGCTCAGCTTCGTTGGCGTCAGGCATGCGGAAAGTAATGCTTGTTTCAGCGACCGGAATTTTGGCAACGCCAGCCTGCCAACCGAGATCATGGGTGGCGCGGATGGTGTAGCGGCCCGGTTCATCGATCTGGCAATAACGCATCAGCGGCAGAGAAATTACCAGTTTTTCCCCTGCCATGACTTTTGAAGACCTGCTCAAACCGCCGAAGTAATTCGGATTCGGATCGGCCTCGGGAACCAGGTGACCGTGTTCGTCCATGGCGGTAACCTTGAATCGCAGGTAGCGATCCGCCCCTCGATAGTCCCCGCCAAAATTGGCTTCGAAAGGCTTCTTGCCGGTGTTTTCAAGGCTAAATTGCAACAACACGTTTTCACCAAGCATGTATTCTTTCCGATCGAAGGCAATGGCCAGCTTCGCGCCCGATGGAACAAACTGCTCCCCACTTTCAGTCGGCATATCAAAACTTTCTCCGCACGGTAACAGTTCCACGAATGCAATGAGGCACAAGCCAGCAAGGATAAATGTCTTCATCGGTTAGCTTCTGGAGATGTTGAATATCGTCTGACAGACTCAAGTCGCCGCTCAGATTAGTTCTTCGTCTTGATTCTTTAACTCACATATTGATTATAGGTTGAGCCAAAACTCATGGCACTGGGGAGAACCCTGTATGGTAGGCTGTACGGCTGGACCAGGCTTGCTGTTCTATATTCTCGGAATTTACGCCTATATCCGTTGGCAGTCCCGTATACTTCTATGGGCGGGCGGTTATTTGTGCTTCATCTCCGTTGGCAGAGATTGCTTTACCGGTCAGCAGCATCTCCATAGCTTTCTTGGCCTTCACCGCCCGCGCAAGCGCTACTGCCGGTGTGGTGCAAAAGAGTTCGATCTTAACACCGGGCGTCGCAAATTGAGCGTCCTGACAGGCGACCACCAGATCGCAGCTGGCCACAAGCTGACAGCCAGCGGCCGTGGCCAGTCCGTGCACCTGGGCGATCACCGGCTGGGGCAGCTTGCGGATGGATGCATAACATCTTTGACGCACAGGTGGCCGCGGGGTCGGTCGTGGCCAAGACACCATGGCCGAGGGCCAACCAGGGGGACGGGTCGTCACAATCTTCCAGCCCCTCGGTTGTGGCGGGCCGAAAATCTTGGTAACCGCGGGCGGTATCAGTCACCAAGCCGATTATGAAGGTTTATCCATTGATTCAAAGATATGCTTTGATTGAATTGGGAGATTGGAGCAATGGATTGTTTACCGGACGAGAACGAAGAGTTCGGGAGTTAGGAAAGCCCAGCTAATGGGGTGCGCATTGGTCAGCTCGTATATGCAAATTTATTGGATCAGAGACGTAACGGATTACCACTCCATCCGTTTTGGTAGCAGCAATGCGCAGTTGGTAATAGCCAGCAGCGGGAAAGGTTTCGGCAGCAACTTGGAACTTACCCTTAGTTTTGTCTATCTGCCAGAATTTTAGCTGGTGACCGGTAAGCTTCTTTTCCCGGAACGTTCCTGAATAATGCTCGAACCATGCATTGGGCTTAGAGAGTTCGACTGCCACGCCTTGAGCTCCCGGAATGCTGGAGACATCGAAGAAAAAGCCGCCTACCGGCTCTTTGAGCGAGCATAGGCCGGCATTGTTCTCGACCACCGTGGACCTGTCACAGGACAGACAGGGGATCTCGCTCTTGCCATTGACAAGTTCGACACGTTCAAGCCTCCAATCGCACGGGCCCGGGCCTACACACAACTTGATGCGCTTGATGTGCGTGCAGGCTACCCAGCTCTTATGCTCGGAGACCGCGAAGCGGTAGCGATGGATTTTTCCGTCAAGGACAAGCGCCTGAAACAGCGGTTTCGCATCGGGGGGCGGTAAAGACCCGCTTGAGTCCGACCATGCGAGAATCAGGATGTTGGGATCTTTTGAGTTCTGCTTTTTTGATTGCGGCATTGCACTGACAAAAACATCAACGAAGTCCGTTGCGGTCGAAGGAATTCCGAGTTCGGGGGACACCGAGAACTGAAGCAACGGCCCGCTCTCACAATCCGATCCAGCATGTATCCTCACCTCACGCTCACATGCCACCAGTTTTAGTTCCACAAGGCGCCGGTCCTGGCGGCTCCAGCGATAGAAGGCGTAGGCATGGGGTCTTAAAAGCATACGCCTCAGGCGGGAGATAATCATCAGCTCGGAATCGCCGTAGGTCATCGGTTCGAACGTCACCACCCGTGATGACAGATCTTTGCGGGAAAGCGGCGGTTTTAGAAGGATCTCCAGCATCGCTGCGTTGTAGATCATGTGCGCGCCCCCAGTACTTTGAGGTATGTTCAAGAGAACCAGCTTCTTGCCGGGAGGCAATGCAGCTAACGTCTCCTCAAGGCCGGACTTCAAGGCTAGGACTTCCGAGCTGGCCTGCAACCATGGACGATTGTTCTCGCGAGTGATCAGGCAAAAGCAAACCAGCAAGCCGCTCAAACAAACCAGACCGGTGCCTCGCGACCACCGGTATTTGCTGGTCTCTCCCGGCGCCTTAGGGAGCACGAGCACGCCGATCAAGAGAGCCAGCGCCGCGGTGCCTAAATAGACGAAACGGCTGCCCTGAAGCGTATCGGTTAGAACCCAAACCTGAACGGTCGGAACCAACGTAAGCACAAACCAGCCGATCGCAAAAACCACATACCGTGTCGCAAGACCGCGGGTAACAAGGCGCATCAGAAAAGCTGCGCCAATCATACAGTAAAGCGTCTGCAGAACCAGGTAGCCCCAATCGCCTTGCTGATTTGTCCCGCCGTTAATCGGAAAAAGCACTCGTAGGAAGGACCCGTCTTCGACAAATCTCTTGTAGAAGGAAGTGGTCAACCCCTCACCTACCGAGCCGGAGTAGCCACCCGTTGGCGTACCCAGCGCCATGGTGCGAATCGCCAGGTAGGCCATGAGGACAAGCCAGAACGCCCACGTGGACTCAATGGCAGATCGGAGACGCTGTCGGATACCTGACTGTCTTTCACGGGTCAACAGCCATAAAAGCGTCAGCATGGCCGGAAGAGAAACCGCCATCTCCTTGGACAGAAGGCTCAAAGCGAAGGAGACCAGGCTAGCTGCCATTGCCCAGCGCTGATGGTCTTGACGAGCCTTGAGGAACAACCAGAAGGCGGCAAGGTAAAAGGCTGTGCACACGCCATCAACCCTTCCTATTATCCAGCTCACCACCTCGGGATGGAGCGGCGAGGCAGCAAACAAAGCAGCAGTGAAAAATGCGGCTGTCTTGGCCGGCGGTAAGCCGGCTCCCCGCAATAACCTGCTTGTCGCCAGAAACAGAAAAAGCGAGGATGCGATCTGATAGAGAATGTTGGTCAGGTGAAATCCAAACGCATTTGCACCCCAGAGCCCATAATCAGCAGCCAGCGTAATAGAAATGAGCGGCCTGTAGAACTGCGTCACCCCGCTCTGCATCCAGTTCGAGAAAAAGTTTCTAAAAATCAAACCAGCGTGCCCCTGCCACACTTTCTCCAGGAAAGGGATGTGGACGAAGTCGTCAGCCAAAAAGTAGCCATCCAGGGTGTCGGAGTAGCATATCAAGTTGACGGCTACCAGCGCTGCACACAGCAGTGCATCAGAACTAAAGATTCGTTGCCACAGACCGACCGCAGCGGCCGGCACGACCGTGGCCTCGCTTGCAGCTAGCATCTTTCTCATCGGGGAAATTCCGCTTGCGACGTGGCGTATAAAACCAGTCTCTTCCCCGGTGCATTGTCTAGCGCAGCCCTTCGCCAGCCGGTGCTTTTTGCATAGTCCAGGAGCCCTTTCATATTCTGTGCTCTAGTCTCATCCAGGAAGATCCAGCCCACATTGTTCGCATCCAGATAACGCTTTGAATACTGCTCAAGCGGGCGTCCGTTGTCCAATACTAATAGCGTATGCGAGAACCAGTAATAATAGCTCGTGTGATCTGGGGTGAGATCCTTATACTTCCAGATCTTCCACATGACCTTCAATTGCAGAACTAGAATCAGTGCATACGCAAGACCAGGGCCGGCCGGTGTCCACCACGACACTCGTTCGTCGGATATGACATCCCGGACGGACTCAGCGGTACTGGGCCGTGGTGTCGATACGCTTATCATCAATCGGTTTGCACTTCGATGACCGGGAATTCAAAGATGACCGCCCCGCCTGCGCTTAAATTACGGAACGAAAGGGTGAGACTGTTTCCACGATATGCGGACAGATCGAGAGAGATCGGCCTCCAATCGGACATGGCGATACCCGCTGCGCGCACGGGCTTAGTCTCTTTCGCTGCTGGTTGAACTTCAACAGCCCAATTAGCAACAGACTGCGTTCTCACGGCTCGCTCAAGCGCAATAGCAGTCCTTAGAATAATGCTATGGGCCCTGGGCGGGGGTGACAAACGCCAGACCGCTACCCCATCGGTTGGAACGCACAGATTCAAGTGCTTGGGACTTCTAAAGTCACATACAGAAGTCGCGTTCGTGCCTCGAATCCAGGTGCAACCAGTCTGATCTACTCCCTTTCGATAACCGTCAGCAAGTGGAAAGATTGCGTCTCCCTGCATTTGCCAGGTTTGATGCCGTGAAAAGACGGACCATTGATTTCGTTGCAGCACGGTTGCAGTGACGCCAACGCTAAGTGGAAGCTTGAAAATGTAAGATGCAAATGCTTGCGGTGCGATATCGTAATTGCGCATTACGGACGCCGAGACGGGGGTTCGATTCTCAAGGTAATACTGCTTGTCGAGATAGCTCTTATTGTATTGCCAGGTCCAGACCGCTACTGTGAGCAGTACCAGGCAAGGCGCAATTGATGCGGGGACGGCTCTCCTACGAGTTGCGCAATACCTGGCTAAATCCGCAAGTATGAGTGTGCTTGCTGCCGTCAACCCGCTCCAGAACCACGCCGTAATCAATGCATACCACGGCGCAACGCCCAATCTTACGACCAGAATCATTGAAATAAGAATCATGCTCCACAGACAGAGAATGAAACAAGGTGCAAGTAGTCGCCTCAAGCGCGCTGATCCAACCATCAATGACGCCAGGAGAGCGAAGAGTACGAGGCCAACTGTTCCGGCTAGCTCTGACGCAGGGAGCGAGCCGAATTTGCTGCCGATATCGTTGGCGAACGTTCGGCCGAGCGAATTGACAAATAACGTGTAATCGAACCAATTGACGAACTGATCGCTAAATTTGCGTGAGCAGTTCGAGCCTGGTATCAGGAAAAACAGGTAGGGAGTCGAAGCAATTGCTGTGCCGGCAGCAATGGACGCAAGACGGGCGGCTCTTCTTCGTGCACCGCGTAGAATGGCAATGGCGAAGTAGACGAGCCAACTCGGCAGTGCGAGCGCGAGATTCCAGCACGCGATAATTCCCAGAGCAGATGAGGCGATCGCTGACCAAAGCTTATCCGAATATTGCCACAGCACGTACGTTCCCAACACCATGAGGAGCAGGCATGATTGCCACATCACCGAGAAAATGCCGGTCGTGAAAATGGAAATCTGCGAATACGAAAAGGTCATCCATGAAACAATTGCCAAAATCGGCCAGTAGAGTCGCTCCGATGCCGCGCTGGAGAGGAATCTCGCAGTGATGTGCGCTCTCACGGCTGCCATCGCGATTCCCACAAAACACAACGCGTACTGATTCCACGACGTCATCGGTCCCAGAATCAGAAGCAGAGCTTGAATAGCCGCGCAGCAATGCCCGTTTATGAACGTGTCGCGGAAGTAATGGGACCAATCATACGTTCCGCTAAACATGTTCTCGGTTAAAGTCACGAAGAGAATATCGTCGTTGGTAATGCAGTCGGCACCCGTTGTTGCCACCACGTAGGAGATGCGGACCATTGCAAAGAGCGAAAGCCAAAGGCAAGCCCCGTCAAAGAGACGTGCTGCATACCTATCAGGCGGCGGCGCTTTCATCGTCTGCAGAAGACGGACAGGGCTATCGATTATAGGCAAGCTCATGCTCTCCATGCACTATCGCCGGCGCCGGCCGCGATGTTGCATCAGGCAAAGTATATTTCTTCCTCACCCCCATAAATGGTCGTTCGATGACGTTAAAGGTCCACCAGGACAGGAAAAAGTGGTAACTCAACACCACGAGTGCGGCAAGAAAACGAAGGTGATCGAACCGCTCAGAATAGGGGAGGTTAAAGCTTCGCAAGCTGACATTCTCCCTGGACGATCTCCGGCGCCGGCGGCAACGGGTCGTCCGGCAGAACGTATTTTCTCCTCAAGCCCATGAACGGCCGTTCAATCACATTGAAAGTAAAGAAGGACAAGAGAACGGTCGGCGGCAATATCACGAAAGTGCCCGCCAGAAGCGACGTCTCCAGCGGATGCTTCACCAGCAACTCCTGTAGCGGCAATAGGAATTTATGTTTATGCGACGTCGTAAGGTACTTCACTAGCCAGGCGACGAGCGCACATGTCAGGACGTAGTGATTAACGTAGATGGAGTAGCTCATCGAGCCGAGATAAGCGGCGGCCTTGGAGATCGCATCCGGTAGCTCCACGGTGCACGCCTGATAAGAGCAGATGACCAGGCCCCAGATCAATCCTTCCACGGACAACCAGACTAGCCAGATAGGGTTGTGCCCGGTCCCGGGCATGCCGCCATAAGAATGGAGCCATAACAAGGCCGATGACATTGCGGCGAGAGCAGCCAGTAAAGCTACAGGCGCGCTCATGAATCTACGCAAGCGATCGAACGAAAATCCCAATATCATGCCGATAACCGCCTGGTTCAAACGTCCCAGGATAGTCGCATAGGCAGCATCACGACTTGAGCCGGTCGTTAGTTGAATGAAAGCTAGCAACAAGAGGCAGAGTATGACCACTTGAAACAAGTACTTCAGCCCATTCTTCCGATATGAGAGAAGCAATATGGGGAAGAGAATGTAGAACTGCACTTCGACACCGATCGACCACAGGTGATCGGTGTAATTGCCGTGAAG
>Ga0066388_100001695_pt1 | contig 12702 bp, 9 predicted proteins | sample PanSoiMetaGPlot6_FD_64539 | JGI IMG/M metagenome (GOLD analysis project Ga0066388, IMG submission 64539) | Tropical forest soil microbial communities from Panama analyzed to predict greenhouse gas emissions - Panama Soil - Plot 6 (Hybrid Assembly) | ecosystem: Environmental > Terrestrial > Soil... | reverse complement strand
GGCGACTGCGACGCCGGCAGCGCGATCGACTCTGCGCCGGCTGCCGCCGACAGCGAGATTGCGATGTCGAGTGCGAGGATCGAGCGGCCGGCGTGCGACAAGAGAACATGCGGCGGTGGACCATCCACCAGAGCTACCGGCTGCCCGTCGAGCGTGGCCTCGCGAACCATCAGGCCCGCCGGAAGCTGCAGGCGCGACCAACCGTCGCGGAGGACGTCGATCGTCAGGACGGCGCGGCCCGATACGATGTCGGTATCCACGCGAAGGTCGTAGTCGAGTCTTGTCAGCGTCGCATCGACCGGCGGCGCCGCAGGCGATGCCGGAGGGGACGTCGCACGCTCGCGTAGCACGCGATACTCGTCGACCGGCAGAACCACCCAACCGTCGGGTGGCGCAGGAGTTTGCGCTGTTGCTGCCGCACACATGAGCACGCACACACTGACAGTGATCGCGACACGTCGCGCTGGAGCCATGCGATCTCCTTTGCTCGTGGCCGTGTCTCTCGATCGAAGACCGGCCACTCGCTTCGACTTTCAGCAAGTAAGACGTTCGAGAGTCGGCCACCGCCGGGACGAACGAGTGACGCGCTGATTTGCAAGATCAGTGACCGGAGGCGCGTGTCAGGCGTGGTCGCTGTTGGCGGGCGGAAATCTACAAACTTACAGTTTTCGACCTTCGATCAAATCCATCTGGATGGAGCGGTCGCGAATTCGGATCCAACCGGTTGCGCCTGGCAGGTTGCTGAAAGCGCACTTCAGGCTGCGTTCTTCAGCAGCCTGCTGGAGCGGTTTTTAGGGCCACGTCATGTAGCCGTGCCCGTCCGGCGGCGGCGCGTTGCCCGGCCTCACGGCCAGACGCGTCTGCATCCCCGCCGCGCGGGCCGCGTCGAGCTCGCCCGTCACGTCAGAGATAAAGACGATCGAGTCGGGAGGGATCTTCATCGCCGCGGCGATACGGCGGTAGCTCTCGACGTCATGCTTCGCGCCGGTGGTCGTGTCGAAATACCAGCTCAGATATTTGGTGAGATCGCCCGCCGGCGCATACCGAAAGATCAGCTGCTGCGCCAGCACGCTCCCTGAAGAAAAGATCCCGAGCTGCAGACCGCGGCCGCGCCACTGCGCGAAGGCGGCCGGCACGTCAGGGAACACGTCGCTGACCAGTTCACCGCGGCGGAACCCCTCGTCCCAGATTTTTCCCTGGAGGGCCTTCAGGTCCGTCGCCTTGCTGTTGCGATCCATCAGCGACTCGAAACGCGCGGCCGTGGCGTCATCGACGTATTGGCGGAGATGGCGCCGCGCGTAGGGGAACAGCACGTCGAGCACGAACGCGATGGGCGTCGTCGTGCCTTCGACGTCGAGGAGGATCGCCCGAACGCCTGCGGCGGCGGGATCGCGGCTCACATGTAAGCGGGACCGAAGCACACCGGCTGGAAGCCGCGATCGACGCCGCTGTCCGTGTAGTGCGGCGTCCAGCCCGACGGATCCTGGAACAACCGGATGGCGCGAATGCGCCGTTCGGCGCAGAGGTCAAACCAGTGGTGCGTGCCGCGCGGCACGCGAATCAGGTCGCCGGCTTCCACTTCGAGGACGAACACGTCGGCGCCGGGTGGGTGCACGTGGAACAGCCCGCGGCCCTCGATGATGAAGCGCACTTCGTCTTCATCGTGCCAATGCTCCCGATTGAACTTCGCGAGCATCGTGTCGAGGTTCGGCGTGTCGGGGTGAACGTCGATGACATCAGCCGTGCGATAGCCGCCGCGTTCCTTCAACGTCTCGATTTCGCGGTCGTACGCCTCGAGCACGGTGTCCGGCGGGGCGTCGGTGGCGACAGAATGATCGGGTGTCCACCGCTCGTAGTCGATGCCGTGCGCGGCGAGGAATGTCGCCACCTGACCGCGCTCGCTGACGACGGTGTTCGACGAGGGAATCTTCACGACCGCCATGTGACCTCCTCAGTTCGGGCCACCGCCTCGAGGAGAAACTCGACGATCTCCACGTGCCGGACGGCTTGCGAGAGCGTCTCGCCCCAAGTGTACATCCCGTGCCGGCGGAGCAAGAACGCATGCGCCGCAGGATGGCGGATGAGGACATCCCGAACTGGACCGGAGAGCCGCGCCATATCCTGATCGTTGTCGAGCACCGGAATCCACTCCGCGTGCTCGTGGGTCGTCACGCCCTCGAGGCCCTTCAGCATCTCGTAGCCGTCGATCGCGATGCCGCCGTCGCGCGCATGCCGTTCGGACAGGAGGGTGCTCCACAGGGAGTGGGTGTGCAACACGGCGCCCGCTCCCCGCACCTTCACGACCTCGAGATGGAGGCGCGCCTCTGCCGACGGCCGGCGGGCCGAGTCTCCGATGACGCGGCCCTCGCCGTCGATCTCGATAATCTGATCGGCGGCCAGGTCGCCTTTGGCCAGACCGCTGGCCGTGATAGCCAATCGCAGCGGATCGCGCTCGAGCACGACGCTGAAGTTGCCGCTCGTGCCCAGCACCCACCCCCGTGCGTCAAACCGCCTGCCGATCTCGGCGAGGCGCTGCGCGATTTCCGGGAAGCTGGCCGGCATGGGCTGTACGATCTTGCCACCCTTGCCACGACCGCGTCATCTCGACATCGTCTCCTGCGATCGCTAGAATTTCGCATCCACGTCACAGTCGCTGGGAGAGAGGCAGGTCTATGGGTGTGTGTGGCGGTCTCGTCGCCGTCCTCGTGATGCAGTTCGGCGCGCTCAGCGCGTCGGCGCTGCCCGGGAGACTGCTTGCGTTCGCGCCCCAGACCGGATCGACGGCCGCCATGACGAACCAGGACGTGATGAGGATGGCTGCCGCCGGATTGGCCGAAGACGTCATCATCACCGCCATGCGACAGGCGCCGCGGCGCACCTTCGACCTCTCAGCCAGCGGCCTGATCGAATTGAAACAGGCGAAGGTGGCGGACACGATCGTGCGCGCGATGCAGGCGCTGGAAGACCCGGTTCCCGTGGCTCCCCCAACGCCAGCCGTCAGCGCTGCTCGGCCGCCGGCATCGCCCGCTGCGCTGCCTGCCGCACCGGCACCCACGCCCGCGACGGTTCCAGAACCGGGCCTTGCAGGCGAATTGTTCATTGTCAGCCCGACCGGGACGTTGACCGCTCTCGAACGTGTGAGATTGCGGGAACGAAAAGTCGGCGGCGCCCGCTCGCAGGGGATGTTCAAGCCATCAGTGCAGGATTACGCGTACTACCTCGAAGGCGGCACGTCGCCGGTGACCGTGAAGACCGACGATCCTCAGGTGTTCGTCATCCGCATGATGGGCTCGACGAACCGGTGGGGCAAAGAGCCAACGGCCGAGGAGGCCCAACGCCACTTTCTCCTGACGAAGCTGCAGTCGGAGGAGGGACGACGGTACATAACGAAGGTGGACGTCCAACTCGATGCGCGCAGCTACGGCAGGCCGACGCCGGGCGTCGACTCCAAGCGGTTCGAGCGCGTGGCCGTATCGTTTCAACTGACACCGCAGAGCGTGCTGGGTCCGGGCGAGTACGTGATCCTCATGGCCGGCACCAGCAACTCCGAGTTCATTGGCAATCTGAACTCGGGCGCGGATCGGTGGGCATTCACGATCGCGGACAGATGAGCTGCGTCTCACAGGTTTGTCGCCTGCCAGCTTCCGCGTAGACAATCGCGGCGGTTGCCTCTACAATCATCGGCCGTACTCCCAGTTAGCGTTCGTTATTGATGTCGCAGCGCCGCACGCGTGTGACGCATCTATTCATCTCTCGCGAGTATCCGCCGGCGTCGTACCTTCCCGGCGGGATCGGCACCTATCTTTGTCACATTGCGCGCCTGTTGGCCGGCACCGGCGACACGGTACACGTCATCGCACATCGATGGACCGGCGCGCCGCGCGCCCGAGAGGAGGCCGTCGACGGCCGCTTGATCGTGCACCGCGTCGACCTCGCCGGCGAGGACGCCGTGGGCCGCGCGTTGATCGCGTCGACGTTTCCGGCGCAGGCGTTCTCGTGGCAGGCGGCGCTCCTCGCCGAACGCCTGATTGATTCCGAGGGCATCGACGTCATCGAAGCGCAGGAGTGGGAGGCGCCGCTGTACTACCTGCAACTGAGGCGCGCGCTCGGCCTCGGTCCCGCGCGGCGGCCGCCGTGCATCGTCCACCTGCATTCGCCGTCGGAGCACATCTTCGCCGCCAACGACTGGGACACGGCGGTTGCCGATTATCAGCCCGCAGTCGCTCAGGAGGCGTACTCGATTGGCGCCGCGGACGCGCTCCTCTGCCCGAGCCGCTACGTGGCGGAGCAGGCGATGAGGCGATACCGCATCGACCCGACCCGCCTCACGGTGATCCCGTATCCGCTCGGTGACGCCGAGCCGGTCCAGCGCACGTCGGAGGCGTGGTCGTCGGGCTCCATCTGCTATATCGGGCGGCTCGAGCTGCGGAAGGGAGTCGTCGAGCTCGCGGACGCGGTTGCGTCGATCGCCGATGAGCATCCCGGTCTGAAGATCGAGCTCGTTGGGCGCGACACGCCGTTCGATGCGACGGGCGGCCGGACAGCCGGCGACGAGGTCCGCGCACGGCTGCCGCAGCGTGTCCGGCAGCGCGTGCGGTTCCATGGACACCGCGACCGTGCCGGCCTCCGGGAGGTGCTCTCGAGATCGTGGGCCGCCGTGGTGCCGTCGCGATGGGACAACCTGCCGTACAGCTGCATCGAGGCGATGTGCAGCGGCATCCCCGTCGTCGCGACGCCGACGGGCGGCATGCGGGAGCTCATCGAAGACGGCCGATCGGGCTGGATCGCGCCGGACGCGACTCCGGCTGGAATCGCCGCTGCGTTGCGGCGCGCGCTTGCAACGACGCCCGCCGACCGTGAGCGGATGGGCAGCGCGGCCGCCGATGCGGTCAGCCGGCTGTGCGGCAACGCTCACGTCGTCGCACAGCATCGCACGCTCAAGGGCCGTGTCGTCTGCGCTCCGCATCCTTGCCCGGTCATGGATCTGGACGATCTGATTCAGGAAGCGACCAGAATTTCTCCAACTCCGTTGCGGTACTCGTCGATGGCCCAGGGTCTGCGGCGGCTTCATATGCCGCTCATGCGGTGGTTGCTGGCGTGCGCGCCGGCCGATCAGCGCGCGTTCGTGCGCGAGGGGCTTAGACACCCCGCGAGGTCCGCACGGTGGCTGGCAAGTCAGGCGAGGCTTCAATGGCAGAGCCAAGCCGACTGACGTCGGCGCCGCTCGTCTCGGTCATCATCGCGGCGTACAACGCCGAGCGCTACATCCGCACGACGTGCCTATCGGTCCTCAACCAGACGTATTCCACGATCGAAATCATCGTCATCGACGACGGGTCCACCGATCGGACCGCTGAGATCGTTCAGGCGCTGGCCGATGCCGACCCGCGGATCCGCCTGGTTCGGCAAGCCAACCGCGGCACGGCGGCCGCGCGCAATCGTGCCATAGCCGAAGCGCGCGGTGAATTCATTGCGCCTGTCGATGCCGACGACCTGTGGCATCCGACCAAACTCGAACGGCAAGTGCGGCGCTTGCAGGCCTGTGGCCCGGACACGGGAATGGTCTACTGCTGGTGGACGTGGATCGACGGGGACGACGTCGTGCTGGATCGATCGCCCCGCTGGCTCATTGAAGGCCACGTGGCGGCGAAGCTCATCGAGGTGAACTTCTCCGGCAGCACGAGTGTGCCGGTGTACCGCCGGAAGTGCATCGACGCGGTAGGCGGCTATTCCGTCACGTTCAAGGAGCAGGGCTGCCCGGGGTGTGAGGATTGGGATCTGGCGATTCGCGTGGCCGAACAATATGCAGTGAGCGTCGTGCCCGCGGTGCTCGTCGGCTACCGGCGCCGGCCGAACAGCATGTCGGCGCAGTACCAGACCATGTGGCGTTCGTACGGCCGTGTGGTGAGTGGCGTTGCCGAGCGCGCGCCGTCAATCGGCCCCCATGTCCTGCGTCGCTCGAACGAGCAGTTCGCGCTGTATCTCGCCGGCGTCGCGCTCTGGTCGGGAGATTTCCTGCACGCATGCCAGTGGGGCCTTCGAGTACGGTCGTTCGGCCTGGCGCTGGGCATTTTCCCCCACGTCGTCCGCACGCTGCTGCGGCGTCTTACGCAGGCGATAGGGTCGCCGCGCACGCCGTCGATCGCGAACGGGTGGTGCGACGAAGCCGACCTTTTGGAGCCCCTGATTCCATACGATCGGATCTACGCGAAGCGGTGGCGAAGCGAGCATCGCGATGCGCGCCCGCCGTTGCGCAGCAGCGGACTCGTCGACACCGTGGAGTCTGCGCTTCGCGCGCCCAAGATGTGGGCGCTCCACGCCGCGCACGAGCTGCTCCTCGCGCGACTGCGCGTGGAAACCTGGCTGGCATCGCGGAACGCCAATCGCCCGCCGTCGATCGTCGTCACGGCGTGCTGGACCTTTCCGATTTATTCGCAGACCTTCGTACACCAGGAAGCCTGTTCTCTGGCGCAGGCTGGATTCTCGGTACGGTTTCTCTATTCGCGCCGCGGTCCCCGCGCCGACCTGGCGGACACCTGCTCGCCCCTGTGGGGATTCAGGCGCCGTGTCCTGACTCACGCCGCGACCGGCGCGCGCGATCTGGCCGCCTTCCGGCGCCGGATGCCCGAGAAGGTCGAGCGGCTGACGGCGATGATCGCGACGGCGTCCGGCCTGGAGCCGCAGGATCTCGAGCGGCATGAACACTTCCTCCATGCGTTTTCGTTCGCCCGCGCCGTCGAAGCCTGCGCGCCCGCCTACATACACAGCTACTTCTTCTACGAACGGACGCTGTTTGCGCTCGTGGCGTCGTATCTGCTCGAGATCCCGCGCGGCGTCAGTTGCTACGCGGACCACATGCTGCACGACTACGCGCTCAAGCTCGTGCCGCTGCATCTGGCGACGTGCGACGTGATCGTGGCGACGTCGCAGCGGATCCGCGCCGAGCTCGAGCTGTTGAACGGCGGAGCGTTGCCCGGTGTCGTGGTGAAGCCGAACGCGATCGACACCGCCAGCTTCGCCGCTGGACCCAAGCGCCGATCCTCGAGCGAGAGCGTCCGGCTATTGTCGGTGAGCCGTCTCGATCCGAAGAAGGGGCTCGAGTACCTCATCGACGCGGTGCGATTGCTCACCGATCGCGGGTTGAACATCGAGGCGCAGATCATCGGCAGCGCGAGCGTGCACCAGCCGGGCAGCTCGGACTACGCCGATGCGCTCGATCACCGCGTCGAGCGCTTGCAGCTGCGCGGCGTCGTCCAATTCGCGGGTCAGCTGGCGAGTCCGCACATCCGATCGGCGTTGCAGGAGGCCGACATTTTCGTCGCGCCTTCAGTCGAAATGCCGAACGGCGACAAAGACGGCATGCCGACCGCCGTGCTCGAGGCGATGGCGGCTGGATGCGCGATTGTCGCGACCAGCGCGGGCTCGATTCACGAGATCATCAACCACGGGCAGGAGGGGCTGATCGTTCCGCAGCGCGACCCGACCGCGCTGGCGGCCGCGATCGAGCTGCTGGCGCGCGACAAGGCGCGCGCCGCGAGCCTCGGCGCCGGCGCGGCGGCGCGTGCGCGGCGTGATTTCGACGTGGCCACCTGCGAGACACTCCTTCATGACCGGGTCCGTGGCGTCATTCGCGAGGGACATCCCAAGCTGACTCTGGCCACGGCCGCCCGGTGAAAATCGCGCTGTTGTCCTTTGAATACCCGCCGGCCACGGGCTTCGGCGGCATTGGCTCGTACACCTGGCACCACGCCCGAGCCCTCGCGCGGCTGGGACACGAAGTGCACGTGCTCGCCGGCGCGCGCGAGGCGTCGGCCCTGCGGTCGGAACAAGACGACGGCGTCCGCGTCTTCCGTTTCTGGGCCGCCGGCGCGGCCATGCGCGCGTTCTACAGCCTGGGCGGGTTGCGGCTGTGGTGGACGCGACAGCGCCTGCAGAACGCCTGGAGCATGTACGCGGGGCTCAAGGCGCTCCAGCGCGAGCACCGCTACGACCTCGTCGAGGTGCCGGAGTGCGGCGCCGAAGGCGCGCTGGTCACGCGACGGATGGACGTGCCGACAGTCGTGCGGATTCACTCGCCGTCGCGGCTCATCATGCCGTATTACGATGTGCGGCGGTCGGATATCGCTCTGTGCTCCGCGATCGAACACCAGGCGTTGACGCACGGCAGCGCGCTGACTGCGTGCTCGCGGTTCGTCGCCGGCGAAGTCGTGCGCAGGCTCGGCGTGAATCGTGATATCCATGTAATCCCGAATGGACTGGACCTGGAGTGGTTCGACTCGACCGCTGACTGTGTGGACGTGCGCCAGAAGTACGGCCTTCCGCCGCGTCGGCTCCTTATTCTCTTCGCCGGCCGGATGGAGCCGCGGAAGGGCGTTGCGCTCCTTCCGGAGATCGCCCGGTCCATCCTCGAACGCTTCGACGTGACTCTCGCGCTGGCGGGGGACGATCTCTTCGGGCATTTGAAGACGACGGTGATGCCGTCGCTCGCGTCTCGATCCTTGAAAGGCTCGATGCATTGGCTCGGCGCGTTGCCGTATGCCGAAGTGCGGCCGCTCGTTCGATCGGCCGACATCGTCTTGATGCCGAGCCTCTGGGAGAACTGTCCGTATTCGTGTCTGGAAGCGATGGCAGCCGGCCGGAGCGTGGTGGTATCCGACCAAGGCGGGATGCCCGAGCTGATCCAAGATGGTGAAAACGGCCTGCTGGCCAGAACCGGCGACGCGGCGTCGTTCGTCGAGCGCCTCAGCCGGCTCATCGACGACGCGGCGGGAAGGGAGCGGATGGGCGCGGCCGCCCGTGAGACGGTCTTACGGCATCATGCGCATACCGACGTGGCGCGGCAAGCAGTGAACATTTACCAAGCGGTGGCGAACGCCGCATGAGTCAGGGCCAGCTGCAGTGATACCTGGGGAAACAGACGCGTTCGAAGTGGTGCTTGCCGCCACGACGTGGTGCGTGAATGGCGTGAACGTCTTCTCCGCCAACCTGGCACGTGGCCTCGTGCGCGCGGGGACCGCGGCGCACGTGCTGTTGACCGAGGAGGGGAGCGACCTGGTCGACGCCGCCGAGCCCGCGATGCCGCGCCCGGCCGACGTCTCCTTTCGATCGCTGCCGTTGCCGGGTGTGCCGTCCGAGGGCTGGGGCCTACGCTGGGGCGCGATGGTCCGGTATCTCGAGCGAGCGGCTCCCTGCGTCTACGTCCCGAACTACGACTGGCGCCACTCGTGTGTCTGTCCCCGGCTCCCCAAGAATGTCGTCGTCGTCGGCGTCGTCCACAGCGACGATCCGCTGCACTACGATCACGTGCGCCGACTCGGATCCACGTGGAACGCGATCGTTGCGGTCAGCGACGTTGTGGCTGCGCGCACCGCCGACCTGTGTCCAGGGATCAGGGATCGCATCGTGACGATTCCGATCGGCGTCGCGCTGCCTACCGAGCGGCCTCGCAAGACGAAACCGAGCGGCGCGCTGCGTCTCGTGTATCACGGGACGCTCAAACAGCATCAAAAGCGCGTGTTCGATCTGACCGGAATTGTCGAGGCGGCTCTCGACGCCGGTGTTCCGGTCGAATTGATCATCGTCGGCGGCGGACCGGACGAGGCCGAACTCCGCGATCGGGCCGCGTCGCTCGTGGATCGTGGCGTCATCCGCTTCGCCGGGGTCATGTCGTCCGAGGCCGCGGCAGCGGTGCTCGACGCGCAGGACGTCTACGTGCTCGCTTCGGAGTTCGAGGGACTGCCGAACGCCCTCATCGAGGCGATGGGACGCGGATGCGTCCCTGTCGTCACGCGGTCCGACAGCGGCATTCCCCAACTGGTTCGAGACGGACGGAACGGGTTTCTGGTCGGCGTCGGCGATGTCGGCGCGTTCGCCGACCGCCTGCGGCTGCTGTGGATCGACGACGAACGGCGTGACCGGATGTCCCAGGATGCGTTCAACACCGTCCGAACCGGACGCTACGCCGTCGAGGACATGGTCGCCGCCTATCGGCATCTTTTCGCCCGAGCCTGGGACGACGTGCGGGCCGGCCGGTTCGTGAGATCTCGAGGCCATATTGTCCCACCGCCGCCCGAGGTCGGAGGCATCAGGCTTTTCCCGGTGCCGCTGCCGTACGTCGATTCCGAACTCGGATCGTTCCCGTCAGCCGACGACGCGGAGGACTACGAACATCAAGTGCGCCTGGCGGAGAAGGATGCGGCGCCGTCGGGAACCGAGACCGGCGCCGAGCAACACTCAATCGACCGATCTCTGGCGGACATCCGCGTGATCGTGGCCGCGCCGGTGTGGTCGGCGAACGGCGTCAACGAGTGGTCCGAAGATCTCGTTCGCGGACTCCGACACGCAGGGCTGGATGCGCACCTGTTGCTGACGGAGGAATCAACCGAGCTGGTTTCTTACGACGAGCCTCGCCGAGGGCGGCCGTGCGACGTGCCCATCGAGGAGCTCGAGGTCGCGGCCCCGGACAACTGGGGCGCTCGCTGGGGAGCCATGATCCGCACGCTCGAGGCGGCAGCTCCGTGCATCTATTTCCCCACCTACGACTGGCGGCACTCCTGCGTGGTGCCGGCGCTGTCGAACCGCGTGATCGTTGTCGGAACGCTTCACGATACCGAGGGCTTGTATACGGAGCATGCCAAGAGACTCGGGTCGTTCTGGAACGCCGTCGTCGCGACGAGCCGTCCTGTCGAACGGCACATCCTGCGGTCTCTGCCGCAGCTCGTGCCTCGGCTCGCGATGATCCCCCATTCGAGTCACATGGTCGGCAAGTACATGGATCTGTTTTGTCGCTTGACGGCCGATCTGGCCGCCGGGCGCTTTCGACGCGTGCCGGGGCATGTCTTGCCGCCGCCAAAACGGGTCGGCAGTCATTCGCTCTTTCCCTTCAAGTTGACCTGCGCATCGGAGTTCGGGGTCTTTCCACGACCGGCCGACGTCGAGCGTTTCCGCGAGGAGTTGGCGCGCCTTCCGACGCGCCCGACGCAGCCATGGCCGTGACGCTGGACGCTGCGGCCGGCGTGGCAGGTCGCCCACGGGGCGCCTCCGTCCGCCGCTACTGGTACCCGCTGGCGGCGCTCGTGCGGCGCGACGTGAAGAAGCGGTATGCCGCGTCGCTCCTGGGCGCGGCGTGGATGGTGCTGCAGCCGCTGATCCTGCTCGCCCTGTATGTCTTCGTGTTTGCGGTCATCCTGCGATCCGGGAGGGACGCGCACGCCGCACGCGAATTCTCGTTGTACTTGCTGGCCGGCATGTTGCCGTATCTCGCCATCGTGGACGGCCTGCACCGCGCGATCTGGGCGCTCCGAGAGGATCGGTCGCTGCTCGAACGCGAGACGTTCCCCGCGGAGGTGCTGCCGCTGGCGAGGGTCGTGACCGCGTCTGTTGCCGAAGCCGTGGGTCTCGCGCTGCTGATTGCGCTTGCGGTATTCCTGGGCCGGACACCGAGCCCGTGGCTTTTCGTGCTGCCCCTGCTGGTTGTGTGCCGGCTCACGCTCACGGCTGGGCTCGCGTGGATTCTCAGCACGCTGGCAATCTTCGTCGCCGATCTGGCAGAGGTCTTGTCGCTTCTCCTCACGTGCTGGCTGTTTCTGACGCCGATCTTTTACGCGAGCGCCGACGTGCCGCCCATGCTGCGGTGGCTGCTCGTCGTGAACCCGCTCCATCATCTCGTGCGCGCGTATCGGTCCGTGTTGATCGACGGCGGGAGCCCGGTGGCCGATGCGTTGGCGGTTGCCGCGTCAGCGGCCATCGTCGGCGCCGCCGGGCTCTGGTTCTTCCACAAGACGATCGATCGCGGAAAGGACTTCCTCTAACCTGCAATGACGATCCGCGCTGAAGCCGTCGGCAAAGCCTATCGTGTGTATCGCCGCCCGATCGACAGCCTGAAAGAGCTGTTCTCGTCGAGCCTCTACGGCGAGACCGTGTGGGCCGTGCGCGACGTGACGCTCAACCTCGCCCAAGGCGGGTCGCTGGGCGTCATCGGCGACAACGGCGCGGGGAAGTCGACGCTCCTGCGGTTGCTGGCCGGGGCGATCAAGCCGACAACGGGGCGAGTCGAGCGCATGGGCCGCATCGCGAGCCTGCTGACTCTGGGCGGCGGCTTTCATCCGGATTTGTCGGGCACCGAGAACGTCCGGATCGGCTGTGCGGTCCTCGGCCTGTCGCCCGCGGCGACGCAGGCAATCCTCCCCGAGATCGTCGACTTCGCCGAGCTCGGCTCGTTCATCGAGCGTCCGGTGCGCACCTATTCGTCGGGAATGTATCTGCGGTTGGGGTTTTCGGTCGCCACGGCCGTCGCGCCAGACGCGCTGATCGTCGACGAGCATCTCTCGGTCGGCGACCACCATTTTCGATTCAAGTGCAAGCGCAAGATCATGGCCCTGCGTGAGCTGGGCTGCACGATCGTCCTGTGCTCGCACGACTTGCACGCGATCCACGAGGTCTGCGATCAGACGCTCTGGCTGCGTGAAGGGCGTCCGGTCTTGCTGGCCGATACGCTGGAGACGCTCAAGGCGTACGAGGACTACGTTCGCACGCGCGACGGCGACACGACACGCGCCGACGCGGAGAAATCTGCGGTTGGATCGCGGCGCGACCATCCGTCGGACAACTACTTGTGCGACGCGGTGCTGGGCGGCGATTGCGCCGGCGGCGAAATCGCGACGGGCGGTCGTCTGGAGCTGACCGTCATTGCGCGCCTGACCG